>Ga0180219_1000066_pt1 | contig 147117 bp, 146 predicted proteins | sample eDN3rd30CBELigMG_FD_151338 | JGI IMG/M metagenome (GOLD analysis project Ga0180219, IMG submission 151338) | Enriched Miracle-Growth compost microbial communities from Emeryville, California, USA - eDNA 3rd pass 30_C BE-Lig MG (version 2)... ...
CCGGTCGGGCTACGCCCGCCCTCCGCCGCACGCAGCGCAAGGCCATCCTCAACAAACCAGCATCATATCCGATAAGGGGGTCCCTCTTCGACGCCGATCGGGGGTCCCTTTTGCGCGCCGATTGACAGTCATGTCTGGCCGCATCTGGCCCGCAGCATCGCGGCGAGCAGTTTCGTCGATCACGACCCTGACATGGTGGCGCTTGTGCCGGACCTCCTCGGCCACGCCGATCACCAGACTGCACATAAATACTATATTCTCGCCGATGGAGCCCGCGCTCACGAAGCGGTACAATCAGCCTTCGAGGCGCGAAGAGCCGCCGCCGTAGCGCGCCTGAAGATGCGGAAGGAGCACGAAGATGCGTGATAATCTTGCGCAATCAATTTCTTCCGACCCGCAAAGTCTGGCGAGTGGTATAAACCTTGTCCCACCCGTAAAATCGGGCCTTGGTTGCCTCGGGGCAGTTCCCGTAGACAATGGGAGATGGACGCCCAGCCTGCCTCCTGCCCCGTATCGAAGGGCCGCCCTGCGTCAAAGCGCAGTGGCCGGATCATTATCCGGCGCAGGCGGGCTGCGCCCTCCTCTCCGATCAGGCTGCCAGCCGATGGACGGCAGGCACTTGTCAGTGACCTTCCAGCAATCATGCCCGTGCTGCGCGACGAAGTGGCGATCCTACGGGCCTATCTTGGCAGGGAGATCGACGCGATCCTGTTCGGCGAGGAGTGACCGGCCATGACGCGGGCGGCAATCTACGTTCGCGTATCAACCGCACGGCAGGCCGAACGCGATCTGTCGATCCCCGATCAGATCGTCCAATGCCGCACATGGTGCGCACGGCAGGACATCGAGGTGGTGCGGGTATTCTCCGAGCCGGGGGCGTCCGCCCTCGACGAAGACCGGCCCGTATTCCAGGAGATGATCCACACGGCCAAGCGCACGGACAAACCCTTTGATCTCGTTGTCGTGCATTCCCTGAGTCGGTTCAGCCGCGACTCGCTGCATTCTGAGCTTTATATCCGTGAACTGCGTAAGGCCGGGGTCGAACTGGTCTCCATCACGCAGGAGGTCGGACAGGACCCGACCGGCGAGATGTTCCGCAAGCTGCTGCACATCTTCGACGAGCATCAGTCCCGTGAGACCGCGAAGCACGTGCACCGCGCCATGTTGGAAAACGCTCGTCAGGGCTTCTGGAATGGTTCGCGACCGCCCTATGGCTACGGCGTCGAGATCGCCGAACGCCGAGGCAACAAGGACAAGAAAGTGCTGGTGGTCGACGAGGCCGAGGCGCGGGTCGTTCGGATGATCTTCGACATGGCCTCCGGCACCGAAGGCCGCCCGATAGGTGTGAAAGCCATCGCCACATGGCTCAACGAGCGCGGCATCCTCCGGCGAGGACGCAGGTTCACGACCGGCGGCGTTCACGGCATCTTGACCTCCACCACCTATCACGGACTGCACCATTTCAACCGCACCGACAGCCGCAACGGGCGGCCGCGCCCGCCTTCCGAATGGGTGCCATTCATGGTGCCTGCCATCATCGACGAGAAGACGTTCAACGCCGTGCAGGCACTGCTGCAGAGCCGTGCGCCCAAACGGGTGGCCCCGCGCATCGTCAACTCCCCCACGCTGCTCGCCGGAGTAGCCCGATGTGGTCATTGCGGGGCCGCTCTCATCCAGAACACCGGCAAGGGCGGGCAATATCGCTATTACTGCTGCTCAACCCGCCTCAAGGAAGGTCCATTCGGCTGCAAAGGACTGCGTATGCCGATGGACAAGCTCGATGACATTGTGATCGGCGAAGTGTCGAAGCAGATATTGCAGCCGGATCACCTCGTCGCCCTGCTCGACGAATATCTGCGCACAGCGATCGAGCGCGAGGACCGCAACCGGGATCGCCTGCGTCAGATGCGCCAGGACCATAAGGAAGCCGAGGCTGGTATCGCCCGGCTGCTGGAACTGGTCGAGAAGGGTCTGATGGATGCCGAGGACGCATCCATGCGGGAGCGACTGGTCAATCTCCGGTTCCGTCGCGACGAGCTTGCCGAGCAGATTTCTGATCTGACCCGCCGCCTAGCGATGGCCGAGCCCATTATCACACCGGAGAAGATCGAGAAGGTTGCGCTGCTGCTGCGTGAAAAGCTGCACAAAGGCCCGCCCGATCTACGTCAGGCCTATGCCCGGCTGCTGCTCAACGAGGTCCGTGTCGACGATCGGGAAATCCGCATCAGCGGCTCCAAGGCCGTGCTGGCCCGGAGTGCTGCCGGGGGTGTGGCCAGGACCACACCCGCAGTTCTCTCTTTTGTTCGAGAATGGCGCACCCGACAGGATTCGAACCTGTGACCTCTGCCTTCGGAGCAAGAACTGCAATGCTACGCTAGGCCTCCCAACTCTACGCTAGAGTACGATAAATCGTTGTTTTACAAAGATTTATTGACAAAAAACGTTTTTCGGGCTACGAAAAAATATTCCAGAGCTTTCGATCTGCTGGTGAGTTTTTGGTGAGTTTTCTGAGCCCGCTCTAGCGAGGTGAACATGGTAAAACTGACAAAAACTGTTGTCGATAAGGCTGAGTCGAGGAACCGGCAATATACGGTCTGGTGCAGCGACTTGAAGGGCTTTGGCGTGTTCGTGCTGCCTTCCGGCACGCGAACCTATTTCGTCGACTACCGCAATGCGAACAATGTCCGGCGCCGGATGAAGCTTGGGCGCCACGGCTCCGTCACTGCCGAACTCGCTCGGACACTGGCGATCCAGGCGCTCGCCGACGTTTCCAAGGGCAGCGATCCGCTCGAAAACCGCAACAGCGCCCGTAAGGCTATGTCGGTGAGGGAGCTTTGCGAACTGTACATTGCTGAATTGGAAGCTGGCCGAATTCTCGGCAAGGCCGGCCGGCCCAAGAAGGCCAGCACCAAGATAACCGATCTCGGCCGGATCAATCGGCATATCATCCCATTGCTCGGCAAGAAGCGCGTGACTCACGTCACTAAGGCGGATGTGACGGCGATGATGAAGGACATCATGGCCGGTAAGACGCGCGCCAGCGAGAAGACAAAAAAGCTGCGTGGCAAGTCGATCGTCCGCGGTGGCATCGGGGCTGCGAGCCGCACGGTCGGGCTGCTGGGCGGCATCTTCAGCTATGCGCGCGACGAACTAGGCATCATCGAAATCAATCCCGCCCACGGGGTTCGCAAGCCTAAGGACGCTGTCCGGAAGCGTCGGCTGAATGAAGAGGAATATCGGACTCTTGGCCGCATTCTTGCCAAGGCGGCTGAGGATGAGCGCTATGCGCGCACAGTCGATATTATCCGGCTGCTCGCCATGTCGGGCTGCCGTCGCGGTGAGATCATCGAGGTTCGAAGGGCCGAGGTCGATACAGTCGGAAGTGCATTCCGGTTCGAGGATACGAAGGAAGGTCAGTCTGTCCGCGCGATGGGCCTGCCCATCGTCGAGTATTTCGATGAACTGAGCATGGACGGCGACAGCCCCTATGTGTTCCCCGGCGAAAGAAACCCGGACGGGCCGTTTGGCAGCTTCCCCAGGCATTGGGAGAAGATCTTCGCTAAAACCGCGCTTGCCGATCTCACCGCTCACGTCCTTCGGCACAGTTTTGCCAGCATCGCCAACGATCTCGGGTTCACCGAGATTACGATCGCGGCGCTTCTCGGCCATGCGTCGGGTTCGATCACGAGCCGCTATGTCCATACACTCGATGCAGCGCTCGTCATGGCCGCAGATACGGTGTCTGGATACATTCAGGCGCTTCTGGATGGCGCGGTGCTGTCGCACAATCACTACGCGCTTGATCGCGGTTCCCGAAAGGCGGCGTTGGCGCGATTTTTATCGCCTCAATCCGACCCGATCGATGAGCTCGAAGGAGTGAATCTCCAAGCGGCCTGATCCAGTTTGCGGCGCATCCGGAAGAATTTTTGCAACCTCATGTCGGCTAGCCGCGTCAGGCGGCCGCCACGAGCAAGGTCAAGCTTCGCGCCTAGCCCAAAGAAATGGGGTGAAGCAGCGCCAGTGGCTTCGTCGATCGCCGATTCGACAACGAGTGGCGCGGTGCTTGCAGAAGCCATTTGCTCGTCTCCTAGTGATCGACCCGCCAATTCAGTTGTTGACGTTTTCAGGCGCTACGTTGGCCATTCCCTACATACTAGAATTTTTGTTAGTGCGTCGAATTCTCTTTCGGGCGGGTATCGATGTGATTTCGGTATGGAAGGTCGACACTCATTGCCGGGAACGACTTTCGTCAAACGGGGGGCATCCCATAACGATGAGGGGGCGGGCAGGGGGCCGCTTCATTGGTCGAGGATATCCGTGAAGGGTGGTATCAATCCTCTGCGAACTGCCTTCCCCAAGGGGGAAGCCGGCATTGACGCTGGCGGCCCGGGTAGCGGATTTTCCATTCGGCCAAGGCAGTTGGCATCGTTCGATCATCGGCGAGGCGCATCGCGAGCCCCCAAAGCACCGCCGTCCGCAGCGCTTCCGGACTTGCCAGCGACGTAAGCAGCGGCAGCGGCGCCTGACAGGTCAATCTGTTCGAGCGGGAGCGTGTCGTCTCGAGACATAAATCGATGTCGCGCTCGAATAGCATGTCCTCGCCAAGCGAAGATCGGGCGTACATGAGCACGACGAGATCACTTCGTGGACGGATTGCAGTAGCTAAGATAGCTACACAGTCTGGCCCCCCGATTTGCGAGTCATCCGCCGCCGCTAGCAGCCTCGAACCCATGCTGCCGACTCGCTTTGACAGAGCGCTTCGTGAGCGGTCCTCTACTTGTGTTCGGGATAGGCGCCCATGGTTGCCGTCAGCAGGCTGCAGAGCACGGCTGCGGGAATGATCGTCAGCAGGAACGTGTCGTACGAACCTGAATGGTCGAAAAGCGCACTGCCGATCAGCGGCCCCAGGCCGGTCCCCGTGCTGATCAAAGCAGCGATGAAACCGAAGAGCGTTCCATAATTGCGCAAGCCGAAATAGCGGGTGGCCAGATAGATCACTGAATCCAGTTCCGCGCCGATCGACAGACCCAGGATCGCAGCAGCCAGGATCGCGACCGGCACGGACCCCGGCATCATTATCAGCAGCGAGGCGCTGATGGCGGGCAGGCCCAGGCTGATGGCGGCGATCTGTGGCCCCTTGGTCCGGTCCAACAGAAAGCCCACCAAGAGGCGCCCGGTGATCGAAGTAATACCGAGCATGCCGGCGATTCCTGCCGCTGTGGCACGGTCGATGCCGGCATCGCTCAGCATCGGCACCAGATGCACAACCGTCCCCACGATCATCGTCGTGGCGACCAGGGCGACAAGGGCGAGGGTGTAGAAGGATCGCGAGCGCAGACCCTGCCGCACGGTCAATCCCGGTAACACGACGGCGGACGGTGTGCTGGTCGAATTGCGCCGACCGACATCGCGCGCGTCGAAGAAGAACAGGAACAGGATCGGCAGGATGATCGCGGCCCACCCCAGTCCGAGCCCGACAAAGGCCAACCGCCATCCGAAGCGATCGATCAGGAGGTTGGCGGCCAGCGGCGTGATCATCGAACAGACGCCGGTGCCGCACAGGGCCACAGCCAATGCGAATCCACGCCCGGCGGTGAAACGCGACGAGAGTGCCGCCGACCAGACCGTGGGTTTCACAAGCACCAGGCTGAGCGCCAGCAGAACCCACAACAGCCACCAACTCCAGATCTGCGCGCCGGTGAAGGCGAGCAACGCGAAAGAGGCGCAATAGCTCGCGGCACCGGCAAGCCCGATCCGACGGGCGCCCCAGCGATCGACGAAATGGCCAAATACGGGCGAGAGGAAGAATGCGAAGACGGACGGGATCATCATCGCCCCGGTGATCTCGCTACGCGCCCAGCCGAACTCGCGTTCAAGCGGCTCGAGGAATAGACCGATCGAATAGAGGTGGATGCCCGCGACGATGAATCCGAAACCCGATGCCAATGCGACAGTCCAACCGGCTTTCCATTCCTGCCGGATGCTTGTTGCGTCCGTCATCGTCACTCTCCCAAGCCCTGGCGTGTTGCCGCGCCTCTGCATTCACGCTTTTGAGTAAACTGCGAACCATCGGCGACGGGAATCTGGCGTCAGAAGCGGACATTCGAGGCAATAGCCGACATGCGCTGGCATGATCCGACGCCCCCTTCCGGTCGCATCGGCGAATTTCGATGGACATTTGTACTGTGAAATTGCAGGCTTGCGCCGCCAAGCTCGAGAAATCGGGATACTGGAGGAGGAGAGCCATGGGAGGTTTCGGCCATTGGAAGGCGGAGCTGCACAGCGTCACCACGCGCGAACACGTGACCCTTTCGCTCTGCCGCCATCATTTTCCCGCAGCCGTCTGGGTAAAAATGCATTCGGGCTCGCTCGGTGCGCTGAAGATCGCGCTGCCGAGAAGCAAGGCGCGGTGCGCAGTCAGCGACATCCTGTTCATTCCTCCCGATACGAACGTGGACATCAAGGTCGGTGCCGGCGAGTTCGAGACACTGACCTGCTTCTTTCCGCGCGACATACTGGAAAAGGCGGGATGGGACGGGACGCGCGAGGCGCGAGGCGTGCAACTCGACAGCCCGTTGATCAAGGCCGATTTCCGGCGCCTGCTGGAGATGCTGCGCGACCCGGCATTGGAAGAGGGTGGGTTCGTCGATGCGGCGACCAAGCTGATTCTACTCGAAGTCATGCGTGAAGTGACGGTCCGGCAACAACAATTTGAACTCCGCCCCGGCGGGTTGACTGGATGGCGGCACGACCGCATTCGCCGTCGACTGGCGTGTCAGGACGAGCCTGTGCCCTCGGTGACGGAACTGGCCGAGCTTTGCGGAATTACTCCGCGTCACCTAGCACGCGCCTACCGTATCGATACCGGAGAGAGCATCGGTGACGTTGTGCGCCGCGTGATGGTGGAGCGTGCGAAGCGCAGTCTGGTCGAACAGACGCCGATAAAATGCATCGCGGCCGATCTCGGATTTTCGTCGACGGCAAGCTTTTCGGTGGCCTTTGCGCGAGAAGTCGGCATGCGGCCTACCCAGTTTCGCGGCACGTTGAGCGTTTCGCCGCACTGAATCTCAAGGCGTGAGCCGCATGTAACGTCGGCTGCAAAACCCGACGTCTCAGAATCGTAATCGATCGCGGTTGTTCCTGAGCGCGCGACGCCCAAGGAAGAGAGCCGATAAAACGATCCTTGGAGCTGACAGAAACCTGCGCTGCTGGAACACGCACTGTTATGTGGCTGTCACGACGGCGGCGATGGCCACACAGGTGCATGCGTAAATCGATGGGCTACGGGCGCGCTGCGCGCTGAACTGCAAATCTTTCCGGGCGAGGGCGATCCGCCTCGAGAGCGGGCTGTGATCCGCCCGAAGCGGATCGCATGCCCCAGGGTTTTGCCTTGCTGCGATTTGCGAGTCCTTCGATGATTCCTCGCGCTGCAAATCCCTCTGGAGCAGGCTGCGCGCAATCTGAATCGCGCAGCCTGCTCCAGATATTTGTGATCGCATCGTTCTTGCGGAAAACCGGTTCCCGCTTTTCCGCACGATGCTCTAGCGCACCGGGCGCACGAGATCGAATTGCGAAGAGACCATCATGTCCAGCCGCTGGAAATCGATGAAGCGCGACGCGTCCTCGTACATCAACTGATAGAGTTCGTTGAACTTCGTATCGGATTCCCCGCCCTTGAATAGCGGGCGTTCGTCGTGAAGCCCCTCGATCGGAAAAGCCTCCTCGCCGATGCCTGCAATCGGCGGCGCATCCGGCGTCACCGGCTTCAAAATCCGGTTCTGGATATATTCCAGGTGCGGATGGATAGACAGCGCGACCCAGGTGTGTCTGTCTTGCCAGCGCCTTAGCCATTCCCCGCTATCCAGCTGGTCGGGAATCTGTAGCATTGCCATCTGCGAATAGCCGTCGTTACGCTCGCCGGGCGCTGCCGACTGGCGCAGATTGTGGACCAGCAACCGCTCCTCCACCAGATAGCCGTGGTAATGCTGCGTGACGCGAGCGATCGCCGCCTCATAAGGTGTTCTCGCCGCGCCATCCGCTTCCTCCAGCCAGACCTGTACGACCGCTTCGAATGGGCCATAGATGCTTGTGAGCTTGAGCGCAGGGTGGTGCTCGAGTGCGTCCCCCCAGTCGACCCCCGCGTCCTGTACGTTGACTCTCAACCCGGCCGGGCCAAGCGCCGCCATCTTCGCGCCAACCTGCATCAGCCGCGACACGAACGCCGTACGCGTGTCCGAAGGGGCTCGTGCGAGCAGATATATCAGCTTGTCCAAGGCAGCCTCTCCATTGTTGTTTCGGACAAGCTAGGCAGCGCACACCGGGCGGCAATCGCCGACCCGCCGAAAGGCGTATTTGGCAGATATGTGAATTGATGGCGTCACGATGCGTTCGCCTTCCCCATCACCATGATGCCGGATACGCATCGAAGCGGCGAACCCGTCAATGAGAGACACCATGACCCATTATCGCTTCCTTGTGGAAAGCAGGCCTGTGCCCGGTCGCGAGGTCGAGTATCATCAATGGTATGACGGGCGGCACACGCGTGATTTGCTGCAATTGCCCGGCGCCCGGCGCGCGCAACGGTTCGAGGTGGTCGGCACGGCTGGCGATGATCCCGTATTCTTCATGATCGTCGACTACGAAACCGACGATCTGCCCGCGCTTCTCGCGGAGATCCGGGAAAGATCGAGCAGCGGCATCATGCCCAGCAGCGATGCGCTTGAGCGGGCGAGCGTCAAGATCACGATACTCGAAGCGCGTGCTCCCATCGATATGGGATCCGGCGGCGCGTCAGCCGGGTGAATGTTCGGATTCATATCCCGGACGCGGAATGAAGCGTAGCAAATTTGTGGGTAGCGCACCGTCCACGGGCAATTCGATTCCGTTCACATAAGCGGCGTGCGGGCTCGCCAGCCACAGGACCGCCTTGGCGATGTCCCCGGGCATGCCGATCCGTCCCAGCGGGACCATCGCCTCGCGCCGGGCTCGTAGATCCGGATCGGCATAGAAGCCGGCGCTCATCGGCGTCAGTACCATCGCGGGACTGACGACATTGCTGCGGATCCCCCATTGGCTCCATTCGATCGCTATCAGCTTCGACAGCATCGCTATGCCGGCCTTCGCTACGCTATAGGCGCCGCTCGCCGGTTGCGGAAACGTACCGGAGACCGAACCCATATGCACGATCGCGCCGCCGCCGCGAGCGCGCATCTGGCGGCCAAAGGCCTGTGCGCACAGGAAGCTGCCATCCAGGTTGATCGACAACAGGCGACGCCATTCGGACAGTTCCAGATCCATCAGGTCGCCGGGTGCGAGGATGGCGGCGTTGTTGACGAGGACATCCGCTCCGCCCAGCACCTGCTGCACTTTGCCGGCTGCGGCGGCGACGCTGGCCGGATCGGAGATGTCGCACGCTGCAATCAGCGCTGGTGATCCATCCAGCGACGAAGCCAGTGCGTGGCATCGCTCCGCATCGCGATCCAGCAGAGCGAGGTGCGCGCCCGCAGCCTGAAATGCAGCGGCCAGCGCTGCGCCGATGCCTCCGGCGGCTCCCGTGATCACGACGGTCTTGCCGGCAAGATCCGGCCATGGCTGTGCATTTTCGGACATTCGCGTCATCCTTTCACCTGTGCGCTGATGTGGCCGAGCGACGATAGAACGCACACGCGGTTCCGAGGCGAGGATTTCTGCCCGGCCGATCGCCTTTCACACCTGTGTTTAATGCGGGCGCGACAGCCCGGATCGCCACGCTTTGCCTCGAAGCCCGCAAAAAGGGCGCGACTCCCTCGAAAAGTTTCTCTAGAATTACTAACATTCTAGTATATTCAGGCCTCACAAAGCCTTTGGGAGTGGATCGGGACCTTGATGACAAGCGTGGATGTGGTGGTGGCGGGTGGTGGCCCTGTCGGGATGACTCTGGCCTATGTGCTTGCGGAGTTTGGTGTCGATGTCGTGCTGCTGGAGCGGAATCCTGCGACCACGACTCATCCGAAAATGGACATTACCAACGCGCGCAGCATGGAATTGTTCGAGAAGGCCGGTCTCGCGGAGCGGCTCCGTGCGGTATCGGTTCCGGAGAGTCAGCCGTTCGACGTGTCGTGGATCACCACGCTCAACGGCCATGAGCTCCATCGCTTCGTTTATCCCAGCGTGGCGGAGGTGCGCGAGCGAATTCGCCGTATAAACGATGGGACCCAGCCATCGCAGCCGCCGATGCGCGCTTCACAGGTCATCATCGAGCCGGTGCTCAAGCAGGCGATCGAGGAGCACCCGCGAGTCGACGTGCGTTTCGCCACAGCCTTCGACCGTTTCGAGGAGGATGGCGACAATGTGGTGACCTCGGTGATCACCGCAGACGGCATTGAGCGGACCATCCGCAGCAAATGGTTGATCGGCTGTGATGGCGGCGGCAGCCGGGTGCGGACGCAGCTTGGCATCGATCTGAGTGGTCGCGCGCGCGTCAATGAGCGCTTCATCACTCATTTCCGTTCAGAGGCACGAGACCTTCTGCAGCGCTGGGGTGCGGCATGGCATTATCAGTCGAGCCGCGGCACGCTGGTTGCGCAGAACGATCACGATATATGGACGCTGCTGACCCGCTTTCCCGAGGGCATGAAACCGGAGGATGTCGATCCGTCCGCGCTGCTTGAGGCCTTTGTCGGCGAGCCGATCGAGCATGAAGTGATCGTGTCGAACCACTGGGCACCCCATCTGCTGGTGGCCGACAGCTACGGGCGCGGGCGTGTGCTGCTCGCCGGAGATGCGGTCCATCAATATATCCCTACGGGCGGATATGGCATGAACACCGGCATCGGCGACGCCTTCGATCTCGGGTGGAAGCTCGCGGCGACGATCGCCGGCTTCGGCGGGCCGGAACTGATCGCATCCTACGAAACGGAGCGTCGTCCGGTCGCGCTGGTCAATTGCGCCGGTTCGGGGCGGCACAATGATGTGCGCATGGCGATCGCCGAACTCTATACGCCTGAATTGTTCGAAGAGAACCAGGCCGGTGCGCAAGCACGATCGGCTGCGAGCGCCAACATTGCTGCCTATGGCAATGCCGAGAATGAGAGCTTCGGCATCGAACTGGGCTATGCCTATGTCGGATCGCCGATCGTGCTGAACGAAGAGGGGGATCGTGTTTCGGACGACCCTATCGACTATGTTCCCAGTACGACGCCCGGTGCGCGCCTGCCCAGCGTTTACCTTGCGGATGGCGGCAATCTCTACGATCATCTCGGTGCGTGGTTCACACTGCTCACCTTCGCTCCGCTGGATACCGCCGCGCTCGAGGATGCCGCGCGATCCGCCGGGGTGCCGCTGAAGGTCAGCAATGTCGATATCCGGGGGCATGAACATCTTTACGCCGAACCGGCGCTGCTGGTGCGCCCCGATCAGCATGTCGCCTGGCGAGGTATGCCGCCAGTGGACGCGGCCGGTGCGCTCGCGATCATTGCGACCGTAACAGGACGTGGCATGCCGGCCCATCAGGCACAGCGATTCGTCGCCAGGTGACACGTGCCAATGCTGCGCTGGAGAGAATGTCGATCCGGTGATTTGGATCGGTCGATCTAACAGGCTGTTGAAAACCCTCTGTCATTCCCGCGCGGACGGGAATCCATCGACTCGAATCTCCAATTATTTAGCGGAAACGCTCGAATTTATGGATCCCCGCCTGCGCCGAGAGGCGCAGTTTATCCTGAGCGCCTGCCTTGGCAGGCATTCGAAGGGCGGGGATGACAAAGTTGCGGACCAAAGCCGGCTTGTTCAACATATGCTACGCCGCTTCCACTACGACGCCATCAGCGATCAGCATATCCTGTTCAGCCTTGGGCATGCCGAGTTCCGAAAGGACTGCTCGGCTATGCTCGCCCAAGAGGGGCGGTCCACGCTCGATTGTGACGTCCAGATCGCCGAATGTCCATGCCGCGCCGAGCATGTCGAACGCCCCATAAACCGGGTGGACCACTCGGGTTACCAGCTTCGCGGCCCGATTGTCGACATCGGCGAGATAGGAATCGCGCTGATCCAGCATCACGCGCGTTGCCGGAAACGAATGTTTGGCGAGTCGGTCCAGAAGTTCCGCAGTCGGCAAGGCCGAAGCCCATCGATCGACATCGCCACCGTCGGCGAGTTGACCGAGTAAGCCCGCTTCATGCTCGGAGCCGCTGACGGCAACCCATCCGTCTCTGGCCCGCAGCAGCCGGCGCATGTCGCCCACTCCGGTCTGGGCGCTGTCGAGCGCTTCGTCCGGCCCGGTCAGGACGCCGTCCGTCCACACCGTGTCGAGGCTGGCTATGCTCGCCCCGAGCAGCGATGCTGCGGTTCTCGCGCCTGCGCCGTTGTGATCTCGTGCGACCAGCGCCGACAGTGTTGCGACGACCGACGCCAGCGCGCCAAGATGGTCCATCATCCCGAACCGGTGCCACATCGGTGGATTGCCTTCGCCGGCACCTTCCAGCTCCCAGCCAGACGCGGCCTGGAACAGTTGGTCATAACCCGGCCAGTCCTTGCGAGGCCCGGTCTGGCCGTAGGAACTCACATGACTGTAGATCGCCGTCGGATTGATGCGGTGAACTGAATCGGCGTCGAAGCCCAGCTTCATCGCGGCGGGCATCCGCTGGTTGTGGTGGACGATATCCGCCCAGCCAATGAGTCGCTCCATGACTGCCCGGCCCCGCGGGTCCTTGAGCTGGACAGCAATGTCGCGCTTGCTGCGCTGGCATCCGTTGAACGCCCATTCGATGGGCCGCAGCGGATCGCCGGACGTCGCTTCCAGCTTGACCACATCCGCGCCCAGATCGCCGAGCAGCATCGGCCCCAGCGGCCCGGCGAGGAAATTGCCGATGTCGAGAACCCGGACGCCTTCGAGCGGACGGGAGAGTGGTGCGACGTCCGGGACGGGGGACGGATCGCCTGTAGCGGCTGAAGCGATGTGAAACGGCGCGCCGGGCACCCGCATTTGCGCCATGCCAGGCCCATCGCGTGTCTCGACATAGCCGGCGGCGATCGATTGCTCGTCCTCATACAGCGCGCCCATCGGCAGCACCGGTTGCGCGGGCACGTCGGATGCCCAGAATTCCTCCAGCCAATAGTCGCACGGGTGCGTCTTTATGATGACCTCCACCGCTCCCCAATCATCCCCGAGTCCGGGATATTTGACGATGGCATCGGCATATTTCGCATTGTGTCGGCTACGTTCCTCGGTGCTCATCGCATCGAGTGCGGCACGCACCGTGGGGCCCTGCTGCGGCGCCCCCATGGTGTGGATCCAGCGCCCATCGGCACATTCGAACAGCGTGGCGCCGCTGCTCTTTGGCATGCCGAACTGCACCGAACGGGTCGGGCGCTCTGCCTTCATCCAGTACATCATCATCGGCAGCATCGCGCCTTGCACCAGGCTGGTGAAGACGGGACCGCCCCTGCCGGTGCGATGCCGCGCATGGAGGCGCGCGAGTGCGCCACTGGCGGCAAGATAGGCCGCGAGCGCACTACCGAGCGGGAAGCGCAGCCACACCGGGCCATCGCGCCCGAACGCGGGCTGTTCGTCGAGAAGTCCGCACTCGGCCAGCGCAAGTGCATCGTCGACTGGGGTCTCCTCACGTGGATGGCCCACTGGCCATGCCCCGATGGCGACATGAACCAAGCGGGGAAAACGGGCGACGAGCGAGTCGGAGTCGAGGCCCAGCGTTCGCGCCACCGACGGAAGGCAGTCGTGGATCAGGACGTCTGCACCGGCCAGCAACGCATCGATGTCATCGGCGGACATCTGCCTGAACGATGTGCGCGACTTGTCGCGATTCCAGAGTTGGTCTCCCACTGCCGACACTGACATCGTCGAGCCGACATCGTCGATCTTGCGCACCGTAGCTCCTGCCTGTGCGAGCAAGAGTGCGGCTTGAGAAGCGGCGCGCCCCCGGCCCATATCGACCACGGACAAATGCGCGAGGGGGGCGATACGGGCCATGTTTCTCTCCATTTTGCGCTGGTTCGCGCGATAGCGCTGTCAATGCGCCTGCTCTAAAAGAATCTACTAGTATTCTAGTATGATTCTGTCTAGGAGATAACTGATGCATCGTCAGTTACTGCTGGAAGCTGGTGTGGCGCGTTGCTAGGACATGATTCGCGGCTCCGGCCGCCTCGCCGACGCGGAAGGCCGCGCGGAAATCCAAAGCGAGAGGTTGAATGGCGAATCCAGGTGTCGTGATTTCGGGGATCGGCCAGTCGGCGGTCGGCAAGCGGCTCGACCGCAGCGGCCTGGGTCTGACCATCGATGCTGTGAAGGACGCGCTGGCCAATGCCGGGCTGACCCGCGACGATATCGATGGCGTATCTTGCTATCCGGGTGCGCGGCCCGACATGCCCTATTTCGGACCCGTCGGCGCGAACCAGCTGATCGACGCGCTGCGCCTGAAGGTAAACTGGTACAGCAGTGGACTGGAGGGCGGCGCTCAGCTTGCGGCGATCATCAATGGCTATTGTGCGATCAAGGCAGGTCTTGCGCGGCACGTGCTTTGTTTCCGTACCGTGAAGGAGGGAACCGGCGGGGCGAGCTGGAAGGAATCGGCGCGACCGAAGGTCGAGCGATCCCGGGTGTGGGGCGAATATCAGTGGCAGTTGCCGTTCAACGCGATCAGCGCGATGCAATGGCTGGCGCCTTATGCCCAGCGGCACTTCCACCTTTACGGAACCCGGCGCGAGCATCTCGGCGCTATCGCCGTCAACGGCCGCCGCAATGCGATGCTCAACCCCAAGCGCATGTACGATACGCCGCTGAGCCTGGACGACTATCTATCGTCTCCGTTGCTGTCCTCGCCTTTCTGCCTCTTCGATTGCGACGCACCGACCGATGCCTCCACGGTCATAATCCTGTCGAGCGAGGATGCTGCCGCAGACCTCGATTGCACGCCGATCCATATCGACAGCATCGGTAGCGCGATCACCACCCGACCCAGCTGGGATCAGGTCGATACCCCGCGCATGGCGGCGTTCGATGCCGGCAAGATGCTGTGGGATCGCACCGACCATGCGCCCAAGGATGTCGATGTCGCGCAACTGTATGACGGATTCAGCTTCCTGACGCTGACCTGGCTCGAGGCGCTCGGCTTTTGCGGCGAGGGTGAGAGCGGTGCCTTCGTCGACGGCGGTGCGCGGATCGCGCTTAACGGGGAGCTGCCGCTCAACACCAATGGCGGGCAGCTTTCAGCGGGACGGACGCACGGCTTCGGCTTCGTGCACGAGGCGGTGACCCAGTTACGAGGCGCGGGCGGTGATCGGCAGGTGGGTGGTGATCCGAAATTGTCGGTAGCGGCCGCCGGCGGCGGGCCGATGGCCGGCTGCCTGCTGCTGGCACGGCACTGAGAATGAATCTCGAATTCAGACGGAAGGGTTTGGAGCAAGCAATGACTCAGGGTGTGGAAGGCGCGTGGCTGCCGGGCAAGCTGACGACGATCGTCGATGTGTTCGAAAGCGCGTTGGACCGGCGTGGGCCGGACTTTGAATTTCTCGATTTTTCTGGGACGACTTACACGCTCGGCATGCTGGACATCCAGAGCACGCGGCTGGCGCATGGCCTGCGCGCGGCAGGAGCGCTGCCGGGCCAGTGCGTGACGTCGGTGCTCGACAATTGCATCGAGCAGATCCTGTTGTTGCTCGCCTGCGCCAAGATCGGTTCGATCCACGTACCGCTCAACACTGCCTATAAGGGCGAATATCTTCGCCATCAGGTCGCCGATAGCGGTGCGGTCGTGCTCGTCGCCGAGAAGGAATATGTCGAGCGGATGATCCAGATCGAGGGTGGAATCCCCGAGGCGCGGGTTCTGCTGGTCAAGGGCGAGATGCCCGCAAAGGCCGCCGATCGGCTCGATGTGCGCCCGCTGGACTCCGCGTTCATCGACACCACGGAGCCGACCGGCTTCACGGTGAAGCCATCGGACTTGTCGATGCTGATCTACACTGCGGGTACCACAGGTCCGTCCAAGGGCTGCATGATCAGCCAGAACTATGTGTGCAACATGGCGCGGCAGATCGGTGAGGCGATGCTGTACACCGAGGACGATGTCGTCTGGACGCCGTTGCCCGGTTTCCACATGAATCAGTATACGGCCACGATCCTTCCGGCTCTGATGGCGGGATGCAAGGCGGCAGTCTATCCCCGCTTCTCGGTATCGCGCTTCTGGAGTGAGATCGAGCGCACCGGCGCCACCGTGGTGCAGATCCTGTCATCGATGATCACGCTGATCGCCGACGCTGCGGATGATCCTGCCGGCCTGCGCTACAAGGGCAAGCTGCGGCTGCTCGCGGGGACGCCAATCCCCGAAGTGTATCAGAACCGCTGGAAGGAGCGCTTCGGCGTCAAATACACCGCGCAGATCTGCTTCGGGCTGACCGAGTGCGCGCTCGTCACCAGCGTGCCGATCGACGTCGAGCGCCCCGCCAATTCGTCCGGCACCCACAATGACGATTTCGACGTCCGCATCGTCGACGAACACGACAATGAGGTTCCCGCCGGCCAGTCGGGTGAGATCATCGTCCGGCCGAAGCGCCCGCATGTGATGTTCGAGGGCTATTGGCGCAGGCCCGAGGCGACCGCGGCACTGTTGCGTAACTGTTGGTTCCACACCGGCGATATCGGCATGTTCGACGAACAGGGGTGGTTCTATTTTGTCGATCGCAAGAAGGATTATTTGCGCCGCCGCGGCGAGAACATCTCGAGCATGGAGATGGAAGGCGTCTTCCGGTTGCATCCCCAGATCAATGAAGTCGCCGTCCATGCGGTGCTGGCCGAGACCGAAGACGATGTGAAGGTGACCTGCACCCTGATCGAGAATGCGACGCTGACCGAGGAGGATCTCTGCCGCTGGTCGGTGGACAATCTTCCCTATTTCGCGGTGCCGCGCTTCATCGAATTCCGCGCCACCCTTCCCAAGAACCCGGTCGGCCGCGTGCTGAAATACGAGCTTCGCGAGCAGGGGATCACGAATGCCACCTGGGACCGGGAGAAGTCTCAGTTCGAGTTGGTGAAACGATAAGAGGGCGACCCTCTCTAGCCTCAGGAGAATTGCTATGAACACCGAAGATCTCGTCATCGTCAGCGTCGACGACCATATCGTCGAGCCGCCCACCATGTGGGACCAGCATCTGTCCGTGCAGCACAAGGCCATCAAGCCCGAGATGCGCCAGGACGAGAATGGCGCGGACTACTGGGTTTTCGAGGGACGGCGGACCGGCGGCATCGGCCTCAACGCGGTGGCTGGCCGCGTAAAGGAGGAATATGGCTGCGAGCCCTCGTCGCTCGCCGAAATGCGCCCCGGCGCTTATGATATCCATGCCCGGATCGGCGACATGAACGCCAACGGCATCCTCGCCTCGTTGAATTTCCCGACCGTGGTCACATTCGATGGCGGCCTGTTCCTCAGCTTCGAGAACAAGGCCAACGCGCTTACGCTGGTACGAGCGTATAACGACTGGCACATCGACGAATGGTGCGGATCCTATCCTGGCCGCAACATCCCGTGCGCGATCCTGCCCTATTGGGACGTTGCGGCGACAGTCGAGGAGGTCAAGCGCGTCGTCCGCAAGGGCTGCCACGCGGTCACCTTCAGCGACAATCCGTCGCTCAAGGGCCAGCCGTCGATCCACGATCCCTATTGGGAGCCGTTCTGGAAGGTGTGCGCCGACAACAATGTATGCATCAACATCCATATCGGATCGGGTGCGCAGGCCCCGCATGCGTCCATGCTGACGCCGATCGACGCGTGGATCATCACCATGCCGATGTCGATCGCCAACTCGGCGGCCGACTGGCTGTACCTCAGCGCGCTCAATCGCTATCCGAACCTCAAGATTTCGCTTTCGGAAGGCGGCATCGGCTGGATTCCCTATTTCCTGGAACGCGCCGACTTCACTTTCGATCATCACAGCGCTTGGACCTATACCGACTTCGGCGGCAAGGGACGCAAGCCGAGCGACACGTTTCGCGAGCACTTCCTGACCTGCTTCATCGACGACAAGTTCGGCCTCGCTAACCTGGATGCGATCGGCGAAGACATCGTCGCCTATGAGTGCGATTACCCGCACTCTGACACGCTCTGGCCCCATTCGGCGGAACGGCTGCTGGAAACGGTGAAGCATCTGACCCCCGCTCAGATCGAGAAAGTGACGCATCAGAATGCGTTGCGCTTCATGAACTTCGACGCGATCGGCAAGATGGGCGGCCGGGACAAATGCACGGTGGGCGCGTTGCGGGCGCTTGCCAAGGATGTCAGCCTTGATCCGATCTCGTTCGGTGGGCCGAGCCCCCTGGCGGAGGGTGAGGCGCGTCGCGTCGTGACGTCGCAGGATATCACCGACATGTTCCGTAAGCTCAACGAAGCGGCCTGAGCCGGTCCAATCGCGGGAGGCCGAGGCGGCCTCCCGCCCCTGCTTGCAAGGTCAGTGGATGAGCGAGAATTACCAACGCACCCTGCCGATGATTGACGACGAGAACCGGCATTTCTGGCAAGGGGGATCGGATGGGCGGCTCCATCTGCTGCGCTGTCAGGATTGCGGCTATTGGCTGCATCCGCCCAGTCCCGTTTGCCCGGAATGCCTCAGCGACGATATCGCGGTCGAAGCGGTATCCGGTCATGCGACGGTCGAGACCTTCACGGTCAACTACCGGGTCTGGGGGCCGGGCATGAAGGTCCCCTATGTCATCGCGATCGTCGAGCTGGCTGAACAGCGTGGCCTGCGCCTGACGACCAACATCGTCGGCACCGATCCTGAGAGTGTGGCGATCGATATGCCCGTGCGCGTGGTGTTCGAGCGCGACGAGGATGTCTGGCTTCCGATGTTCGAGCCGCTGCCGGCGTGAGCGACGGAATGTCCGTCGCGCAATGTGGCGCGTCCGTTGTGACGCTTGCGGCGATCGAAGAGATCAAGGCACTGAAGGCGCGCTATTTCCGTTTTGTCGACTCCAAGCAGTGGGCGGCCCTTCGCGCATTGTTCTTGCCCGAGGGCACGCTGCATTTCGTCGATCGCACCGACGAACCCGAAACCGCGGATACGGCAATCGCCCGGATTGCGAAAATCCTGGTCCCAGGCGTGGTGAGCGTCCACAACGGCGGGATAGCGGAAATCGAAGTCGCGGGGGACACCGCGTCGGCGATCTGGCCGATGAGTGATCTTATCGTCTTTCCGGCTGATCGCCCCAATCCGTTCGCACTCGCGCGTCTGCATGGCTTCGGGCATTATCGCGATCGCTACGAACGGCGCGACGGTATCTGGCGGATCGCCGCGCTGCGTCTCGATCGGCTGCATGTTGAAACCGTTCCCTTGCCCTGTGCGGCGACTAAGGGCGTGGAAGCATGACCGTAGAATGGCAACGCGAGGCCGATCTCGTCGTGATCGGATCCGGTGCCGCGGGCATGTCGGCGGCGATCGTGGCGGCTGCGAGCGGACTTGAGGCACTGGTGCTCGAAAAGACCGACCGGATCGGCGGCAGCACCGCGATTTCCGGTGGAGTTGTTTGGGTGCCGGGAAATCGCGGCATGGCGGAAATGGGCGCACCCGATCCGCAAGGAGCGGCGCTGCGCTATCTGGAGCAGGTGATCGGCCCCACGATGCGCCGCGACATGATCGAAGCCTATGTGCACACCAGTCCGGAAATGGTCGACTGGTTCAGCGCTCACACGGCCGTGCAACTGGTCCCGCGCATGTACGCGCCCGACTATCAATCCGAACTCGACGGCGCCTCGCCTGGAGGGCGGGCGCTCGACCCGCTGGAATATGACGGTCGCGAACTGGGCGCCTGGTTCGCGCAACTGCGCGCGCCGCTTCCGCAGACCACCATTTTCGGAGGGATGATGGTCAGCCGCGTCGATATCGCGCACCTCCAGCGCGCGTTCCGGAACTGGGCGTCCTTTCGGCATGCCGCTCGGATCATTCTCGGCCACGCACGGGACCGGCTGCGATTCAATCGTGGTGCCCGGCTGCAGGCCGGCAACGCGCTCGCTGCCCGGCTGCTGCGGTCCGCAGTCGATGCCGGAGTGCGCTTCGAATGCGGTGCGGATGTGATGTCGGTCGTGTGCGATGGCGGCAGGGTCATGGGGGTCGAAGTGAAGATCGGCGGCGAGGCGCTCCGTATCCGTGCGCGTCGGGGGGTGGTTCTCGCGACCGGCGGCGGCGCGGCGAACGCGAGCATCCGTGCCGACCATGTGCCATATGCTGCCGTGCATTTGTCGATGGCGCCCGCAGGCAGCGCGGGCGATGGGCTCACGCTCGCAATCTCGGCAGGCGGCACAATCGAGGAAAGCAACGTCAACGCGGTGTTTCTCACACCGGTCTCGGTCGCCGAAGGGGCGGGCGACAAACGCACTCTGTTTCCTCACCTGATCCTCGATCGCCAGAAGCCCGGCCTGATCGCGGTGAATGCAGCCGGCCGGCGCTTCGTCAACGAGGCCGATTCCTATCACGACTTCGTCGAAGGCATGTACCGAGACCATGGCGACGGCCCGGCCGTTCCGGCCTGGTTGATCGCCGACTCGCGCTTTGTGCGGCGCTATGGGATAGGGCTGGTCCGGCCGGCGCCTTTTTCCAAGCATGGTTTCGTCCGCTCCGGCTATCTGGTGTCCGCGCGGTCGATCGGCGAACTTGCGTCGAAGATCGGCGCCCCGCCGGCACAACTTGAGGCCACGATCGCCGCTGCCAACCGCGCGGCGTTGGCAGGTGTCGATCCCGAGTTCGGCAAGGGGGCCACCGAATATAACCGCTATCTTGGTGACCCTTCCCATCGGCCCAATCCTTGCCTTGGCCTGATAGAAACGCCGCCATTTCATGCGGTGAAGGTCTGGCCGGGGGATATCGGATCGACGCGCGGTATCCGCACCGATGCGCGCGCGCGCGTGCTGGACGCGCGCGGCGATCCCATTCGCGGCCTCTATGCCTGCGGTAACGACATGAACTCGATCATGGGCGGCACCTATCCTGCCGGCGGCATCACATTGGGTCCGGCGATGACATTCGGCTTCATCGCGGCGCGTGACGCCGCAGGCAATGCGACGGACGACAGGGAGGAGGGCAAGGTGGTATGATCACGCTTTACGGGATGGGCAGTCCCAATGTGGTCAAGGTGATGATCCTGCTGGAAGAACTGGGCTTGCCCTATGTTTTCGAGCGGATCGACGTGATCCACGGCGAGCAGTTCGAGCCGGATTTCGCGCGGCTCAATCCGAACCGGAAGGTGCCGGTGCTGGTCGATGCACGCGGTGAGGGCGATCCGGTGGTGTTGTTCGAATCGGGTGTGATTCTGATGTATCTCGCCGAGAGGGACGGCAAATTCTGGCCCATCGCGTTGAGCGATCGGTACGAAATGCTCAAATGGCTGATGCTCCAGATGGCGAGTTTCGGTCCGACATGCGGACAGACGATCCATTTCAACCGCGCGGTGACTGAGCCGAGCTATGCGCGCGATCGTTTTACCAACGAACTCAAGCGGTTGCTCGCCTTGCTCGATGCCCAGCTTGGCGTGCATGCTCATGTTGCGGGGGCCGATTTCTCGCTCGCCGACATCGCCTTTCTTCCTTGGTGCCTCACGATCAAACGGTTTTTCCCCGAAATGGTCGCGCTTCCCAACCTGAGCGGTTGGATGGCTCGGCTGGGCGAGCGGCCTGCGATCGCCGCGGCCATCGAACGGTCAATGGATCATACCCGCCGAGATTTCCGGGCATTGCGCGACGCCGATCAAGCCACGCTCGATCGATATTTCGGTCGGGAGCCCGCGCCCGCCTGAACAGGTTTCGGTGCGGCCTCTAGAGCATCGTGCGGAAAAGTGGGAACCGGTTTTTCGCCAAAAACGATGCGATCACAAATATCTGGAGCGGACTTCGCGATTCAGATTTCGCGCAGTCCGCTCTAGTTCTTCGTCGGACGGCCAGTACGCCGTTTGGCCGGTTGTTTCAGGGCCGCGACGCTTTGCTGCTTCACACCTTCGGGCTGATCGAGAACACGGTGCTCGGTCGCGAAGATGTGCCGCTCCATCGCCTCGCGCGCGCCGGCTTCGTCGCCCTTCGCGATCGCCGTAATGATCGCTTCATGTTCGCGGTGTGCCTGATCGACATTGAGCGCGAAGATCGAACGATTGGTGAGCGCGACGTAGAAATCCGAGCGATCGCCCAGGCTTTCGACGACATCGGCGAGAGGTTTGGAACCACTGACGCGGCGCATTTCCGCGTGAAGGCGGCGGTTGAGCACGCGGTAGTTCTCGCCGATCGCCTGCGGATCCTGACCGAGCGTGCTGAGTGTGCCGATCTGGCTGGAGATCAGGCGCAGGCTCAGGATATCGGACGGTTCCGCCCGCGCCGCGCACAACTCCGCGATCAGCGCCTCGCCTGCCGCGAACAACCGATAGAAATCGTCGATCTCCTGTGGATCGGGATTGCGCACGCGGCAGCCCACCTGCGGCATGATCTCGACGAAACCTTCGAGTACGAGCCGCTTCATCGCTTCCAGCACTGGCTGGCGGCTGGAGCCCAGTTCCGCCGCGATCCCGTCGATCGGCAACCATTCGTTCGCGCCGACACGCCCCTCGATAAGCATGTTCTTCACATGCGAATAAGCGACTTCGGATAATTTCATCTGTGACAGCCTAGCATTTTTGATTCTGCCCTCACTGTTATCGTGTTGGTGGCGCGGGTCAAATGTCCAGACGCGCGACCGCTTTGTGATCCGGCGCCGTCTGGAAGAGCAGGCTGAGAATATGCGCTTCCGCGCGAATCAGCTCCTCGTCGTTCAGATCGCCGGGCTGCAGCGCGCGTGCCGACCCGCGGGCGGCAAGACGTTCCATCGCCGCATAGACGATGATGCTGCGTGCAAGCGCATCTCGATCGCTTACGCGCTCCGCGCCATGGGCGTCGCGAATGCGCTGTGACAGTGCGTTGATGACGGGCATCGCCGCGCGGCGGCGAGATTGGTCGAAATCCGGATCGCCAAGGTCGGATTGGTGGTTGCGGGTGCTCAGGATCGGCCGATTGCGATCCCAGTGATCGTAAAATGCGCGCACCAGCTGCTCGCTCCGCACGCTGACCATGGTCGGGCTCCATGGCAGATCCAGGATATCCAGAATCTCGCCCATATCTTCCCCAGCCTCGTCGGACAGGCATAGCTGGATATCGGGAATATTCTCGAAATAGAGGTAGAAGGTCGGCGGCGATACCCCGGCTTTCCTTGAAATCGCTGCAGCCGTCAGTTTCGCCCCGCGCCCGAGCAGCGCACGGGCAGACGCGAGGAGGCGCTGGCGGGTATCCGATCCCTTCCGCCCCAGCGCCTGACCGCTCTTGTTCGTTTCCGAAACATCCGTCTCGTTTCTGGTGTCCATCACACGACTCTAGTGCTTGGCATCCTGCGGTCCATTCATCGCAAACCGCCGAAATCCGTCAAATCAGCAGTGTGGCATAATAGCAACTAGACGTAAGCTAAAATATTAGTAGTTTAATGCCATCGAATCCGGGCCTCCCGGGTTCGCGACAAAAGACCAGGAGAGGAATAGATGCGGTCCACCCGTTCCCGTGCGGCACTCAAAGCCAGCTGCGCATTCGTGATGCTTTTCGGGGCCTTTCCCGCCTTCGCGCAAGAGGCGGCGCCAGCAGCCGTTCCCGAGGACGGCGCAGAAGCAGACAACGCCATCGAGGACATCGTCGTGACGGCCCGCCGTCGCCAAGAAAGCCTGCAGACGGTTCCGGTCGCCGTTACGGCGGTGACCGCGGATACGCTGACCGAGCGCAATATCCAGACCACGATCGATCTGCAGAAGCTCGTTCCGGGTGTGGTCTTCTCCGGTGCCGGAACCGAAGCAAACACGACACTGACAATCCGTGGACAGGGCAAGGACAATATCGGACCAGGGCTTCCTTCGGTCATCAGCTATTTCAACGAAGTGCCATTGCCTGGTTTCGGCAGCTCCATTCCGACATATGATATCTCGTCAGTACAGGTTCTGAAGGGGCCGCAAGGCACGCTGTTCGGTCGGAATACGACGGGCGGTGCTTTGCTGATCTACTCCCAGGCCCCAACGGACCGGTTCGAGGGCTATGGGCAGGTCACCGTCGGCGAATATGACTGGCATGGCATTCAGGGCGCCTTGAACATTCCGATCACGGAGGGGGTTGCGCTGCGCGTTGCCGGCAATATCGAACGTCGTGACGGCTTCACCGAAAATCTTGGCGTCGGCAAGGATTTCGATGTGCTTCACAACAACGCTTTCCGCGTTTCGTTGCGTCTGGCTCCGACGGACTTCATCGAAAATACGTTCGTATACGATTATTTCAACCGCAGCGGACCTTATATCGGCGTGATCCCGACCCAGGTCGCGGATACCAACCCGCCCTATCGCAACGGCCAGAACTATGCCGGCATCGTCGGAGCCGCCAACGCGCAGTTGATCAACGACACCTTCAATTGCGGCGTTTCGGTGACCTGCGATGTCGATCTGATGGTTGCGCGGCAGCAACAGATCGGACCGCGCAAGGTCTATTCCGATGTCGATGCGTTCGACCGGACCCGGCTGCAGGGCATTTCGAATACGACCACGATCGATCTGGGTGCGGTGACGATCAAGAACATCTTCGGTTGGCGCAAGACCTCCGTTGACCAGCGCGGCAATACCGACGGTGTGCCGGTGCCGTTGATCAACACGGCGCTTACGCGCCATGATGCTCAGATCACCGACGAACTGCAATTCTCCGGCTCCGCGTTCGACGATCGGCTCAAATTCCTGGTGGGCGGCTTCTATCTGAAGACACGTCCGACCGGTTCGATCAGCCTGTTTTCGGACTTCTTGCGTCCGCCCTCGATCCCGGTTGGTTCCTGGCGTCTTTCGACCGTTGGAAACACTCTGTATCGCGAAGAAAGCAAGGCGATCTTCGGCAACCTCACCTACAGCTTCGGCGGAGGGCTCGAGGGGCTGAGTGCGACTGTGGCGGCGCGCTACACCTGGGATACGCAGGGGGTCTGTTCCGTGACGCTGGGCGGCGCATCGACGCCGCTTCAGTCGACCGCGGAGTGCCGCACTTACGCCAACCGCTATGACATCGACGCCAAGTTCGAGAAACTGACTTGGACGTTCGGCCTCGACTACAAGATCAACGACAATCTCTTCACCTATGCCGTGGCACGTCGCGGCTATCGCTCGGGCGGCTCGAATCCGCCACGACTGGGTGGCCTGCTTTCCGGCCTGCAATTCTACCAGCCGCAGACAGTGGACGATGTTGAGATCGGCCTGAAGACCAACTGGCGCAGCGGTGACTTCTCCGGTCGCGTCAACATCGCGGCGTATCGCGGCATCTTCAACGATCTGCAGCGGCAGATCTCGGGCATTCCCGCCAACCTCGACGGAGACAATAATCCGTCCAACGATCCCGCGAGTACCGCGCTGATCATCAATGGTGCGAAGGCGAAGGTCCAGGGTCTGGAAATCGACGGCTTCATCCAGCCGGCGCGCGGGTTTCAGCTCACCTTCGGCGGTTCGCTGATCGATGCGAAGTTTCTGGAATTCAGCAACCCTCCGATCCTGAACGGCGTTGCGACCAGCTCCGGCATCTTCCTGAATACGCCGAAGACCAGCTTCAGCCTGGGCGCACGCGCTGAGCTTGCCAATATCGACGGTATGATCCTGACGCTTTCGGGCGACTATTATTGGACCGACGGTTACCGGAAGGGGATCGTCGCGGCGGTGCCGAGCTACGATCTGGCTAATCTCAGGCTTGAACTTGCCAACATCGCCAAGCAGGATCTCACGGTCACGCTGTTCGTGGATAACCTGTTCAACAAGGCTTACTACATCAACAATAGCCTGAGCGGACCCAGCCCGGGTACGACCACTTTCAGCTACGGTCCGCCGCGGATGTTTGGTGTCCGGGCGCGGTTCGGGTTCGGCAACTAGCGTCTCATACCGAGATGCGATGGGTTTGACTCATTGCATCTCGGTCGAGCCCGCGCGGTGCTTGGGCGTTCCAGGGTGCGGATGTGTCAGCATCCTTGCACCTTGGTATCAGCCATTCCGCCAGATGCGGTATTCGACGGCCGGTTCGCCAATGGCGAGCCGGCCGTTCTTCATGGTGAAAAGACAGCAGGCGCGATCGTCCGGTGGGCAGTGATTGCGCTGAGCGCACTGACCCCTCAAGTTGCGCAGAAATGCGGTCCTGCGACCGGGTTCAGCGTGACTGATTAAAAGGAACGCCCTTGTCGGGCCGGTGATCCTGGGGAAGTCCCAGCACTTTTTCTGCGATGGTGTTTCGAAGGATTTCGTCGGTGCCGCCGGCGATCCGCGGCCCCGGTGAGTCCATCCACGACCAGGCGAAATCCTGAACGGTGGTCAAGCCGTCCGTCAGCACCGCCCCGGCCGGCCCCATCAGGTCGAGTGCGACGGCACCGATCTGCTGGCGGCGGCGGCCGAGCAGAAGCTTGCGGATCGCGCCCTCCGGCCCCGGCTCGCGTCCGGCCCCGATCGCTTCGAGCGCACGGCGATGGATCGAACGGAGTCCCTGGCGTTCGACCAGCGTATCCGCGATCAACGCGCGAACTTCGCCATCCTCCAGCGCAGCCCGACCGTTCACGCGCGCAGTTTCCGCGAAGCTGACGAACTTCTCGATCGTCGGTCCGCTCAGCGACTCGTCGGAAACCGAATAGCGCTCGATCATCAGTGTCTCGATCGCGACCCGGAAACCTGCGCCGACCGGTCCCATGCGTTGGGCATCGGGGACGAACACGTCATTGAGGAACACCTCGTTGATCTCGGTTTCGCCGGCCAGCTTGCGAATCGGACGTACTTCGATGCCCGGAGATTTCATGTTGAGATAGAAGAAGGTCAGCCCCGCGTGCTTGGCCACCGACGGATCAGATCGTGCGACGATGATCCCCCAGGCCGCATGCTGAGCCCAACTCGTCCAAACTTTCTGGCCGTCGAGCACCCAGCCTTCGACGCCATCACGCGTTGCGGGCGTTGCGCGGGTCCGGAGCGCGGCCAAATCGGATCCGGCTGCAGGCTCGGAAAAAAGCTGGCACCAGATGTCGTCCCCACGGATCGCCGGGGGCAGCAGCCGCTCCACGACGTCGGGGCTGGCATATCGCAGCATCATCGGCACCGGCATGCCCAGGCTGACGCTGAAATAGAGAGTGGGAAGATCATATCTCAGCTCTTCCTCGGCGAACACGATCTTCTCGAGTTCGGTGCCGCCCCCGCCACCATGGATGCGGGGCAAGGTGATGCAGGCATAGCCATGTTCCGCCTTGCGTCGCTGCCACGCCCGCCCCAGCTCCAGATCTTCCGCCGGGCTCAGGCCTTCGCGCGCAGATCCGCTGAACGCGGGCGCATGCTGCGCAAGCCAGCGACGCGCGCGTGCGCGATACTCTTCAAGTGTCTCGTCCGCGCCCGGTGTCTCCACGTCGCTCATTCGCCCATCTCCGCCAGCGTGAAAACATCGTCGACCAGCAGTTCTCGCCAGAAGGGCGCCGCGCCCAGCTCGAGAGCCAGCGCGCGCGAGCGGCGATAATGGTGTTGCGGTGCCGCCTCCCAGGTGACCCCGATGCCGCCATATATCTGGATGGTCTCGCGCGATGCGAACTCATAGGCACGAATGCCGGCCAGCCGGGCCATCGCCGCCATGGCGGGAAGCGTGACGCTATCGCGTCCGACCGACGCCAAGGCGTCAATCGCACATCCACGCGCGATCTCCAGATCGGTATAGATATCGGAGAGCTTGTGCTTCACAGCCTGAAATTTGCCGATCGGCTGGCCGAATACGATCCGCTCCTTGGCGTAGTCGACCGCCATCGCCAGACAGCTCTGGGTGCCGCCCACCTGCTCGAAAGCAGTCGCGATCGCGGCGAGCGCGGCTGCCCGGACGCTCGCGCTCAAGCCCTCGCCTTGGTCGATCCGTACCGCTTCAGCCTGATCGAACCGCAATGTCGCGGCAGCACGCGCATTGTCGATCGTTCCCATAATCTCGCGGGTCACGCCCGGCTGGTCCAGTGCAACCAGCACCAGCGCAACGCCGTCGTCCGTCGCGGCATGGCACAGCGCGATATCTGCAATCGCGGCAAAAGGAGCAAGCGCCTTCACGCCGCGCAGTTTTCCGTTGTCGAGGCGCAGCGTCGGCGAGCGGGGCAAGCCGGATTCGCCGACTTCGCCGAACGCCAGGCATCCGATCTTCTCGCCCGCAGCCAGCGCGGCGGCGGACGGGTCGTCGGTCCCGGCCTGTGCGAGCGCATCGGCTATCACCGCCGCAGGGATCAATGGCAACGACACCGTATGCGCGCCCAGTTTTTCATTCAGCAGCGACAGCGCCTCGAAGCCGAGGCCCAATCCGCCTTGTCGTTCTTCCACGGCCGCCGCCGGCCAGCCCAGCTCCGCGCATTGTTTCCAAAGCTCGTGATCGAAGCTGCCGGGCGCTTCGAGCAATGATTTGAGGTGCTCGCCGGTTGCGCGGTCGTCGAGCAGCCGCTCCGCCTGGTCGGCCAGCATTTGCAGCATTTCGGACAGGTCGCTCATGGGTTTGCTCGCTCGGGCCGCGGCCGTGTGGTCAACTTCTCGATCCGCTTTTCATAATGGGCACCTTGGATGATCCGATCGACGTAAATGCCCGGCGTGTGGATATGGTCGGGATCGAGGCTGCCAAGTGGCACGATCTCTTCGACTTCCGCCACCGTCACCTTGCCCGCCGTGGCCATGACCGGGTTGAAATTGCGAGCCGTCTTGCGAAATATCAGGTTGCCGGCTGGATCGGCGCGCCAGGCTTTTATGATCGCCAGGTCGCCCTTGAGCCAGGTCTCGCGGACATAGTCCTGCCCCTCGAAGCTTTCGATCGGCTTGCCCTCCGCAACCACGGTCCCCACTCCGGTCTTGGTATAGAATGCGGGAATGCCGGCGCCGCCCGCGCGGATGCGCTCGGCCAAGGTTCCCTGGGGATTGAGCTCCAGCTCCAGCTCGCCGGAAAGATAGAGCTGCTCGAACAACCGATTCTCACCGACATAGGACGAGATCATCTTGCGGATCTGCCCGTTGTTGAGCAGCATCCAGAGACCGAATCCGTCGGCGCCGCAATTGTTGGAGATCACGGTCAGGTTGCGCACGCCGGCGTCGCGAATCGCCGGGATCAGATTCTCCGGATTGCCGGAAAGACCGAAGCCACCGGACAATATGGTCATCCCGTCAAAAAGGATGCCGGTCAGTGCGGCAGCGGGGTCATTGTATAGCTTGGATGCCATGATCGTTGCCTCAGGCCCAGTCCACAGCGACCGGATCGAGCAGATAAGACCCGGTCCTTCCGATCAGGGGGCGTCCGAATTCGCCCCGTTCGGCGGTACGACGCGTTGCCAACGCCGTGTCGTTCATCAGCGCGGCCATGCCCGCGTTACGGGTGTCCCAGTCGGGCCAGCGCAGAAAGGCGATCGAGCCGGGCAGGGTGCCGCCGCTCACGACATCGAACGCGCCCTGCACAACCGCGCCTGCGCGTGCAAGCGCCGGCAGTTCGCATTCGCGCAACGCCTGACCTGCGGCACCGCTCTTTCCGACCAGCGTCTTGAAGAACACCAGTTCGTCGAGGCTGTCGGCCGTCGTCGTCACGGAAGTCCATTGGGTCAGTTCGCGGACGAACCAGATCTGATAGTCCTCTACCAGTTCGCTTCCGGCATTGGTGCGGTTGCGCACCTCCTGCCAGTCCGGGTCCGAATAGAATCCGCCCCAGCACCGGTCGCGCTCGATCATATTTTCAAAAGGCGTGATGTATACGAACAGTGGAAGCTCCGGCGCGGCAAGCGCGCTCCAGCCGCCGGCCGGCCGGATCCCGTGCCGCGGGAAGAGCCACTTCAGGTCATTCTGAACGCGTCCGCGAATGTCCCGATCGCGCCCGGCTTCGACCGAATAGAAGCGCAACTCGTAAATTCTGTCTTTGCTGTCGGCCATTTTGCATCCTCCTCGACGCTGCCAACTCTCTTTCGGCCGCGCAACGGCTGGAGTCGCATGAACGGAGGGGCGCGTCGCCCCTGGTGACAGGAATGAAATATTCTAGGATTTAACACCTGTCAAACGGATTGGACCCGCTTGCGCCCATCGCTCCCTTCGTCTAGAATTCTAGAATAATAATTGAGGCTGTCGGGCCACCGTAAATGGAGGGGGTGCATGAGTCTTCAGCGCGCCGCCATTGCACGCCACCGCCGAGATTTGCGTGAACATGGACAAGAGGGAGTGCTATGCGGATTGACGAGACTGTGGCGGCCATCGTCACTGGCGGTGCCTCCGGGTTGGGGCGAGCGACTGCGACGGCGCTGCGTGCGCAAGGCGCCAGGGTAAGCATTTTCGACCTGAATGCAGAGACGGGAGATGCCGTTGCGCGCGAAATCGGCGCCACGTTCTGCCGGGTCGATGTCTTGTCGGAAGATAGCGTCTCCGCCGCATTCGAGCAGGCGCGCGCCGCGAACGGGCAGGAGCGCATCCTGGTCAATTGCGCGGGCGGCGGCAATGCGATCAAGACCGTCAGCCGCGATCGCAAGACCGGCGAGGTGAAGATATTTCCGGCGGATGCCTTCGCTTGGGTGCTGATGCTCAACACCGTGGGCACATTCCGCTGCATCTCGCGCGCGGCTGCAGGCATGATGCTGCTCGATCCGATCGACGGCGAGCGCGGCGTGATCGTCAACACCGCATCCGCGGCGGCCCAGGACGGCCAGATGGGCCAGGCAGCTTATTCGGCGTCCAAGGCCGCGGTCGTGGGCATGACCTTGCCGATCGCGCGCGATCTCTCGTCCGAGGGTATCCGGATCAACACCATCATGCCCGGTATCTTCAATACGCCGCTGATGATGGGCGCGCCCGACAATGTGAAGGAGGCGCTCGCCGCCACGGTGCCGTTCCCGAAGCGGTTCGGCGAGCCGCCCGAATATGCCTCGCTCGCACTCGAAATGATCCGCAACGGCTATTTCAATGGTGAGACCGTCCGTCTCGATGGCGCGATCCGAATGCCGCCGCGCTAGAGCGGTTTCCGATCTGATCGAGTCAGATCGGCCGCTCTAAGCTCACCGCGATTTCCGAGTCGTCGGATGAAGCCATCTGACTGGAAATCGCTCTGGAGTGATTTCGATGCAGGTGGAATTACCCGCCGGCCCGGAGTTCACGCTGAACAAATGAAAACGCTGAGCCGGTACGGTTCACCGAACCGGACCGGCTGAAAAGGAGAGTTGCTATGAGCCTGATCGAATATGAAGTGCGCGATCGCGTCGCGGTGGTGACGCTCAATCGACCCGAACAGCGCAACGCACAGAATGCGGCGCTGCTCAAGGAACTGGACGAAGCGTTCGACCGGGCTGTCGCCGACGATGGCGTGCGTGTGATCGTGCTCAAGGCGAATGGAAAGCATTTCTCGGCCGGGCACGACATTGCACCCGAGGTGCATGACAGCGAGCCATGGAAATCGATGTTCGACGACGTGCCGAACACCGGCATGCTGCGGATGTATAATTGGGAACTGAAGCATTATTTCGGTTATTCGCGCAAATGGCGGGACCTGCCTAAACCGACGATCGCGGCGGTTCAGGGGGCTTGCATCGCCGCCGGCCTTATGCTCGCCTGGCCGTGCGACCTGATCCTCGCATCGGAAGACGCGCGGTTCAGCGATCCCGTGATCAAGATGGGGATTGGCGGCGTCGAATATCATGGCCACACATGGGAATTCGGCGCGCGCAAAGCCAAGGAGATGCTGTTCACGGGCGGCTTCATCGACGCGCAGGAGGCCCACCGACTGGGCATGGTGAACCGCGTCGTTCCTCGCGATCAGCTTGAGGAGGCTGCGCTGGCGCTGGCGGGAGAGATCGCGCGGATGCACCCCCATGCGCTGCTGATGGCCAAACGTGCGGTCAATCTGACGCTCGACGCGCAGGGCCAGCACAACGCGCTTCAATCCGCTTATGATACGCATTCACTTGGCCATGCGAATGCCTGGACGATCTGCGGGCATGTCGTAACCTTGGGTCTGGACGAGATGACCGCCGAAAATCGCACCGCGCAGGGTAAGAGCAATGGCTGAGGCTGCGCAGGGCAGGCTCGCCGGGCGTACGGCCATCGTTACGGGTGGCGGTCGGGGTATCGGCGAAGCGATCGTCAAGCGCTTCGCTCAGGAAGGCGCGAAGGTGCTTATCGCCACGCGTACGGCGGGTTATGGCCAGGAGACGGTCGATGCGGTGCGTGACGCGGGGGGCGAGGCGCATCTGATCGTCGCCGATCTTGGCAATCGCCACGCTGCAGCCAAGATCGTCGATTTTGCCCGGCGACTATGGGGCGGGCTTGATATCCTGGTCCATAATGCGGCCTATGCACCGCATGGCGCGCTCAACGAAACCGAGGATTCCGAATGGTCCCGGGCGATGGACGTCGGCCCCAACACCGCATTCTGGCTGATGAAAGACGCCTTCCCCCTGCTCAAGGCGAGCAAGGCAGGACGGGTGATCCTGACCTCGTCGATCATGGCCGACCGCAACAGCATCCCTGGCCTTTCGGCATATACGGCGGTCAAGGGCGCGATCAATTCGCTCGTCCGCGGCGCAGCTGTCGATTTCGGGCCGGACGGTATCACTGTAAACGCGGTCGCGCCGGGCGGTACCATGTCCGTATCGTTCGCGGCGGGCATCCCGGCCGACTATCTGGCAGAGTGGGAAAAGACGATGCCGTTGCGCCGCGTGGGGCAGGGGATCGACATCGCGAACGCCATGCTTTTCCTGGCATCGGATGACGGCGGTTATGTTACCGGGCAGACGCTGATTGTCGATGGCGGCCAGGCGCTGGGCATTCCGCTAAAAATCGAACACTGAGGGGCGTGGCCGGCCGGAACGCTGTGCGGGCCGGCGCTTACTGGATCGGCCGATCCGCGTCTTCGCGTGCCTGTTCGCTGTGAAGCCGCGACACTTCCTCGAGGAAGATTTCCGTCAGGAATTCTCGATCGCGCATCATGAATTCCATGTGATCGCCCAGGCATATGGCGATGCGCGGTTGTCCCGGGCGTGGGCGAAGCGGCGCAGCAAGCACGCCCCCCGACAGGATGGGATCGAAGAAACAGACATATCCGTCGCGTCGCACATCCGCGAGCATCGCCAGCACGCCGCGAACGGACGCGGTAGCGACACTATCGGGACGCTCCGCATTGTTGCGCAGCACGAACCGGGTCGCCTCGCTATCGTCCATCGTGGACAGCAGCGCGATTCCGGCGCCGGACGTGCTGAGCGGGCGGCTGGTGCCGAGCGTCAGATGCGGACGTTCCGGGATCAGCGATTGATATACATGGATATATTTCGCCCGGCTCATGACTTGGCATGCGAGGAACACGGCGCGCCCGGTGCGCTCGTTCAGGCGTTTCATCATGTGCAGCATCGCGCCTTCGCCGATGAACCGGTCGTCGCACCAGCTGCCGAGCAGGCTGACCCGCATCGAGGGACCATAGCGCCGTGTCTCGCGATCGAACTGCACATAGCCTTCGGCCAGCATGCTGCGCAGCAACTGCGAAGTGCTGGATTGGGGGAAGCCGAGCGTATTGGCGATTTCGGTCGCGGTGGCGGTGCGCCGGATGTCGTCGAAGAATTCCAGGATCTGGAGGACGCGGCCTGCCGATTTCACCACGTGCTGTTCAACACGCTGCGCGGGTACCCGAATGCGGTCATCTGCCAACGGGGCGGAAGCCATGCTCTCCTCCTTATGTTTTCGCATTTGTGATAGCTGATCGTTTTTCAACTATCAACTAAAATTCTAGTAGGTCAAAGGCGAGGGGCCGCATTCCGCGGATGAAACAAGGTGCGGTGGACAGGAGGTGGCTAGGATGGATCTCGAACTTCACGGAAAATCTGCGCTGGTCACGGGCAGCAGTTCCGGAATCGGTGCCGCGATCGCCCATGCCCTGGCCATGGAAGGCGTTTCGGTGGTCGTGCATGGCCGGCATGCGACGCGAGCGGAAAGCATCGCGGCCGCGATCCGATCGGACGGCGGCAAGGCGGCGGTGGTATTGGGCGACCTGGCAACCGATGCCGGCGCCGCAGGTGTTGCAACAGAGGCGATGGCGTTCGGCGGGATCGATATCCTGGTGAACAACGCCGGAGGCGCCATCGAGCGGGCCGACCCGTCCTGGTTCTCGACCGAACCGGACGACTGGATCGACACCTATCAGGCAAATGTGGTGGCGGCGGTCCGACTCATTCGGGCGCTGGTGCCGCCAATGCGCGAGCGCGGCTGGGGGCGGGTGATCAATATCGCGACCGGTGCCGCGATCACCCCTACATCGGCACAGCCCGACTATGCCGGTGGCAAGGCGGCAATGCTCAATCTGAGCCTCAGTCTCTCCAAGGCTCTTTCGCAAAGCGGCGTGACCAGCAACGCGGTGTCGCCTGGCATGATACGGACTGAAGGACTGCGGCGTTTCCTCACCAGCTTCTCCGCCAAGCGCGGATGGGGGGACGATCTCGCGCGTGCCGAGGCTTATGTCGCCAAAGGCAGCGGCCAGACCGTCGCACGGATCGGCGAAGTCGAGGATATCGCCTTTGCCGTGGCCATGATAGCCAGCCCGCGCAGCGACTTCGTCAACGGCACGAACATCCATGTCGACGGTGGTATCACGCCGTCGCTGGGCTGACGGTCAGGAGCGCTTCGCCATGATCGCGGCGAAGGCGGGATGGCGGGTCTCCTCGATGATATCGAGCCGGTCGGGGCTGGGCGCCCAGCCAAGCTCGCGCCGCGACAGGGGCGAGCGCGAGCGGCTGCAGATGCTCAACCCGATCAGTGCAGTGAACTTGTCCCAGATTTCCATCGCTTCACCCAGCGTCACGCTGCGTACCGGGACACCCAATGCCTGCGCCACGCTTTCGGCGATCGTGCGGAAGTTCGTTTCGCCCGATACGGCATGATAGAGCTTGCCGGGCGTGCCCCTTTCCAGGACGAGCGCGTACAGTCGTGTCAGATCTTCGACATGTACATTTGAATAGAGATTCAAGCCGCGTCCGACATAGCAGACCTCGCCCGTGCGTGCCGCGGACTGGTAGAAATTGGTGATTGCGGGGCAGCCGCCATTCCCCCAGATCAGCGGCGGCCGGACGACAAAGGCGCGCAGATCGCGGCTTGCCGCGGCGCGGACCAGGTCTTCGGTCTGCTTACGCGCGCCAATATATTTGGACGGGACGAACACGTCCTCCTCGGCAAAGCTGTCTTCGCTCCAGTCCCCATCGGTGCGCTGCGAGAGGACGCCGGTACCGGAGGTGAAAATGAAGGACTTGCCACTACCTGCCAGGCGATTGACGATCGCCTCAACCGTCGTGCGTTCGGTGTCGAGCATCAGCTGTGCGGCATAGATAGTGGCATCTGCGTCGCTCAGCGGCGCCAGCGCACCGTCGAGATCGGTGAGGTCGCCCAAAGCGGCGCGTGCGCCCACGGCTTCCAGCCGCGATGCTGCGTCGTCGCTGCGCACGAAGCCCGTGACATCATGTCCCGCCGCGACGAAATGGCGCACCAGATGCGACCCTAGATAGCCGTTGGCGCCATAGATCAGTATCCGCATCGCATGCTCCGCTAGGGTTTGATGTCAAAGCCGGTCACCCAGCCGGCCAAAAGGGCGTCGAGTGCCGCGACCAGCGCGATCGGTTGATCGACCATCACATGATGGTTCGCATCGGCGATCTCGATCAGGGGCGTGTCCTCCGGCAATGCAGCGATCATGCGCCTGATCATTTCGCCGGCGGTCAGTTGCGAATTTGCGCCCCGGATCAACGCCACCGGGCAGCGCATCGCTGCGAGTTCCTCCCATATATGCTCGGCCGGGACGCCGCCCCACAGTTTCGGGTCAAAGCGCCAGGACCAGCCGCTATTTCCGTCCTCGTCACTTGTTTCCCGGATCGCCATGCGGCCGAGATATTCCGCGATCCAGCGGTTCTCGCATGGCTGGACCGGCGAAAGCCGGAAGCGGGACATTGCCGCCTCTTTCGTCGGATAGAGCCGGTGGCCTGCATAATCGGGAATCTTGAAGTTGCTGACGCCCGGCAGGCCGGAATCGACCAGGATGGCCGCGCGCATGGGCCGGTCGATATGAACGGCGGAATGGATCACGGGCAAGCCGCCCATCGAATGCGCGACGACGACCGGGGGACGTGCATGGGAGGTCACGCCCGCGGTATCCGCAACCGCCCACATTTCCTCGGCAAAGCGCGAGACAGAATAATCATCATGCCAATCCGATCCGCCCATCCCTCCCAGCGAGAAACAGACCACGCGGAACCGATCTGCGAAGAAGGATGCAAGAAACGCCCACCAGCCGAGATGCGCTGCATTGCCGTGCACAAACACCAGTCCGGGGGCGGACGCGGATCCCCATGCGCGCGCTTCCAGTCGCCGCCCATCGGGCATGGCGACTTCGAACGCCTCGTATGGCGCAGCGAGCGCTTCCAGGAACCATGCGGGCGGATCCGGGATGTCGTCGAGCCGTCCGAGCGGCAAAAGCGGATTATGGGTCATGGCGATTGCGGCGTCAGTTGCCGATGACTTTCTGAACCGACGTCGCCGTGAAGATCGGCTTGCCGGCCACCTGCGCCTCGGCGCGCGTGAACACCAGGCTGCGGGTCCGCTTGACCAGGATGCCGCGAACTTCAAGCAGGTCGCCCAGCTTCGGGGCTCCGATGAATTGCATCGACATTTCGATCGCGACGACCGGAGGCCCGTCCGGATCCCAACCCGGGCCCGCGGTGCCGACCTCGGCCATGCTTGCCATCACAGCGCCGTGGCAGAGATTCCAGGCATTGACATGGTGCGGCTCGATCCGCAGCGCCGCCCAGATCTCGTCGCCCTCGGCAGTCGCTACGCGACGTGAATAGACACGGCCGATATGGTTGATGAACGCGCTGATCGACGGTTCGTAGACATAACCGTCGGGAGTGTCGCTTTGGTCCGTCATGGTGCGCTCCGGAATTGGGTAGGTTTCGATGTGCGCAGCAGCCGGCGCGGGTCAATCGCCGGAACCCGGATATCGCATATGTGCGAAGTCAGACGTTCAGCCCGTCATGCTCCAGCTTCACGCGCCGCGAAGATAACAGCCATGCGTCGCCCACTTTACGGAACCGGTCGATATAGATGCCGGTTTGCAGGATGATGTCGCCGCGAACGAGCAGGAAATAGCTCCAGCCGTGCGCGTTCTCGACATCGTCCATCTCGATGCGCGACGTGGTGACATAGTGGCGCGCAGCGCGCCGTTCGGCGCCGCCCAGCAGACCGCTGTCGAGAATGGCCTGATAATAGGCGCGGATCGCCTGCCAGCCTTCGGGGCGATCTTTCCCGAATTCGAGCACGGCGTCCTCAGTGAAGCAGCGCATCATCTCGTCCACCGCGCCACGATCGCCTGCGTTGTTGTACAGGGCGATCGTATGGCGGATCGCTTCGCGCGCGAGCAACTCTTCGACGGTCATTGCGGCCTCCCCTTCGTGGCTTGCGCTGTCGACGGCAGATCCGGGAACAGCCGCCAGTCATTTTCCGGCGTTCGTACCCAACCGCTCGATGCCCAGGTTCCACCATCGATGCTGAGCGTCGCGCCTGTCACATAGGCGCTCATCCTGGATGCCAAGAAGATCGCGGGACCGGCGCAATCATCAGGCGTTCCGTCGCGCTTCAGCGGCACATAGCGATTGCGCGCGGCAACCTGCGGCGGGTCCATCGCCCCGGGGGCCTGGTTCACGAAGCCGTCCGTGACGATGATATCGGGCGCGATCGCATTTACCCGGATACCGAATTCGGCCAGCTCGACCGCGGTCGTACGGGTGAAGTTGAGCATCGCGGCCTTGCACGCGGCATACACCGCGTAGCCCGGTGCCGCGCGCAGTCCTTCGATGCTGGAAACGTTGATGATCGATCCGCCATGGCCGAACGCGATCATATGCTGCGCGGCATGATGAGTGGCTGTCATCAGGCTGCCAAGGTTGAATTCGACATGGCGGTCACGGCTGCGCTCGCTCTGGTCCATGAACTTGACCGGGCGCCCGCCGCCGGCATTGTTCACCAGGATATCGAGCCGCCCGAAGCTCCGTGCCGCCGTGTCGATCGCGCTGCGAAGCGCGTCACGGTCCATAACATCGGCGGGGATGAAGATACTGCGACGTCCCGCTGCGGCAATCTCTTCGGCCGCTTGCCGGCCCGTCTCGTCATCGAGGTCAACGATCACGACGTCCGCGCCGAATTCGGCCATGCCGCGTGCGATACCCCTGCCTATGCCGTTGGCACCTCCCGTGACGATGGCGCACCGGCCGTCAAGTCGAATATCAGCGGGATCCATCTGCCTCTCCATGGCCATCCGAGCGTGTGCCTAGCGCGTGCGATAGACAAGAACGTCCGGTTTCAGTATCAGCTAAAATTCTAGAAGGACAGTCCTGCGGACGTTCTGAATGTGTTTGGGAGAGGATAGGTGTCCGATACCGCTGGCCGGGATTATCAGATGGCGTTCAGCCATGTCGGTTTCTTTGTGACCGACATGGCGAGGATGGCCGATTTCTATTCGCGCGTGATGGGGTTCTTCATCACCGACAAGGGCGAGCTGAACGGAAAGGCGATCACTTTTCTCAGTCGCGATCCGCATGAGCATCACCAGATCGTGCTGGTCGCCGGACGCGATCCCGGCAGCCAGCTCAACATCAACCAGATTTCCTTCCGTGTACGCTCGCTGGGTGAGCTCAAGGCGTTCTACGCTCAACTCGTCGAAGCGGACGCCAAGGGGATGGAACCGGTGATTCACGGCAACAGCTGGTCGATCTATTTCCACGATCCCGAAGGCAATCGGATCGAGGTGTTCGCCGACACCGACTGGTATATCTCCCAGCCATTCAAGGAACCGCTGGATCTGACTCTGCCCGAGGAGGATATCCGCAACTTCACGCGCGATTATTGCAAGACGCGCGCGGGATACAAGCCGATCGCCGCCTGGCATGCGGAGATGGAGGCCATGATGTCCGCCGGCCATCCCGCTCGGACCTGATCGTTTATCCTATCGGCATTGCAACAGCGCCCGCCGCAGCCTTTTCGGCACCGATGGCCTAACCGGAGATTATCAAATGCCCGCGATCAACGCGCTGGTCGATCTGACGCTGGAGGACGGCGTCGCCCTCATCACGCTCGACAACCCACCTGTCAATGCGCTGTCGCCCAGGCTTATGGACGGCATGTACGATGCATTGGTCCAGGCGATCGAGGATCCGGCGGCCCGGGCGATCCTGCTGATCTGCGCGGGGCGAACCTTCATCGCGGGTGCGGATATCAAGGCGCTCGGCGTCGAATCGCCCAAGGTCGATTTCTTCGAACTGCAGGCGAAGATCGAAGATTCGGCAAAACCGGTCACGGCCGCACTGCACGGCACGTGCCTGGGTGGCGGGCTCGAAGTGGCGCTGACCTGTCATTATCGTATCGCTGCGCCCGGCACCCGGCTGGGCCTGCCCGAAGTGAATCTCGGTCTGTTGCCGGGCGGCGGCGGAACTCAACGCCTGCCTAGGATCGTGGGCGTTGCGGCGGGGCTGGATCTGCTCATGTCCGGCGCGCAGGTCGATGCGCCCCGCTCGTTGGAAGTCGGCTTGATCGATGCGATCGCCCAAGGTCCGGACCTGACCGCGGACGCCAAGGCCTATGTGCATCGGTTGCTCGCCGAGGGGCGGCCTGCCAAACGCGTCCGCGATCTGACCGACAAGATCGCTTGCACCGAACCCTCAGCCTTTGATGATGCGCGTGCCTGGGCGGAACGACGGCGGCGCGGCGAGGAAGCGCCACGCGCGATCATCCGCTGCGTCGAGGCGGCCGTGCGTGGCGATTTCGAGACGGGGATCGCCGTCGAGCGCGCGGAATTCCAGACATTGCTCGACGGCCCGCAATCGGCGGCGCTGCGCTATGCGTTCTTTGCCGAACGCCAGGCTTCCAAAATCGCCGGGCTTGGCCCGGAGGTCCAGCCGCGTCCGATAGCTCGCATTGGTGTGGCCGGCGCCGGAACGATGGGGTGCGGCATATCCATGGCGCTGCTCGATGCCGGTATCGCGACTGTCCTGTTCGACACGGCGGGAGACTCGCTCGCTCGCGCCGGAACTCTGATCGCGTCCCATTACGATGCTGCCGCAGCACAGGGGCGCTTGTCGGCTGTGGAAGCCGCGAAGCGCCGGTCCGGCCTGACCCTGTCGGACGCGATGGAAGGGTTCGCCGATTGCGATCTGGTGATCGAGGCGGTCGTCGAAGAGCTCGGCGTCAAGCAGACGGTCCTCGCCGAGATCGAGCGGATCGCGCCGTCGGCGTTGTTGGCGACCAACACTTCCTTTCTCGATCTCGATGCGATCGCCGCCGCCGCCGCCCGCCCGGAAAACGTGCTCGGGTTGCACTTCTTCTCGCCTGCCAATGTGATGCGCCTGCTCGAGATCGTGCGCGGCAAGGCAACATCGGATGAAGCGGTGGCGACTGCGTTCGCGCTTGCGCGCAAGTTGGGCAAGGTTGGCGTTCTGTCCGGCGTATGTCCGGGATTCATCGGCAACCGCATGATGCTTGCGCGACAGAAATTCGCCGATGCAATGATCCTGCAGGGCGTTGCGCCCGAGGCGGTCGATCGGGCCGCGACTCAGTTTGGCATGGCCATGGGGCCGTTTGCGATGTGGGATCTGGCGGGACTCGATCTCGGCTGGCGAGCGGACCGTTCGACCGGCCGGACCGTGATCGAGCGGCTTTGCGAAGAGGGTCGTCGCGGGCGTAAGACGGGGGCGGGCTATTACGACTATGATGCCGCCGGCAAGCCGACGCCGTCGGCGCTAACCGCCGGATTGATCGCGGAGTGCGGAGCGGCCGCGGGGATCGCGCCCCGGCCTTTGTCCGATGCCGAGATTCTCGATCGCCTGCTGATCCCGATGATCAACGAAGGCGCCCGCATCCTGGAGGAAGGTATCGCCCAGCGCGCCTCCGACATCGATATGGTCTGGGTGCACGGTTATGGCTGGCCGGCTTATCGTGGCGGCCCGATGTACCATGCCGATATCATCGGCCTGTCCGCGGTGATCGACGCCGCTCGGTCGATCGGCCTCGAACCCGCCCCCTTGCTGGTGGAGTATGCTGCCGCCGGCCGCAAGCTCACGGGGTAAGGAGTCGGCCGAGTGTCCGTTCGAGCTCGGCGACGAATTTTGAGCGCGGCATGAAGCCGGGCAACCCCTCCACCAGCAAGCGGGTTTCGGCCAGCAATGCCTCGTCGCTCTGATCCAGGTTCAGCGGCTCGCCGCATGGCTGGGGAACATGGAACGGGGTGTCCAGATAGACTTCGACCTTGTTGCCTTCGGGATCGTCGAAATAGATCGACCAGGCATTGCCATGGTTCAAGCCGATAAGGCTGGAGGCACCGGAAGCAAGCGCCTTGTCCCGCGTCGCGCGCAAGTCGTTCAGCGTATCGACCATGAAGGACAATTGCATCACGGTGCTGGGGCCATCCACGCTGCGCCCCGACGAAAGCACCAGCTGGTGATGCTGCTGCGGATCGCCGGTCAGGAAGACCAGTTCGTTCCTGAAGGTCTTGCCGACGCCGCGATCGGTGGCGACCAATCCGAAGACACCGGTGTAGAATCGTTCGATCAGCCCGATATCGCGGACGAAGATGCCGAGATGGCTGAGATGTGGACGTGCCATGACCGCTCCCTGGGTGAAGTCGCCGGATCATAGGCCGGGCTGGGCATACAGGGCAGCGTGTCGCGCGGATTTCACATCCGTGCAGGATGCGTCGCTTGGCGGCGTGCGCGCTTGCCTCCTTGCGGAGGCGACCCTAGCCCAGCGCTAACGGCAATTCAGACGGGAAACCCCATGCGCTTCGTTTCTTTCAAGGCCTCCGGCGTCGAATCCTTCGGCCTCGTCCGCGACAATGACGTGATCGAGCTTGCGTCGCGTCTCGGTGTTTCGACACTCAAGGCGCTCATCGCCGCAGATCGCCTGGGTGAAGCGGCGCAGTTCGCCGATCTTCCTGCAGATCATTCGCTCGATGCAATCGAGTTCCTGCCAGTCATTCCCGATCCGGCGCATCTGTGGTGTCTGGCGATCAACTATCAGGACCATATCGAGGAGATCAAGGCTGTCGGGATCCAGCGCGATCCGCCGAAGAAGCCGGCGCTGTTCGCCCGCTACGCCGATACGATGATGGGGCACAACGCGCCGATCCTGAAGCCGACATTCTCCGACGAAGTCGATTGGGAAGTCGAGCTGGCGGTGATCATCGGCAAGGGCGGCCGTCATATCAGCGAAGCGGATGCCATGTCGCATGTCGTGGGATATTCGGTCTTCAACGACGCCACTATTCGCGACTGGCAGTTCCAGACCCGGCAGATCACCGCAGGCAAGAACTTCCGCTCCACGGGTAGCCTCGGCCCTTGGATGGTCACCGCCGACGAGATCGACGATCCGCACAATCTTCGCGTTCAGGCCCGCGTAAACGGTGAGACCTATCAGGACAGCAATACCAGCTACCAGATTCACAAGATCCCCGCGTTCATTTCATATGTGTCGGACATCCTCGATCTGCAGCCCGGCGACGTGCTGGCCACCGGCACACCGAGTGGTGTGGGCTTCTCGCGCAAGCCGCCGATCTTCATGAAACCGGGTGACATCTGCGAGTGCGAGGTCGAGGGGATCGGCATTCTGCGCAATCCGGTCGTGAGCGAATAGCGCTCTCCGCATGATCGAGATCCGCAAGACCCAGCTCAGTGTCGAGGAGATCTGGCACGAAGGCGGGTCGTGTGCCGCGGTTCCGCTGCGCGTCGCGACCGCGCTTGCAGTCGTCCACAATCCATTCGCCGGCCGATACGAAGCCGACCTGCTCCCTTTCCAGGCCGAACTGCGCACGCTCGGGCGGATGCTGTCAGAAAGGCTCGTCGATGCTCTCGAGGCCGATGCGATCCAATCCTATGGCAAGGGCGCGATCGTCGGCGAGGATGGTGAGCTGGAACATGGCGCGCTGTGGCACGAAGCGGGCGGCTGGGCATTGCGCGAGCTGCTGGGTGGGCCGAAGGCGATCGTTCCCGCCGCCAAGACGGTGGGAACGCTCGGCACCAGGCTGATGGTGCCGCTGGGCCATATCCATGCGGCGTATGTTCGCAGTCATTTCGGCACGGCGGAGATGACGGTGTGGGATGGGCCGAGGCGGGGTGAGATCGCCTATGGGCTGGCGGCCGCAACGGGAGGCCGCGTCCATGCGCGGGCAGGCGGGCTGGGTGCGGCCGATATCAGGGGTGAGGACGGATTGCGCTGAGCAACGTCGCGAATGACGACCGGGAGCGTTTGATGGGCATGCGATCGTTATTCGACGTGAGCGGCAAGGTCGCGCTTGTGACAGGCGGCAGCAGCGGGATCGGCGAGATGATCGCGACCATGCTGGTGCGTGCCGGTGCATCGGTGTTCATTGCGGCGCGCAAGCCCGAACGCCTAGCCGAGGCGCTGGAGCGGATCGGGGCGCATGGCTTGGTGCAGGGCGTCCAGGCCGATCTTGCTGACCCGGCAGGCGCCGAGCGGCTCGCTGCGTCGCTGGGCGAGCGCACCGACCGGCTGGACATTCTCGTCAACAATGCGGGCGCGACCTGGGGTGCGCCGTTCGGCGAATTTCCGCTGTCCGGCTGGGACCGGGTGATGGACCTCAACGTGAGGGGCGCATTTCTGCTCAGCCAGGCACTCACTCCGCTGCTGGCGCGAAGCGCCACCGACGATGACTGGTCGAGCATAATCAACGTCAGTTCGGTGGCCGCGCGACATAGCGATGATGCTCCCTCTGCAGCCTATGGTCCGTCGAAGGCCGCGGTCGAGCAACTGACGCGCGTGATGGCGCGATGGTTGCCGCGTGACCGGATCACGGTCAATTGCATCGCGCCAGGCTGGTTTCCCTCGCGCATGAACGCCCCGATCCCCGACGATTATCGCGCAGCGTGGATCGAGCGCACGCCCGTGGGCCGGCTGGGCCGGGCGGAGGACATAGGGGGGCTCGCGATCTACCTTGCATCGCGCGCGGGTGCTTTCGTCAATGGGCAGGTCATCAGCATCGACGGTGGCTGGTCGGCATGACGCCGGATCCGGCTCCGAAGGCGCCGCCCGAGTTTGTTGCGGGCGCCAGCGGCAATCGCATCGCGATCGACAGGTACGGTCCGCGCGATGGTGCCGTCGTCATCCTGCTTCCCGGCGGCGGACAGAGACGCCAGAGCTGGCGGCGCACCGGGGAGAGGCTGGGCGCGGACGGATGGCATGCGATTGCTGCGGATCTGCGTGGCCATGGCGACAGCGATCCCGCTCTGGACGGTGACTATGGTTATGACAGGCTGGTCGATGACGTCGTGACGCTGATCGAGGCGTCGGGCCGGAGGGCGGTGCTGGTCGGCGCATCATTGGGTGGGAAGATCGCACTTTCGGCCGCCGGCGCGTTACCACCCGGTATGATCGATGCGCTCGTTCTGGTCGACGCGGTACCGCGCTCTGTCGAAAACGGCGTCGCGCGCGTGGCGAGCATCCTGCAGACCCCGCCGGAAGGGTTCGCAACACCGGAAGCGGCGGCCGGGATGCTCGCGGGGCCGGACGGTGCGGTCCCGGCACCCGACGCCGTCGCACGCCTCCGGCGCAACATGCGGCTGGACGAGGCGGGCCGCTGGCATTGGCATTGGGATTCTTGGTTCTTCGATCCTTCGCACGGTCTAGGCATAAAGCCAGCCCTTGCGCGACTCGAGGCGGCGGCCCGTCGCGTCGCGATGCCCGCTCTGCTGATGCGTGGGGAGCGCAGCGATGTGACGGATGCCGCGGGAGCAGCCGCGCTGGCGGCCTGTATCCCGCATCTGGAAACGGTCGTGATCGAAGGGGCCGGGCACATGATCGTGGGCGATCGCAACGATGCGTTCGTCGCGACGCTCATCGACTTCCTTCATCGGCACATTTCCGCGCCAGGGCTGGTCAGGTGCGGGATTTCGGCATCTTGAGGAACTGCTCCGCGATCAGGCTGCGCTGAATCTCGCTGGTCCCGCCATAGATGGTCATGGCGATCGCGCGCCGCATCGCCACTTCCACCAGCGCCAGGTCGTCATCGCGCGACAGCAGCGATTCCGGGGCGGCCAGAGCGACGAGATCGGCCGCGGCGGTGCGGAGCCCCTCGGTCGCGAACAGCTTGGACATCGGCCCGTCCGAAATCGCGCCCTGGCCTGCCGCCTGCGCCCAGACGTCACGACGTGAAATCCCTTCCGAAACGGCGACGATCGTCGCCGCTCGGGCCAGGCGGCGGCGCACGCCCGGCTCGTCGATCCGGCGCTGCCCCACTGAACCGCGGCTCGCCCAGTTCACCGCATGGCGCAGCATCACCGGCATCGCATAGTGATAGACGATGCCGCCATGCTCCAGTCCCAGCATGGTGTGCATCACCTGCATGCCGCCACCGACTGCCCCCAGTCGGTACCTGTCGGGGATCCGCACGTCCTGGAAGTAGGTGATGTTGGTGCGCTCGTCCTGAAGCGTGTGGACCGGCTGGATCTCGATCCCTGGAACATCCATCGGCAATATGAAGACCGTCAGCCCCTGGTGCTTGGCTCCGCTCGTATCGGTACGGGTGAGGAGCAGGATATAGTCCGCGATGTGGCCGGCCGTCGTGAACATCTTCTGGCCGTTGAGCAGCCAGTCTTCGCCATCCTGGACCGCCTTGAAGCTGGTGCCGAAAATGTCGGATCCGCTTCCCGGTTCGGTGAAGCCCAGACAGCCGACTGCTTCACCGGAAGCGAGGCGGGGAATGATCTCGGCTTTCGCCGCATCGCTGCCGAATTTCATCTCGAGCTGGAGGACGAATTCGGTGACGCCGCTCGCGGTCCGGTTCCAGTCCATCTCCTCCCATACCGCATCCGCGGCGGCGAGTTCGATCGGGCTGCGGCCCTCACCGCCGAACTCGGCGGGCAGATGGGGATAGAGCAGTCCCGCCCTGGCGAGTTTTTGCGCGAACGGCTTGCTATGCGCCTTTGTGCTGTGGTGGATCTTCGCGCGCACATCATCGTCAAGATTCTCAGCCATGAAGGCGCGCAGCCGGTTCGCATAATCTTCCGCCTGGCTGCCCCAACCGAATTCGATGCCGATCTCGCCTGCCGCGGGCAGCGTCGCCTGCTCGTCCGCCCACAACCGGTCGCCAATGCGCTGCAGTTCGATTTCCGGATCCCCCGCGACCAGGCTCAGCGCCTTGGCGCGGCGGTAATAGAGTTGGATGTCGTTCTCCAGGCTGACGCCATAGCCGCCGAATGTCCGGATTGCGGTTTCGGTGGCCCGGCCCGCCACTTGCGTCGCCCACCAGAAGGCCATGGACACCTGCGCGGGGGCATCCGCCGAGCCCGCGGCGATCGCGCTGATCGCCTGCCACACCATCAGTCGTGCGCCATCCGCATCGGTAGCGGCGTCGGCCAGTGGATGCGCGACGCCTTGAAAGCTGCCGATCTTGCGTCCGAACTGTTCGCGCTCTCCCGCATATTCGGCGGCGAGGCGCAGTGCCTGGAGCGAAATCCCCGCCAGAGTCGCGGCGCTGCCCAGTTTCCACTCCTCGACGGCGGACTGCCATGCCGCAACGGCATCGGGGCCCGCTGCGAGCACGGCATCGCCGTCGCGCGGCTCTGCTGGCGGAGACCAGGTGCCGAGGGCGCTCATCGACGTCCAATTGGCCGAGGTCTCGATCTGCGGATCGCTATAGGCGATCAGGCGGTCGCCGCTCAGCCCGAGCACATAGGCGCAACCCGCAAGCGCCGGAACGACCTGCGCTTCGCCCGCGACAAGGGGGTGCAGCGCGATCGTGGCGGAGGCGCCATTGGCGACCGCAGCCAATTGCGTCTCCGCGCCGAACTGTCCGGCAAGCCGGGTTGCGACGATCGTTTCGACAAGGGGGATCGAAGCCAGGTTCTTTCCGGCCTCCTCTGCAGAAAGCGCCAGTTCCAACAGACTCAATGACAGGCCGCCGGCCGCTTCGGATGCACGCATCAGCGGCAGCCCGAGTTCGCAAACGCGGGCCCACAGGTTGCGGTCGAAACCGCTTTCCGCCGCTCGGATGCGTTCGGGAGTCGATTGCTCGCGAAACAGCCGCGCCACTGCGTCCTGCAGCATCGTCTGGTCATCCGAAAGGGCGAGGTTCAAAAGCGCAGCCATGCGAAAGCTCCATTATGCGGGCTACGGCCCGCAAATCCGTTCCACAGCTGCATAGCCGTTTCGCGGTGAACTGCGACCGGCCCGCGCAACATTGCATGAATGTGAAACAACGCTCCGTGCGACGCTCGATCGACGGAACAGGCTTGCCGCCGTTCAAAAAACTGATAAAGTGTCAATTATTAAAATTCCAGCGCCCTCCTGCTGGGCGGCAGTTTCTCCGGAGAGTTCGCATGTCCTCCTTGCCTTTCGATGTCTACGACGCCGACCACCATCTCTACGAGCCGGCTGACGCCTTTTTACGGCACCTGCCCAAGCAGTTCGCCAACGACTTTTACTTCGTCGAGCTGAATGGGCGCGCCAAGCTGGTGATCGGGGGGCAGCTGTCCGACTACATTCCCAATCCTACCTTCGAGGTCGTGGCCGGGCCGGGGACGCACGAGAAATGGTATCGCGCCGAGAACTCCGAGGGACTGACGATGCGCGAGATGACCGGCAAGCCCATCCGCCCGCCTGCGGAATGGCGCTCGGGTGACGGCCGCATCGCGGTGATGGATCAACAGGCGGTTCATGCCGCGCTGGTGTTCCCGACGCTTGCCTCGGTGATCGAGGAGCGGCTGAACCACAAGCCGGAGGCGATGGCTGCGCTGTTCCACTCGCTCAATCGCTGGACCGACGAGGAATGGGGTTTTGCGCGGGAGAACCGGTTGTTCTCGGTGCCGATGATCAGCCTCGCAGATCAGGATCTGGCGATCGAGGAACTTGAGACGGTGCTGAAGGCCGGCGCGCGCTGCATCGGCATCCGCCCCGCGCCGGTGCCGGGTTTCCGCGGCAGCCGATCGCCGGGCCTGCCCGAGTTCGATCCCTTCTGGGCGCGGGTCGAGGAGGCGAATATCTTCACCTGCCTTCACACCTCGGATTCGGGGTATGATCGCATCTATCGCTGGTGGACCGGCGGCTCGGGCGAGTATCAGCCTTTCGAGCGCGACCCGTTCCAGGCCACGCTCGATGTGCTGGGCCGTCCAATCTCCGATACGCTGTCCGCCTTCATCTGCCACGGCGTGTTCGATCGGTTTCCGCGGCTGCGCATGATCTCGGTCGAGAATGGCGCGGATTGGGTGCGGCCGCTGCTGCACAGGCTCGACAAGGCCTATGGCCAGATGCCCAAATCATTCAAGCGCCACCCGCGCGATATCTTCCGCGAGCATATTTTCGTCGCGCCTTTCTATGAGGACAACATGCAGGCGCTGGCGGAAGATCTGCCGATCGAACGGATCCTTTTCGGCAGCGATTTCCCTCATCCGGAAGGCCTTGCCGAGCCGCTGGACTATCTGAAGGAGTTCGACGGATTCAGCGAAGACTCGATCAAGCGGATCTTCCACTCCAATATGAAGGGCCTGCTGGAGGGCGTGCGCGACTAAGCGCGGCGCGATGAACCTCTTCGCGCCAGACCTTCACCCCGGCAAACCCGCGTTGCGGCGGCGCATTCTCCTGCGACCGGGGGCGGACGCGGTGCGCGGCGAAGTCGAGGATGATTTCCACCATTTCGTCGTCACCCTCTTCCACGACGGGGGCAGGATCACACGCGTCACCACGGCGGCATTGCGGCATCCCTGGACGACTTGTCCGGCTGCAGGCGACCTGCTTGCCGCCCGGCTGGTTGGCGTGCCGCTGGACGCGGTCGCCGGGTTCGATTCGCCATTTTCACATTGTACCCACATGCTAGACCTTGCGCTGCTCGCGGCTGCACATGCGCACGACCGAGCCCCAACGCTCTATTCCATGTTCGTGTCCGACCCCGATGCGGGGCCGCGCACAGCGCAGTTGTGGCGTGACGATTCGATCCTGCTCGACTGGCTGCTCGATGGCGATGAGGTTGCATCCGGCCCGGGTGAGGGACGAAACCTGCGCCAGTTGCGCCGCTGGCTGTCGGAGCTCCCGGTGCATTTGCAGGAACCGGCGCTGGCTTTGCGGCGCGTCGTGTTCATTTCCGCCGGCCGCCAGTTCGATTATGAGGCCAGGAACAATGCGTCCGAATTGGCGGCGCAGTCGGGGGTCTGCTTTTCATTCCAGCCGATCCGGGCGGCCGATGCACTGCCGATGCGCGGCAGCAAGCTCGATTTCACCACCAGTCGATCCGGGCCGTTGGCGCGGTGGTTCGGTCCGGATCGGCAGCTATTGCCCTTGGGAGAAGCGGTTTGACTGTTAAAAAACTCGTTGTCGTCACCGGTGCGGCGGGCGTGCTCGGACGTGCGGTATGCACGGAGCTGCTGGCCAAGGGTTATGCTGTCGCGGGTCTCGACCTGGCCGCGTTCGCAGCCTCGGATCTCGCTCTCGCCTTGCCGGGCGTGGATCTTACCGACGCGGAGAGCGTGGCCGCGGCGTTTGCGCGGGTGGCAGGGCTCGGGCCACTGCACGGGCTGGTCAATGTCGCGGGTGGCTTCCGCTGGGAAACCGTCATCGACGGTGAAGTGGAAAGCTGGGATTTCCTCTACCGAATCAATGTGCGGACGGCGCTGAACGCAGTGCGTGCCGCGTTGCCGTTGCTCGGTGAGGGGGGCACGATCGTCAACATCGGTGCCGCGGGCGCGGTGAAGGCCGGAACGGGGATGGGCGCTTATGCCGCTTCCAAGTCCGGTGTGGCGAAGCTGACCGAAAGCCTGGCCGAAGAATTGAAGGATGCGGGAATTCGCGTGAATGCGGTGCTGCCCAGCATCATCGATACGCCGCTCAACCGGGCGGATATGCCTGACGCCGATTTCGGCCGCTGGGTCAGCCCTGCGGCGCTCGCGCGCGTTATCGAGTTCCTGCTTTCCGATGCGGCTGCGCCGATCACGGGTGCGTTGCTGCCCGTCACGGGGCGTGTCTGACGCCTATGGCATCCGCACGACAACGCGGCCGCAACCCGCACCTGAGAATGCGGCCTCCATCGCTTCCCTGAAGGCAGTGAGGGGAAAGACCTGGGCGATCGCCGGGCGTATTTTCCCTTCGGCGTGCCACTGCTCGATCTGCACCTCATTCGCGCGCGCGCGGGTTGGTTCCAGCGCGGCGAAACGCCCGATCTCAACTCCGATCAGCGATGCGCCCTTCACCAGAGCGATATTGAGCGGCAGACAGGGAATTTCGCCGCTTGCGAAGCCAACCGCAAGATATCTTCCGCGCCATGCCAGACTGCGGAATGACATGCCGAACATAGGCCCGCCGACGGGATCGAGCACCACATCCAGGCCGCGTCCGTCCGTCATTGCGCGCAGGATTTCCCGTCCCTCGATATCGTCATATCCAATCGCGTGGTCGGCCCCCTGTGAGAGGGCGAAAGCGCGCTTGTCCGCAGTCGATGCGGCGGCGATCACCTGCGCGCCGATCGCCTTGCCGATCTGGATGGCGGCGCTGCCAAGGCCGCCCGCACCGCCAAGCACCAGCAGCGTCTCTCCGGCCGACAGGGTACCGCGATCGGCAAGGGCGTGGAGCGCTGTGGCCGTGTTCACCCGCAGAGCGGCTGCTTCCTCGAAGCCGAGTCCGGCTGGGATATGGCGCAGTGCCGACACTTCGACCGTCACCATCTCCGCCAAGGCACCGGATGCGCAAATGCCTGTCACTCTTTCGCCCAATGCGAATCCGCCGGCATCTTCGCCAACCGCGTCGACCACGCCCGCGAATTCGGATCCGGGGGTGAAGGGCGGTGCGATCTTCACCTGGTGACCGCCGCGCGCGGCGAGCATGTCGGCATAGCTCAGCGCGACAGCACATATCCGTACGCGGACCATCGTCGATTGCGGTGCTATCGCATGGCGCACACCCAGCCGATAGCCGGCGGGCGGCCCGGGAGCTTCGGCGATGACGGCTCGGAACATGTGCGTCATCAGCTGAGCATCAGGCCACCGCCGTCGATGACATAGGCCTGGCCGGTCAGGAACCGCGATCCGTCGCCCGCCAGGAATAGCATCAGCGGCAGGAAATCCTCCATGGAGCCGAGTGAGCCTCCGATCGGCACTTTCTGTTTCAAGGTCGCATCGAGTTGCGCGACCGCCTCGGCGCTCATGCTCGCGCGCGTTCGTTCGAACATCGGCGTCCAGATCGCGGGCGCGATCGCGTTGACGGTGATACCGTGGCAACCCCATTCGCGGGCCAGCGATCGCGTCCATGCCAGTACCGCACCCTTGCTCGCGGCATAATGCGCCTTTCCGGCCATACCCGTGACGCCGACCGGGGACGCGAAGTTGATGATGCGGCCGCCGCGTGCCTTGAGGAAGGGAAAGACCGCCTGGTTGACCAGGAATGTTCCCCGCATATTGACGGCGAAGACCATATCGAACTCGTCGACGTCCATCGTTTCGGCTGCTGCGTTCGGCGCGACGCCCGCCGCATGGATCAGGCCGTCAAGACCGTTCATCCGTTCTGCCGCTTCCGGAATGACCTGCCCGACTGTCGCCGGATCGGATATGTCGGCGACCAGCGTGAACAGCCGCGCCCGCGCCTCGGCTTCCGCTTCTTCGGCGATGTCCATAATGTTTGCCGAGCGGCCGATCGCGACCACTGAGGCGCCGCTATGCACAAGGGCCAGCGCGGTCGCCTTGCCCATGCCGCTGCCGGCCCCGGTTACGATGAAGCGTTTGTTCGCGAGCGACATGCACCTACTCCCTCAACGCGGCGATTCGATGCCGCCACCGACTGCGATGTTGGCTCCGGTCGTATAGCTCGACGCATCCGAAGCGAGATACAAAGCCGTGCCCACGATCTCGTCGGGCGCTCCAAACCGTCCCATCGGAATGCCCCGCAGCAGCGCCTCTGGATCGCTCCAGTGTCGCGCGATGTCGGTCGCGAACATGCCGGGTGAAATCGTGTTGACGCGCACCTTGGGCGCGAACTCGCGGGCCATCCCCACGGTCATCGCGTTGAGTGCGGCCTTTGCCCCTGCATAGGGGATGATCCCCGGCTGCGGGCTGATCGCGCCCAACGACGAAATGTTGATGATCGAGCCGCCATCCCCCTCTGCCATGCAATGCGCCACCCGCGCGGCAAGGCGGAACGGTCCCTTGAAGTTGACGGCGAGAACCTTGTCGAACAATGCTTCCCCGGTCGCCGCGCTGCTTGGCTCCACAGGCGACATTCCCGCATTGTTGACGAGGATGTCGATACGTCCCCACGCCGCATGGACCCGATCGACCAGGGCATCGATCTGTGCCCAATCCCCCGCATGCGCGGCGATGGCCAGCGATCGCCGCCCAAGCGCACGGATCTCCTCCGCCACCGCTTCGCATGCTTCGACCTTGCGGCTCGATACGGCGACGTCCGCGCCGGCCCGGGCGAAGGCAAGCGCCATTTCCCGGCCCAGCCCGCGGCTGCCGCCGGTGATGAGCGCCGTTCGCCCTTCGAGATCGAAGCGCGTTGTCATCGTCACTCGGCGGCGTCGGTGGCCATGCCGAATTTCTGCCGGGCCTGGCGGCGCAGCTCGGGAATATAGTCGGTGGGAAAACGGCCCGGCGCCGGCTTGTGTTTGCGCAGCAGGTGCCGGGCCGCATACATCTGGTGGATCTCGGTGGGGCCATCGGCCATGCCCATCACGAGCACGTTCGCCCACATCCGCCCGAGCGGCGTATAGTTGGAAACGCCCAGCGACCCCAGCAGGTGCATCGCGCGGAACACGATATCATGGGCGATCTTCGCGCACGCGACCTTGCATGCCGCGATCCAGGCGCGTGCCTCGGTTTCCATGTGATTGTCGAACATCCAGGCGGTGCGGAGCACCAACAGGCGGAACTGCTCCAATTCGATCCAGCTCTGGCCGATATCGACCTGCACAAGTTGCTTGTCGGCCAGAAGCTCGCCCTTGGTATGCCGCGACAATGCGCGCTCGCACATCATGTCGATGGCGCGTCCGCACATCCCGATCACACGCATCGCATGATGGATACGGCCGCCGCCCAGGCGCGACTGGGCGACCTTGAAGCCGCCGCCGCGTTCGCCGAGCAGATTTTCGCGCGGCACGCGAACATTGTTGTAGCGCAGATGCGCATGGCTGCCCTCGTCGAACGGTTCGCCGGCAACGCCAGGCTCCGCGACGAACTCCAGGCCAGGTGCATCGCGCGGAACGATGATCGTCGACATCCGCTCATAGATCGGTGCGTCGGGATCGGTGACGACCATCGCGATCAGGAATTCGGCGAAACGCGCGTTCGAGGAGAACCATTTTTCGCCGCTGATGACCCATTCGTCACCGTCGAGTTCCGCCCTGCAGGTGAACTGTGTGGGATCGGATCCGCCCTCGACCTCGGTCATCGAGAAGCAGGAAACGATTTCGTTTTCCAGCAGCGGCTTGAGATAGCGTTCCCTATGCTCCTCGGTTCCGAAGCGTGCGAGGATCTCCGCATTGCCGCTGTCGGGCGCCTGGCATCCGAAGACGGTGGGCCCCCAATGGGTGCGGCCGAGGATCTCGTTCAGGAAGCACAGTTCGACCTGGCCGAAGCCCGGCCCGCCGAGTTCGGGTGGCAGATGCATGCCCCACAGGCCCTGGCGGCGCACCTCCTGCTGCAGCGGACGGAGCGCCGCCATCGCGGCGGCATCGCTCTGATCATAAGGGGCGCTGTAGCTGTCGAACAGCGCGTCGAGCGGGTCTACATAGTCGCGCACGAAGTCGCGCACCCATTCGAGCTTCTTTTCGAATTCGGGTTCGAGCTTGAAATCGATCATGCCATTTGCCTTTCGGAAGCGCCGTCAAATTCTCGGGTCATCTCGGAAGCGGCGCGCAGCAGGTCCAGCACCAGCGCTCCCATCTGTTCGCCCATCTCGCGGTCCAGGCGTCCGTTGAGCCCGCGCGCATAGTGCCGCTCCAGCAGCATCGCGAGTTTGAACTGGGCGAGCACCATATAGTAAGTGAGGTTCACCACCGGACGACCGGTGATCGCGGCATAATGATCGACGAGTTCCTCCCGCAGCGGGTAGGACGGGTCCTGATAGAGCTCGGGCGGACGGACCGCACTCCGTTCCGATGGCACCGCATACATCAGCCAGCCGAGGTCGAGCAGCGGGTCGCCGATCGTCGACAGCTCCCAATCGATCATCGCCGCAAGCCGCGCCGGCGCTCCGGGCGCGAACAGCGCGTTGGGATAGCCATAATCGCCATGGATTATCCCGACATGCGGCGTTTCCGGCGTGTTCGCGCGCAGCCACTCGACCACCGCATCCTTGCCGGGAAGCGGGCGATATCCATAGCCTTCGCTATCAGCATAGGAGGCGTGCTGGAACAGCCAGCGATCGACCTGCCGGTTGAGAAAACCCTCGGGTTTTCCGAAGCCTTCGAGGCCGACCGCGCGATAATCCACTTTGGCGAGCTCGGCGATCCCGCCGATGAGCTCGAACGCGAGTTGGCGGCGGATCTCGGGTGGATCGAAGGCCGACGGAAAATTTGCAGGATCCATCGCCAGCCAGCCCGGCACATATTCCATGATATAGAAGGGGACGCCCAGCACCGACTCGTCCTCGCAATGGACGATCAGTTCTGGCTTGCGGACGGCCGTTCCGTTGAGCGCGGCCAGCACCCGCGCCTCGCGCGCCAACACCTTGAAGCTGTCCGGCCTGGGGGCGAGCGGCGGACGGCGAAGCACCATTGCGGGGCCGCCGCGATCGATCCGCATCACGATATTGGTCGCGCCTCCGGTCAGGATCTCAGCGTTGAGGGGCCCGTCGCCAAGCGCCGGCAGGGCGCGGTCGAGCCAGGGCTCCAGCGCGCCGGAATTCAGTATGTTCGAATCGGGTTTCACCATCGGTCCCCTGATAATTTCACATGACATATGTATAGTGAAATGATAAATGTCCAGTATGAATGATGAGCAGACCGGAGCGCTCTTGACGATCGAGGGCACGATCAACGCACGCGACCTGGGCGGGATCGCGACACAGGACGGCAGGCGCATCCGGCGCGGCGCGCTGATCCGTTCGGCCGAGCTCGACAAGCTGACGGAGCGGGGGGCGGGGGCGTTGCGCGAGGTGCACGGCATCGCGACGATCCTCGATCTCCGTTCCACCCGCGAGCGGGGAAAGCGGCCGTTGGCGGACGCGTATCTTCCCGACGTCAGCTTGGCGTTCCGCGACCATGAAGCGCGTGGCGCCGATCTGGAAAGGCTGCGCGCCAGGGCCGATGTCACGCGGGCCGACGTCCACGCGATGATGGTGGACATCTATCGCCGGCTGCCCTGGGAGCAGGCGGCGGGCTTTCGGTTGCTCTTCGAACTGGTGGAGACGGGACGAATGCCGATCCTGTTCCACTGCGCGGCGGGCAAGGACCGTACCGGCGTGGCGGCGGCGCTGCTGCTCTCGGCGCTTGGCGTGGCGCGCCCGGCGATCTACGACGATTTCCTTATGAGCGAACGATGTTTCGAGGCCAATCGCAAGCGCTTCGCCGGCAACGGCGCGGATGCATTGCTGCTGCGTCCGGAATGGGAGCCGATTCTGCGCGCTGACTCGGCCTATCTCGACGCGATGTTTGATGCGCTGGATGATCGGGGTGGGACGGAGGTCTATTTTTCCGAGGCGCTGGGCTTCGACGTGTCGCGCATCGACCGTCTTCGCGCTGCCGTGCTGGAGGCCGCATGAAGCCGGCCCCTGCCGCGAGGCCGTCAATTCGCCAGGCGCACAAGGACATGACCCGTGCGCGCATTGCGGAAGCTGCCCGGCAATGCTTCTACGAAAAGGGCGTCGGAGATACCTCGTTCGAGGACATCGCGTCCGCCGCAGGCGTGCGGCGTGCGACCGTCTATCTCCATTTTGCGAACAAGAGCGCGATCCTGGCCGAACTCCTGTCACGCAATCTGGAAGAGGTGCGGCTTATCTACGAGCGGCTGCGCGCGCTCGGCAGCCATGACGTGGCGAGTGTCCGGAAATGGCTGGAAAGCTATGTGCGGGCACTGGTTCGCCACCGCCAGGCGATGCGCCTGTTCCAGATCGCGATGGCCACCGACGATTCGGTTCGGGTCATGATCGAGGATTACCGTGAATCGGTTGTGCGCAGCCTGGGAGAAAGCTTTGCGGGGTTCGCGCCGGAGAAGGGCCGCGGGCATGCGGCTGCGGTGCTGATGGTGGTCAAGGTCGATTTCGTGGCGGACGCGGCCGCGCAGCTGTCGCCCCGGCTCGAGGTCGCGGCTGCGCTGGACCTGGTCGCGGAAGAACTGTCGGCGATGCTGTTGGTGGGGGCCGCCGAGCGTCCTTAGGGCATGGTCACGCCGCCGTTCACCCGCAGGATCTGGCCGGTGACGAACCGGCTCTCGTCCGACGACAAATACAGCACCGCGGCCGCGATATCTTCCGGCGTACCGATGAGGCCGAGCGGCGAGCGCGCGGCATTGCGCGCGATGAGCGCGTCCGTATCGGAATTGCCGGCCAATGTCATCCGGGTCGCGGTGAAGCCGGGCGCGACCGCATTCACGCGTATGCCGTGCGGTCCAAGTTCCTGGGCGAGCGTGCGGGTCAGCATATTCACTGCCGACTTCGACATTGCATAGAGTGACAGGCCCTCGATTGGCTCGTCCGCGGCATTGGATGATATATTGACGATGGCGCCGCGTCCGTGCGGAATCATGTGTCGGGCCGCCGCGGCGCATGCCCAGAAGGTCCCGCCCAGATTGAGGGCGAGTACGCGATCGTAGAGTGCCTGATCGGTCGACACCGCCGGGCAGAGCGCGGCAATGCCTGCGACATTGCACCAGATTCCGAGCGGCGCGACACTTTCCGCGAATTCCGCGAGTGCGTCGATCTGCGAGCGATCGGCACAGTCGGCGACGCGGCAACAGGCTTCGCCGCCATCGCGGCGCACCCGTTCGGCGGTTTCGCCAAGTCCTGTCTCGTCAATGTCCGCCAGGACGAGCCGTGCGCCCTCGTGCGCCAAGCGGATGGCGGTCGCGCGGCCGATGCCGGATGCTGCGCCGGTGATCACAGCAAGGCGGCCGGTGAGCATCGTCAAGCGCCGCCGCGCGCCCTGTCGCGCGTCACTTGCGGATTTCGTCCCAGCTCATGCTGGTCGTGCTGGTTCGTCCATTCGTGGTGACGGTGGAGAGCGGGACGCGATAGAGGCGCATATCGCGTATGAAGGTGACGATCCCGTCCGCGCGGATCAGATCGATCGTGCCGAGTTTCTTGCCGTCGCGATCCTTCAGCGTGAAGCCTTTCTTCGGCGCTGCCATAGGCGCGGCGGCCGGTGAATCCTGCGCGATCCCAGCAGTTGGAGCCAGCGCGAAGCTGGCGGTGAAAAGCATCAGCGTGCGTAACGACATGGGCGTCTCCTGTCTTATCCATGCCTTTGGACAGCCTCTCGTTACACGGCTATCGATTGCCGTTCCTGGCGTGTTGGCGTTTCTGGTGACCGACCTCAAGAGGTTTCTGAAGGTAATTCAGTTATGAAAAATGCGGAGACTGCATAACCGATGGCGCGATCGAAGCGAACCTTGGCGGCACCCCCGGAACATGCCTCCGCCGGCGATCTGCGCAGCACCAACAAGAACGGTCAGCTGCTGGGCCGCAAGGGGATGGAGACCCGCAAGCGGTTGATGGATGCGGCACGACGCCTGCTGGCTATGCGTTCGCCGTTCGAGTTGACGGCGCTGCTGATCACGCGCGAGGCCAAGGCGGCGGCGGCAACATTCTACGTCTATTTCGACGATGTGCAGGACGTGCTCTATGCGATGAGCGCCGAGATCGCGTCCGAGATCGTCGATCTGTTCGAAAATGACCGGTTGTTGCGCGATCCGGAACGCTTCTTCGAGGACGCGATGCGCTTCGTACGGGCCTATAACGCGGTGTGGGATCGGCACAGCGATATCCTGCTGTATCGCAACCTGGAGGCGGACCGGGGAAATCCGCGATTCAATGCATTGCGCACCGAAGGGGCGATCCCGGTGATGAACGCTTTGTGCGACCGGATCGCCAATGCCTATCCCGAAGCGTCGCGCCCGCGTCGCGGCGCGATCTATGCCGAGGCTGTGGTCTTCTTCGTCGCGCTCGAGCGGTTGGCCGCTGCGGTGCATCAATATCCCGAGGATGGTCTGAGCGCAGACGATCTGATGGAGGCGCAGGCGCGTATTCTGGTCCGCCTGCTTGAGGCGCGCGGCTGAATATCAAGCGGACTGGGTTCGACCCCGGTCGTGCAGCGCGCTTCTCCTGCGAGCGATGTCGTCGGCTTCCGTACGATTGGCTTCGGCCTTGGCCGTACGAGCCTCTTCAGCAAGCGCGTCGCCGAAACCGATCGCGAAGCCTCGGTCGATCAACTGTTTGTAGGCGACGAGCATATCCTGCTCGATCCCCAGCATATCCCGCATCAGTGCTTCGCTGGCGGGCAGCAGTTCGTCCGGTTCGACGACGCGATTGACCAGACCCCAGCGATCGGCCTGCTCTGCGGACAGGAAGTTTCCGGTGAGATGCAGTTCCTTGGCGCGGTGGATGCCGATGACCCGTGAGAGATGCTGGCTCAGTCCGCCGCCTGGAATGATGCCCACGCGTGCATGCGTGTCGGCAAAGCGGGCGTTTGTGGAGGCGACGATCAGATCGCATGCCAGCGCCAGTTCGAAACCGCCCGTTATGGTAACGCCGTTGACGGCGGCGATCGTCGGCTTCGAAAAGGCGCGAAGGCGCAGGATCGGATTCAGCGCACCGTCCTCCCACAACCCACCTGGCCGGCCGAGTGGGCCGTCGGGATCCTGAAGTTCCTTGATGTCCATGCCCGCGCAAAAGGCTCGTCCGTTGCCCGTCACGATCATGCCGCGAACCGCGGTATCCGCTTCGAGGGTATCGAGCGCTTCCGCCAGTGCTGCGACCAGCGACTGGGACAGGGCGTTCAGAGCCTCCGGACGGTTCAAACTGAGCAGGACATAGCCATCGCGCCGATCGATGTGCAGCAAAGCGCTCATCGTGCCGTCTCCGGGGCGAACCCGGCTTCGGGCTGGCCGTCATAGGGCGTCAGCATCATGCCGCCGTCGCAGAACAATGTGGTGCCGGTGACGAAGCTCGCGGCTGGGCTGAGCAGGAATATCGCGGCATTGCCGACCTCGGCCGCACTGCCGAACCGGCGGATCGGCAATCGGCTGGCAATGGCATCGATGCGGGATTGTGGAACCAGCCGTTTGACGCCTTCGGTCGCCTCAATGGGACCAGGGCTGAGGCTGTTGACCCTGATTCCAGCCGGTCCCCATTCCAGCGCGAGCGTTCGAACCAGCGATTCGATTCCCGCCTTCGCGGCCGAGGCATGCGCCTGGCCCCACATGGGTTGAAACGCCTGGCCCGACGATATGGCGATCAGGCTGGCGCCGTTCTCGCGAAGCCGCGGCCGTGCCGCCTTGAATGTGTGGAAGGTGCCGGCGAGGTCTATCTCGGTGACCGCGCGGAAGCCGTTCGGCGACAACGCCTCGGCGGGGGCGATGAAATTGCCCGCAGCACCGGCGATGACGAAATCGAGTGGCCCGAATGCGTCCGCCGCATGTGCCATCGCTGCGTCGATTGCCTCGAAGTCGCGGACATCCCCGGTCAGTGCCAATGCCTCGGGTCCGATCGTCCGAAGCTCCCGCGCGGCATCGTCAGCCTTTTCGGCATCGCGGCCGAGCACCGCGACCTTCGCTCCGCAGGCGGCGATCGCCCTGGCGATTCCGAGGTTGATGCCGCTGGTGCCGCCCGTGACGACAGCGTTCCGGCCGGTGAAGAGATCGGCACGATATGTGGTCAGGGGGGCGTGTCTCATGATCATTCCCCAGCGTCGTGGGGATTTGGGCCGAGGGTCGCGAGCATCAGCCCGCTGATCGCCCAGATCGGAATCAGGATCGCGAAATAGAGCTGGTAGGATCCGGAGAGATCATACACGAATCCACCGAGCGCTGGGCCGAGGCCGAGGCCGAGAGTGATCAGCGCGGCGATGTAGCTGAACAGCGATCCGAAATTCCGGAGACCCAGATATCGGGTCGAGAGATAGATGACCGCGTCATATTCTCCGCCGATCGACAGGCCGAGAATGAAGATGGCGGCGACGGCCGCGGGCACCGATCCCGGGAAGAGGACAAGCAGGGCCACCGAGAGGATCGGCAGCGAAATGCTGATCGCACCGACGACAGGGCCTGAATAGCGATCGAGCAGGAACCCGACCGACAGGCGGCCGATGATTGATGGAATACCGACCAGCCCGGCAAGCCACGCCGCGGTTGTGCGGTCGACGCCATAAGTGCCGAGAATCGGTACGAGATGGACCAACACGCCGACGATCGCGGCGGTACCGCCGAAGGCGGCGACGGCGAGGCGGAAGAAGGAGCGCGAGCGCAGGCCATCTCGAACCGTGTAGCCGGTGAGTGGAACCACCGGCGTTGCGACCACATCCGAGCCCTGTTTGATTTTCGCATGCCGCCCGTCGAAGAAGAAGAAGGCAAGTAGGGGCAGGACGATCGCGATGCCGACGAGACCGAGGCCGATAAACGCGCCCCGCCATCCATAGTTGTTGATCAGCCAGTTGGTCAGGATCGGGACCAGGCTGGCACCGATGCCGGTTCCGCAGAATGCGACGGCCAGCGCGATTGCGCGATTGCGGTCGAACCAGGATGCGACTCCAGTCGACCAGACTGCCGGAGAAAGCACTGACAGCGCAAATCCCATCAATGCCCAGAGGAGCCACCAGCTTACGATCCATCCGGTCGTGAACGATAGCGCCATCACCGCGAGGCAATAGAACACGGCACCCGCCAGCGCCACGCCGCGCGCACCGTATCGGTCGATGAAACGGCCGCACAATGGGGTAAGGAAGAAGGCGATGATTGACGGCAGCACAAGCGCGCTGGAGACTTCCGCCCGCGGCCAGCCGAACTCGGCCTCCAGCGGCTGGAAGAACAGGCCGGTCGCATAAATGTGGATGGTCGTTAGCGCGATCCCCGCCGCGCCCGCAATCAGGATTGGCCAGCCCCTGCGCCATTCGGTGATCGATACGGTTCCGGTCACTCTTAAACATCCTCATGATGCCCGCTCGCGGGTCTATTATTGGGCGTCGATCGAGGCGAACGTCAGGACCGGAAGCATACTAGAATATTTCATGCTTTTGTACCCATGGCAAATCTTCTGTTTCGAACCGCGACACGCGCTCCGGATGGTGTTGCAAGATCATGTGCGTACCTCTTGCAACCACGCACCCAAAATGCGCGAGCGGACAGCCAGGCAACCCGGATGACTGCACATATGCGTAAAGTCACCGTCACGTCGTCGATGCGCTATGAAATTCTAGCATTGTAGTAGCGATTCCCGCATGGAACGGCGTGAAGACTCGTGATCTGGTGAATGGAGAGTGGAATGACAGCCGTTATCGTCAGCGCAGTGCGAACCGCGGTCGCGACATCACGGCGGGGATCGCTCGTCGACGTTCCGGCCGAAGCGCTGGCGAAGCACATCCTCGAGGCCGCGGTCATGCGGGCAGGACTTTCATCGGAACTGGTGGATGACGTCATCTTCGCTGAATCTCTCTATGGGGGCGGGGCTCTTGCCCGTCATGCGGCGGTCGAGGCCGGCCTGCTCCAGGCGGGCGGCATGGCGCTCAACCGGCATTGCGCCGGGAGCCTCAGTTCCATCGCTGTCGCCGCCGGATCGATCGTGGCGGGCATGGACCGCGCGATCGTCGCGGGCGGCGTCCATTCGAGTTCGTTCGGCCCGATGCTTTCCTGGCGATCACCCCAGAGTGACGATTATTCGGAGGTGCGCTTTCCGCCCACGCATCCGGACGACCCGGAGGCACCCAATAATGACATGACGATCACTGTCGGCTGGAGTGCCGCCAAGGCGGCCGGCCTGACGCGTGAAGAGCTTGATGCCTGGGCGTTCCGTTCGCACCAGCGTGCGATCGATGCGATCGATGCGGGTCGTCTGGTTGAAGAGATCGCACCGTTCCGGGTTCGTCGCCGCGACGGTACCGAGTTCGATTTCGCGATCGACGAGCATCCCCGGCGCGATACCAGCCTGGAGCGCTTGGCATCGCTGAAGGTCATTCATCCCGAGATTGACGGTTTTTCGATCACTGCGGGAAATTCGAGCGGAATCAACGACGCCGCGGCCGCATTGATGGTCGTTGATGAAGCATTCGCACGGTCGGAAGGGCTGGATATCATGGCACGGGTTCGCGGATGGAGTTCTGTGGGCGTCCCGCCGCGCGACACCGGTATTTCGGTGATCCGGGTTCTGCCCAAGCTGTTCGAGCGAACCGGCGTTGCACAGTTGGATGTCGCCGTCTGGGAGATCAATGAAGCGTTTGCTTCGGTCCCACTGGCGACCTGTCGCGCGCTGGGTATCGACGAAGATATCGTGAATGTCAGCGGCAGCGGTTGCAGCATAGGGCATCCGATCGCGGCAAGCGGCGCTCGCATGGTGACGTCGCTGATTTATGAGTTGCGTCGTCGCGGTGGCGGATTGGCCGTGGCGGCAATGTGCGCTGGCGGGGGGCAGGCGGGCTCACTCATGATCGAGGTCTGACGAGGACATCGGCGTATCGTCAGACCCAGGCGCCAAAGCGGCAGATTTTCCCGCCACGCAACAGCTGCACGTGTCACGGCAAGGAGGAGTCACGATAGCGTTCGATCAATGCACGCTTGAGCAGCTTCCCGGTCGGCATGCGCGGGAGGCTTTCGACAAAGTCGATGCTGCGCGGGACCTTGAAATGGGCGATCCGTTCGCGGCACCACGCAATCAGTTCCTGTTCGGTTTCGGTATTTGAAGGTGCGCCGGGAACCAGTTGCACCACTGCCTTCACCTCCTCGCCGAAATCCGGATTGGGAATGCCGATTACCGCCGCATCCTCGATGTCGTGATGTTTGACCAGCAGGTTCTCGATCTCCTGGGGATAGATGTTAACGCCGCCGGAGATGATCATATGACTCTGGCGATCGGTGAGGTAGAGATATCCTTCGCGGTCCAGGTGCCCGATATCTCCTAATGTCGACCACCCATGCTCGTTGAAAGCACTCGCGGTTTTTTCCGGATCGTTGTGATAGCTGAACGGATTCCAGGTCGTCGCGAAATAGACTAGGCCGTCCTTCATTGCGGGGAGCTCCTCGCCATTGTCGCCGACGATCTTCACGCTCGCCGCGCGGCCGACCGATCCCGGATGGGTCAACCACTCGTACGGGCCGATCGCGGTGAAACCGTTACCTTCGGTCGCGCCATAGAATTCGTAGAGTTTCGGTCCAAGCCAATCCATCATTGCCTGCTTCACCGGAACAGGGCAGGGCGCGCCGGCGTGGACGACGTGGGTAAGGCTGCCGGTATCGGCGCTCGCGCGTCTTGCATCGTCGAGCCGAAGCATGCGGATCATCATGGTCGGGACGAGCCAGGCGACGGTGACTTTTTCGCGTTCGATCAGCGACAATGCCGCGTCTGCGTCGAAAGCCGGCATCAGCACCACTCTGGCGCCCGCGCGTTGCGCCGCCATCGCGAAATTGAGTGGCGCGGCATGGTAGAGCGGCGCCGTGCAGAGGAAGACGGTTCGCGAGTCGTACCCGTAAAGAGCCCGCATCATTTCATCGCTTTGCGACCATGCGCCGAACGGTTCGCCGCTCAGCGTCCGTTTGATCCCCTTGGGTCTGCCCGAAGTTCCGGATGAATAAAGCATCGATGCGCCCTCGCGCGGTTCGTAGGCAACCGGCTCGAGCGGTTCCTTGCCAAGGGGCGCAAAGCCCGACGGGCCCGACGCGTCGCAGAGCCACACATCATCGCCCTTGCTCATCGATTGATGGGCGAGCGTGTCGAATACCGCGCTCGACAGCAGCAGTTTCGCTCCGCTGTCCCTGACGATGTAACGCACCTCGTCCGGGCTGAGGTGCCAGTTGACCGGCGTATAGTGCAAGCCTGACCGATGGCATGCCCAGGCCGCGATCAGAAAAGCGGGACAGTTTTGCAGCAGCAGTGCGACATGGTCGCCTTCCGTGACACCCGCGGCGCGCATCTGTCCGGCCAGCGCATCGGAACGCGCATCCAACTGGGCATAGGTGAGCGTAGCGCCGTCGTCGGACATGATGAGCGAAACGCCATCCGGCCGGGCCTGTGCATGATCGTCGATATGGGGTGGCCGCGCGGTGGTCATGGAGAAGGTTCCCAGGCTGCTATCGTGTATCGGTCCCAGTCTGCCATGACGCGCCTTGGAGAACATGCTTCGTCACGCAGATTGCACAACCGTGATTTCCAGGTCCTGGCGATGGGTGACGTGCCCTGGACACGCTAGGACGGCGCCTCGTGTGCGGCACACGCTCTTTCAGGAGCCTTCATGAATCGAACACTCGAAGCCGATCCGGAGGCCGTATCCGCCAGCCATGCCTGGGGAACGGTGGTCGTGCTTTTGATCATCGGGATCCTTTCCTATCTCGATCGTAACATCGTCGCGTTGATGATGGAGCCTATCCGCGCCAGCCTGGGCATAAGCGACCTTGGCATGGGGCTGATCCATGGCGTTGGCTTCGGCATATTCTATGCGGTATTCGGCCTGCCGATCGGATATCTGGTCGATCGTCTGTCGCGCAGGTGGATCGTCTATTGGGGCGCGACAGCCTGGTCGATCGCAGCCTCCGCATGCGGATTGGCCGGAAACTTCCAGCAGTTGCTGATCGCCCGACTGGCCGTGGGTGTGGGGGAGGCCTCGCTTTCACCGGCTGCCTATTCGATGATCGCCGATCTTTTCCCGCGGCGCAGGCTTGCGCTGGCACTCGGCGTGTTTGGTGTCGGCTCTGTGCTGGGAAGCGCGGTCGCTTTCATCGGGGGCGGTGCCGCAATCGAATATTTCCAGGCGCTCGGTCCGCGCGAACTTCCGCTGATCGGCATGACGCAGCCATGGCAGATGGTGTTTTTCGTTACCGGCGCGCCCGGCATTCTGATCGCCTTGCTCGTGCTGCTGATCCGCGAGCCGCGCCGACGTGCGCTCCGGACGCCGCTGCCTGACGAAGCCGCTTCCCCTGGTTTTGAGCGGCAGCGGTTGTTGGCATTCATGCGCTCGCGCTGGCAGTTCCTGACCTGCCATTTCCTCGGATTCGGCTTTCTGGCGGTGGCAACCTATGCCGGCCTTGCCTGGATTCCGACGATGCTTGTGCGCCGCTTCGGAACCGGCATCGGCGAAGTCGGATTGATGATGGGGGCTGTCAGCCTGTTCGCCGGCATTCCCGGGTTCCTGCTGAGCGGATGGATCGTCGATCGATGGTTTGCCGCAGGCAGGCAAGACGCTCACCAACGCTACTATATGATCGCCAACACGGCGGCTGCCGGAGCGGCAGTCGTCACCTTTCTCTATGCTCCAACGCCAGGGCTGGTCGTTCTCGGCTGGGGCTTCATAACGCTTCTTCAGCCCTTCACCGGCCCCTCGGCGGCACAGTTGCAGATGGTGACCCCACCCCATCTTCGAGGTCAGGTTTCGGCGGTATATGTGATGGTGTTCAATCTGATGGGGATGTGCCTCGGGCCGCCGCTTGTGGCGTTCATCACAGATGTGGTCCTTCAGGATACGTCGCGTGTCCATGTCTCGCTCGCCGTCAGCTATGGCGGAATTGCTGCACTGAGTGCCGTGATATTCGCCCTCGGACTGCGCTCTTCACGTCATGCCATCGCGAACGCGGCGGCGGATTAGCATTTTCACATCTCTGTAAAGGCGGCTCCGATCTCAAGCAGCACTATGTCCGAAGGATAAAAATTTTAGAATAATACGAGCATGGCCACTCAAACGGCCGGATGAAATAGGGAGAGATGCGATGGTTGTTCGTTGGTCCGCTGGAGTGCGCGCAGTGCTCGTGACGGGAGCGGCTGTTCTGGCGATTGCTGGCGGCAACGCCAGCGCCCAGACTGACGGAGCGGCGCACGGTTCCGAGAATCCGGCGGGTGTGGATGCTGCGCCGATCGACGATGGCGATATCGTGGTGACGGCCCGCCGGCGCACGGAGCGACTCCAGGACGTCCCTGTCGCCGTGACGGCGGTTTCCGGAGAGACGCTGGCTGCGGCGAATATCGTGCAGCTGGGAGATCTTCAGACCAAGGTGCCGGGCATGACGATGACGCCGTCTGCCTTCGGTTCCAACATCCTTCAGGTCGCCATTCGCGGGCAACGCCAATATGACCCCTATATCACCAAGGATCCGGCAGTGGCGGTCTACTTCGCCGACGTTGTCCAGAATCGTCCGCACGGACTGAATGCCTCCCTCTATGACCTGGATTCGATACAGGTGCTGAAGGGGCCGCAAGGTACGCTCTTCGGTAGAAACACCACCGGCGGCGCCGTCCTCATCGCGCCAAAGGCGCCGACCGACCAGTTCGAGGGATATGCGCTCGCATCCTACGGCAATTACGAGGCCGTCCGTCTCGAAGGCGCGTTGAACATACCGATCAGCGAATCCCTGTCCGTCCGTATCGCTGGCGCGATCGCGCGCCGTGACGGCTTTACCCGTAATCTGACGACAGGGCAGCGGCTCGACGACGAACACAAGAACAGCTGGCGCGTTTCGGCTCGTTTCTCGCCGAATGAGATGTTCGAAAACCGTCTGGTCGTCTCCGGCTTCGAAGCGAAGGAGAACGGTACGGGCTACAAATTTTATGCATACCGCAAAGGATCGATCACCGAGCAATTCATCAATGCGACGGATCCAGGCGGGCTCGACCGTGAACTCGCGCTGCTAGCTGACTTGCCGTTTCACACGACGCTTTCGAACGAAGAATTGAGCACGCGGATCAAGACATTCAGCCTGTCCAATGTCAGCGAGCTCAAATTGGCAGGCGATGTGACGCTGAAGAACATCTTTGGCTACCGTTCCGTCCGCTCGACTACGAATTTCGACCTTGAAGGGTCGCGATACGATTTCTTTCCATCGTTCGAAGACATGCGCGAGCGGCAATTCAGCAACGAGTTCCAGCTTCTGGGCACCGCCTTTGATGGCGCGCTCGACTATATCGCCGGGGCGTTCTGGTTTTACGAGCGGGGATCGGACCTCCAGATTTCCGACACGTTCACCAATTACGCGCCGCTCAAGGCGGTACGGATGAGCTTCGCCGATCCGATCACCAACGAAGCCTATTCGGTCTTCGCGCAGGCCACCTGGAGGCTCCCTTTTCTGGAGGGGGTCTCGGTCACCGGTGGCGTCCGGCAAAATTGGGACGAGCGATCGCTGGTCGCGCGAAGCCAGACAAATGGCGTCTGCCGCCTCGTGACGGCCGATGTCGGCGGCACCCCGCTTTCTCCCTGCGCGAAGCAACTGCGGGCTAAGTTCGAGAATATTACCTACACCGCGACCATCGACTGGAAGGTGGCGGCGGACGTTCTGCTCTATCTCTCCCATCGTAAGGGATATCGGACCGGCGGATTCAATTTTGGCGGCGGGCGCCCTTCGGAGCTTCTTCCCTTCCGGCCCGAAGAGGTGAAGGATTTCGAGCTCGGCTTCAAATCCAAATTCGGCTTCGGCGACGCCCGGGGCGTCTTCAACATGGCGGCGTATTCGCAGGACTATAAGGACATCCAGCGCACCATCGGCTTCTTCGTGCCGAACTCCACCCCCCCGGTATATGTGAACAGCATCCTCAACGCGGCCGCGGCGACGATTCGTGGCATCGAAGCGGACCTGACTTTCGAGCCGGTGCGCAACTTCGAAATGGGCGGCAACGTCTCCTATATCGACGCACGATATAAGGGCTTCATCGATCAGGCGACGGGAGCGGATCTCAGCGGATCAGCCTTTGCCGGAACGCCAAAATGGTCGATGGGAGGGTTCGCTGCGCTCACTCTCCCACTCCCGGGAGATGCCGGTGAAATGCTGCTGCGTGGTGACGTCTATCACCAGACGACCAGCAACTACGCGGACGCCAACTACGATGCGTCGATCGGCGCACCATCGCTTGCGTCGCGCATACCGCCCTATACGGTCGTGAACGGGCGGGTCGAGTGGCGTAATGCCTTTGGCAAGCCGCTGTCATTCGCCCTGTTCGGACGCAACCTGCTCAATGAGAAATATATCGTTGGCGGCACCGACATCACTCTCAACGTCGGTTACGCCGGCGTCATCCTCGGTGCTCCGCGCACCTATGGGGTCGAGGCGAAGTTCAGCTTCTGATGCGAGACGGCCGGAGGTCGAAATGAAGAACAAGGCTTCCGGCCGGCTTGCGGGTCGCAGCATATTGGTCACCGGCGCAGCGTCGGGCATCGGTCTTGTGACGGCACGCCTGTTCGTTGCCGAGGGGGCGAAAGTCGTGGCGCTCGACCGCGACGATGTCGCCCTCGCCCGCGAACTGGACGTGCCGGGTATATCCCGGCTCGCTTGTGATCTGATCGAGGGCGACTCCGCGGCCAGGGCCGTCCACGCAGCGGCCGGGATGCTGGGCGCGTTGGATGGAATCGTGAACTGTGCGGGAGTCGCGCTCAACGCCGCCCTGAGCGAAACCGATCCTGAAACATGGCGCCGCGTGATGGCGATCAATCTGGATGCACCCTTTCGCATCTGCCGGGAAGCGTTGCCATTCCTGCACGCTGCGCCCGCCGCGACCATCGTCAACGTCGCGTCGGGGCAAGCGCTGTTGCCGAATGCTCCCGGCGGTTCGGCCTATGCCGCGTCGAAGGCGGGGCTCGTTGCGTTCACCAAGGCGATCGCGGCCGAATTGGCGCCCAACATTCGGGCCAATATCTTGTGTCCCGGTGTAGTCGATACGCCCATGGTGCACAGTCTGCTCCACACGGGTGATGCTGCTTTTATCCGGCAATATGCGATGCGCCGGCCTGCCGCGCCGATCGAAATGGCGCAAGCGCTGCTGTTCCTGACCAGTGAAGAGTCCTCCTATGTCACAGGTACGGTTCTCGCGGCCGATGGCGGGCGCACATTTCACTAAGCTCTGATCGCTGCGGCCTATCCCGGAAACAGGCGCTTCAGGGCGCCGAGATCGACCTTCATCGATGCGGTGCGCGGCAGTTCGTCGACGATACGGATGTGAGCGGGAACATAGGTCGCAGGCAGCAGTTCGCGCACGAAATCCCGCAACGCTTCGGGCGAAACTCCCTGTTCCTGTCCTCGTCGTAGCTGGATGGCGGCAGCGGGCACTTCGCCAAGACGCTGGTCGGGAATCCCCACAACGCCGGCCTCCAAAACTGCCGGATGCTTGGCCAGTGCCGCCGCTACGGTTTCCGGCAGGATCTTGAATCCCCCGCGCACGATCGCGCCATCACCCCGGCCCTCGTGGAAGATGAATCCGTCCTCATCGATCCGTGCAAGATCGGTGGTACGGATCCAATCGGGGCCGAGCGTGGGCACGATCGCTTCGAGATAGCCGGTTTCGCCCGTCGGCAATTCGGCGCCCGATATCGTATCGACGATGCGGATATGAATGCCGGGCAGCGGCTTGCCCATCGCGCCCATCTTGGCTGCACCATATTGACGATAAAGATCGAGCGACCAGCTGATCACGGTCCCGGCAAATTCCGTCGCGCCATAGGCCCATATCGTTGCGATGCCATAACGATCGAGCAGCGTCTGCTGCAGCGCCACCGGCATCGCAGCGCTGCCGCCGTAAAAAAAGGCGATGCTCGCCAGATCTTCGGGGGCGACCTGGGCGTCGACGATCATCTGTGCCACCGCGGGCGGCCCGGTGACATAGGCCGGGCGCAGCCGTCGGACGGCTTCCAGCCAGCTCTCCACATTGAACCGGTCGATCAGTGCCATGTAGCGGCCGACCATGACATTGCCGACGATATTGCCCATCGCGATGCCCGCGAATGACCAGGTGACGATGTCAGGCGGCGGCGTGCCCTCGGTCAGTCCGGCCCGGATGGTCTCGACCGAGCGCTGAAGCAAGCGGAAGGGGAACTGGATGCGTTTCGGCTTGCCGGTCGTGCCGCTGGAAAGCAATTCGAGCCCCGGCTCGGACGCTGAACGGCGATAATCGTCTCCCCGCGTGAAACCAGGGGAAGCGCCGAGCCGCTCAATCGTCATCGCGCCTGTGTCGAGCGCGATGCCGGCGGTGCCGCTGGACCCAAGTGCCTCGGCAGCTTCTGGCACGAAGTCGTCCAGCTCGGCGATGACCGCCGCGAACTTGGATTCAACGATGTCTGCCGCCAGCAGTTTGGGCGATTGCATCGCATAGATGCTGGTCAGTGGCCGTTCGGCAGCGACCAGCCCAAGCACTGCCGCCACATGCAGGGGGCGGTTGCGCATGATGAGCCCGACCGACGCATCCACCGGTACACCAGCCTGATCGAGTGCCGCGACGATCGCGCGGGCGAGTTTTGCCAGCGTACCCCGGCTCATCGTCGCGCCGAAATAATCGAGAACGAGCTCGTCCGGATTGTCGTCGAGCCTGTCGCGCAACTCATGGATGAAGGGCTTCGCGGCGGTATCTGTCATGATGTGACCTAGCTGCCTGTGCGTTGGTTCTGAGAGTGTCTGCGCTTCTGCCCCGCTCACCGCGCCCGAGCCAGCCTAGGCCTCCATCCGATTGTCCTTTTCACATGCTTGTTGAGATCCTCGCATCCTTTGCGGCGCGGATTGCCGCGTGATGGACAGCATTGAGCCGCGGCATGAAGTCGCGCCCGTGGTGATCTGCACTTGGCGGAGCAAGTTGCGCGAGGCGCATCCGGTGGTGACGCCGATCGCATCGGAAGAGCCGGAGTTTGCCGAACCATGATGGCTGAGGACAGCGCGCCCGGTCGGTCGGATGCAGTTGCGGCCATCGTCATCGATTTGGCCTATGGGAAGCGAGTGGGCATTTTCCCTTCGGCGTCGCCAGCGCAGGGCGGCGACGTTGAAGGCGCTGTGGTAATTCTTCCCGGCGCGTGGCTGTGGATAGCGATGGGCCACACCGACATGAGGAAGGGCATGCAAGGTCTCGTGCTGATGGTGCGGCAAGCGCTGAAGCGCGATCCGCATGGCGTGACCTGTTCGTCTTTCATGGAGCGGGCTCGCTTTAATGATCATCTGACATGCCGGGATCGATCGGCATGTCGCTTTACCCCAAGCGGCTCGAGACAGGGCCGGTTCCTGTGGCCCTAGGCGAAGGACGGCGGTGCCGTTGACGAGCTCTCAGCTGGCTTGCCCGCTGGAAGGGATCGACTGGCGGAACCCGTAGTATTCCTCACGTCCTGCCAACGCGGGATATTCGGGTCGAGCGACCATTTTGACCTTGCGGCACCGGACAGATGCTGATTCACTCAGCCCCATGGAAGCCGCCGGTTCGCCCCTTCCGGACGACGTTGAAGCGCTGAAGGTGCTGCTCTTGGCAGCGAGCCGGCGGGAGGAGGCTCGCCAACGCGCATGCCCGCGAGAGCGCCACCGAGGCGGTAATCCCCTAATTCAGCCTGCAGATCGTCAAGCTCAAGTGCGAGCAGTCTGGTGCTAGCGCCGAACGCACCCGCCGCCCGCTTGAGCAGATGGAGCTGCAGCTCGAGGACCTCGAAGCTGAACTGGGCGAAGACTACCTTGGTGGCCGAGGCGGCTGCGGTTAAGGCGAGCAGGGTCGCGGCGCTCGAGCGCAGGAAGTCGGCATGCAAGCCATTGCCCATCGAGCCGATCAGTCCCCATTGCCCCTCGAAGGATTCTCACGAAAGACCGCGCTGGTCTTTGTACTTGTTGAGCTCAACTGCGCGATAGCCGATGTCGCGACAATAATCATTTCGAAGGAGGAATAAAACGTCGAGTGGCTCATTTGAAAAGCTGTCCGAGAGGCAGCGCATCTACCTTCGGCATGTCTTCCAGCATCGCACGTCCGATGAGATCGCACATCTCGAAGGCGTCAGTGCGCGTGCCGTCGATAAGCAGCTTCTCCTCGCCAAGGACACGCTCGGCTCCACCAGCCGGTTCGAAGCCGCACGGATGTTTGCGGAGTTCGAGGCTGGGGTAGAAAGACTCTACCCTGCAAGCATTGCACCTTCCCGCCCAGAGTTTTGGCCGCTTCCAATGCCCGTGCCGACCAGCCCGAAGGCGCTGAACACGCTGACGTGGAAGCAGGTTTTGGTGTGGGGTGCGATTATTGCAATCGCCACCCCGGTCGCCCTGACCGTGGCCGCGATGGTGATAGTCGCCTTCTCGCTGGTGATCGGCATCAATCCGCAATGAGTGGCGGCGCATCGCCATGGGAGTAGTTATGAAGGATCTGGTAAAAACGAGCAGGGTCATCGCCGCGGAGCTGCGGCAGGCGGAGCGCTCGATCAATCTTGCGGCTCGGGATACGGCGCAGTTCCTGCTGACCACGCTTGACGCGACCGAGGCGCACAAACTGTCGCCGGCGATGTCGCATCGCACTGTCAAGGCGACGATCGGCGCGCTGGCTGCTCTGGCGGAAAGCCAGACTCAGATGGCGATCCGCGCGCATACCAGTGCCGAATCTGCCGGTCGCGAGCTGGGGCTCGACGTGACCGCCTGGGGCGGCAGCGCGCCGAAGCCCAGCATAGGGATGCTTGAGGAAAGCATGGCGGCCTGACGTTTATGGGCATGACCTGGCTCCTCGCATTGACGTATAATGCCATTCTACTGGGCGTAGGCGGATGTGCATGGGTGCGGGGTGGGCGGCCCGAGCGTATCGGCGCGGCGATTAACATCGCCGCGTCGTTCTTGACAGGAGCATTGCAGCTCTTCGATCGGCGCCATTATGCACCGGCGGAAGCGATCGTGCTCGGAATCGATGTCGTGGTCGCCATCAGTTTCTATTGGCTCGCGATCCGCACTACCAGATTCTGGCCAATCTGGGCGTTCGGGTTCGCACTTGCCAACCTGATCATGAGCGTCGCAGCCTTGCTGCTGCCGAGCGTTTCGCTTTTCGCCTATCATTCCGGCCTACGCGCTTATGCGTATCTCGCGCTTGGGGCTCTGCTTCTGGGGACGTGTCGCATGCCGTGCGGCGCCGACGACGTGCTGAAGAATGGCTCGCGCCGAACGTGGTTCGCCAGCGAGAAATTGCGCGAACACAGCCAGCTCAATTCGAACTTGGAACCGAGTGCTGATCCGCCCAGCAACGTGAAAATTGCGCTCCCGGATCGGTCATAGGGAAAGGCGGGCCGAGAGCCTCGCGGGTTGGAAACGCGCTCGAGGCCGTAGCAGTGGAGCATGTATTCTAAACTGGTTGAGTCGCTTGGAGAGCTGATCGTAACCGCAAACTCGGTCGACGAACTGCATGAAATGCTGGCGAAGGCGACGCACGATCTTGGCTTCGATCGCTTCGCATTGTCGCTTGAGATCGGCTGTGGAAGCGCGTTCGGCACGTCCGTGCTGATCCACGATTACCCGCAAAGCTGGGCAGATGTTTATATCGGCTTCAATCTCGCTCAGACCGATCCGATACGCCGTGCCGCGGAACGAAGCCTCCTCGGCTTCAAATGGAAGCGGATCCGTCACCTCATTCCGGTTACGGATTTCGAGCGGCGTACGTTCGAGGCTGGATACAAACACGGGATCGTCGATGGTTACACCGTGCCGCGTCACATGCCTGGCGAAATTACGGGATCCTGCAGCTTTGTGGTCGGACCGGACAGAGTGTTGCCCGAAACGATGCTGCCCGCCGCCGAACTTCTCGGCGCGGTCGCCATGGCCAGCGCGCGCAAGGTTTCCGGATGGGAGGAGAGAAGCGATCCGCCAAAACTTACGGACCGTCAGCGCGACTGCGTATTGTGGGCGGCGCGAGGGAAGACCGATTGGGAGATATCCAGGATCCTCGGCATCAGTCGCGACACGGTCGTGCAACATCTCCGCGAAGCGCGAGACCGATATGATGCGGGCAAGCGGGCTTCGCTCATCCTGTGCACACTTTTCGACGGACTGATCAGCTTTGCCGATATTTTTCGCTGGCGCGAACGACGATAGAGGGGGGCTGACATCCCATCCCATCCCCCTTTCTTGTTATGGGCATGCGGTCGCCGCTGATGCTCTCGTGCGCGCGGGAATGACCCGTACAGGAGAGCGTTATGTTTCAGGAAAATGGGGATTGCCTCGCGGTCGATGAGGGCGCTGCGTTGCGCGCGATGTATCGGGCGCGCAAGGAAGTGTTTGTCGATCTCCTCAAATGGGATCTGCCGGTTCTTGCTGGCGAATTCGAGATCGATCAGTTCGATGACATCGATGCCGAATATCTGGTCCTGCTTGGGCGTGGCACGGAACATCGCGCCTCCGCCCGCCTGCTTCGCACAGATCGTCCGCATTTGTTGCGCGATCTCTACGCGCATCTTTGCGCGGGACCCGTGCCGGCCGGTCCCAATATTCGCGAGATTACGCGCTTCTGTCTCGATCGAAACCAACCAGCCGGCGAGCGCCGCGCCGCGCGCAACCAACTTGTCACCGCCCTAGCCGACTATGCGCTCGCCAACGGAATCACCGCCTATACTGGCGTGGCGGAAGTTGATTGGTTTGAGCAGATCAGGCGGTTCGGGTGGACGTGCGAGGCTCTGGGCCAACCGATGCGACACGGAGGTCGCTTCCTCACAGCGCTTCATATTCTGATCGACGCCGATACGTCCGAAAGGCTGCGGGCTGGTGGAATCCAAGCGGATGCGGACCATGCGCTGGTGCGGACCCGTATCGAGCGAGAGACGCAATGAACGCGCTCGCCCCGTCCCAGCGGTCGCCTGAAGCGTGGGCGTGCCGACTGCTCCGGGCTGGCTATTGCATCATCCCGGATGCCTTGCAGGACTCGGTTGTCGAAGCCGTAAACGCTGATCTCGATCCTGTGTTCGCGGCAACGCCGCTGTGCCAAGGACTTTTCTATGGTGAGCGCACCAAGCGCTTTGGGAGCTTGCTCAAGCATTCGAGGCACATGTCAGCGCTGGTGATGAACGCTTCGATCCTCAATACGGTCGAAACCATACTGGGAGACGCATGCGACCGGATCCAACTCAACGTCGCCCAGGCGATTGAAATCCAGCCCGGCGAAGCACGGCAACTCCCTCACCGCGATCATGATATGTGGCAGGGAGTAAAGGGCAGCCACGAATATCTCGTCAATGTGATCTGGCCGCTGACGCCGTTCACTCGAGAGAATGGTGCAACATTGATCTATCCCCATAGCCATGGAGCGGCGGGGATAGAGCGAACGGACCTCGGCGAGCCTGTAGCGGCCGAGTGCCGTCCCGGATCGGCGATCTGCTTTCTCGGCTCGACTGCTCACGGCGCCGGCGCCAATCTCTCCAATCTCCCGCGACGCGGGATCGTCGTCGGCTATTGCCTCGGCTGGCTAAAGCCCTATGAAAATCAGTGGCTGGCCTATCCGCCCGAGATTGCCCGAACCTTTCCACCAGAACTTTCCGCGCTGGTTGGCTATGCCCAGCACCGTCCCAATCTGGGCAACTACGAGGGGCAATGTCCGTCGATCCTGCTGCGTGATGACGTGCCGAGCCATATCGGGGCGATCGACGCGTTACGGCTGGATCAGGAGGCGATGATTGCTGAGATGGCGAGGGCACGATGAGCCCGGCCCATGTCCTTGAGCCGACCTATGATGCGCTGCGGCGCCGGCTATTGACGGGCGCCTGGCCATCAGGGCAGCGGCTTGAAGCCGTTCGGATTGCAGACGAATTTGGTGTTAGCATCACGCCGGTACGCGACGCGCTCAATCGATTGGTTGGCGAGCGATTGGTGCATTCCGCGCCTGGAGACGGCTTCCATGTGCCGCGGTTCGACGAAACCGAATTCCGCACGTTGCTCCACTGGCATCATATCCTGCTGCTCGCGGCGCTGCGCAATCGGCGCGGGTCGTTTCCCCAGGTGGAGGTTCCGCGGGGCCATGACGGTATCGGCGAGCGGACGGCATTGCTGTTCGGCGCTATTGCCGCGACGGTCGGTAATAGTGAGCTGGATTGGGTGATGAGCAATGCCGCCGCCCGTCTTGGGTCGTTTCGTCGTTGCGAGAACGCAGTGTTCGGCAACGTGGAAGATGAGCTTGACGCGATCGAGCAACTCGCGAGCAGTGCGTCGCGGGGAACCTTGCGTCGCGCGATCGACCATTATCATCGGCGGCGCACCGACCACGCCGCCGTCATCACCCGCTTGGCCCGCGATATGTCTTCGGCGACGTAGGAAGCGTCCGCTCGCGCGGTCAAGCGCGCACAAACGGGCATGATTCTAGGATGTTGTGGCTATCAGCTATTGCCTTGCCGCAATGGTCACGCCATTCTACCCCTCGCGGCTAAATATTCTGGCATTCGGTCGCGAGGGGATCACCCGCCAGGCATCAAGAACGCCGGTCCATCAGGCCCGGCGGCCGAACCGGTCCAGGGTTCTTTCCATCGAAGAACCCGACGGCGGCACAGCACTGGGACAGGATAGCGTCGGCAGGAGCCGGCGTTTTTGTCGTGCCAGTCTGGACCCTGCCGATGTCATCGCCATTCAAGCCTGCTTCCGCCCAACGACATCCATTGTCGGTGTCGTCCGCATGCCATCATGGCCCGGTGAGCGAGGGCGCGGCGGTTCCGGATGATGTTGCGGACGCGGGGCCGGCCCTCGAAGACGCGTTTCGCAGCGAGCGAAGGCGCCTCCTCCGTTATCTTGGGCGGCGGGCGGGGGCGGACCACGCGCCGGATCTTGTCCAGGAGGTGTTCGCTCGTGCTGCCGGTAGCCGCCAGGCGGGCGCGCTTGCGAACCCGGCCGCTTTTCTGACGCGGATCGCACGCAATTTGCTGATTGACCGGGCGCGCCGCCGGCAAGCGAACAATGTCATTCTGTTTCCGCTCGACGAAGCGCGCGACGAGGTGGTTCAGCCCGAGCAGGATATCGCGCTCCAGGCATCTGACCTTCAGCGAGCCTATGAGCAAGCGATTGATCGCTTGCCAGAAAAGACGCGCCGCGTATTCCTCATGAGCAGGGCTGAGAATCTGACCTACCGGCAGATCAGCGAGGAACTTGGGATCACCGTGGCGACCGTAGAATATCATATGATGCGCGCGATCGCCTTCGTCGCAACCGTGATGGAAGCCCATCGATGACGGACGAGCTGTGGCCCGACGGGATCGAACCGTCAAAGGCCGTGAAAGAGGCCTCGGCCTGGACTGTCCGGTTCCTAGATGATGCGTCGGAGACCGACCTGACGGCCCTGAAAGCGTGGTTCGGCACAAGTCGGGAAAATCGCGAAGCCTTTGCGACGGTGATGTTCAGCACGCCGATGCCGGGAGACATTCGTGCGCGGGTCGAGCGGACGCTCGGGCAATCCTTTCCCAGCGCCCATCGGCCGCCGGTTCGCTGTCAGCGAGGAAGGCGCCGGGATCGTGCGGATTCAGCGCGACGGCGACAGCGATGTGCTGCGGCTCGATTGGCGCGTGGAATGGGTGACGGTGGCCGCGCCCGGCAATGCGGCGCGGGCGATGGCGCACGGCGAGCCCATGCCGGAGTTGCCCGGCCTGTTCGCGTAAGGCTGCGGCGAGCAACCTTGAAGATTCGGACGAATAGGATTAAATCCTATCCGTAAGGAGTGCTATCCATGCGGACGACTCAACAGTTCAGCGTAACGCTGCCGAACGACATGGCGGCGCAGGTCCGCGCCAAGGTGGCGTCGGGCGAGTATGCCAGCGAAAGCGAAGTGATCCGCGACGGGCTACGCGCGCTCCAGGCGCGCGACCGGGCCGTCGAGCAATGGCTGCGCAATGAGGTCGTCCCTGCTTATGACGCCTACAAGGCCGATCCCTCGCGCGGCATCCCGCTCGACGATGTGCGCGCCGGTCTGGCCGAGCGCCACAAGCGAGCCGCCAAGCGCGGCTGAACGTGGGACATTCGATTATCCTCACGCCGGAAGCGCGTGACCATCTCGACGCCATATATGACTATATCGCTGCCGCTGCGTCCCCTGAGATCGCACAGCGTTTCACCGATGGCATCCTCGACCATATCGGCAAGCTGACCGACTTCCCGCATCGGGGCACGAAGCGGGACGATCTGCGGCCAGGTCTGCGAACTATGGCTTGGCGTCGTCGGGTGACGATCGCTTTCGCGGTCGATGAAACTGCGGTGGTTGTCGTCGGGATTTTTTACGGTGGCCGGGATTTCGAGTCCCTGTTGAGTGAGGGTTCCTAGAACCGCGAGCCGGGCCATGCCCGGCGAACGACGATCAGCAACATGACAGAGCGGCCGCGCCCGGTGGGGGCGCGGCCGCGAATTGTTCGCTTCGGGGAAAAGGAAGCCGGAACCGTCAGAGCGGCCCCGGCTCCATCACCTATTCAGCGGCAACCGAGTAGGCGTCTTCCTCGTCCACCGGCTCGGGGTCGGCGTCCACCGCTTCGGGTTCGGTCGGCTGCTCCACCGCCTCGACCTCCACGGCCTCGCCGTCCTGCGCTCCGGTATCGGGGGCCTCCGCTTCGGACGGCTGCGCGATCCCTTCGGCGTCCTCCGTCTCGACGGGTTCGGCCTCCGGCTCCGGCGTCCGCAACACAGCGGGAAGCCACCCCTTCCCGGCAAGACGCTGCTCGGCGGCTTCGGCCATGTTCGGCTTCTTCTTGTCCGCGATACGGCGGGCCGCATCCTCCGACACCCCTTCGGCTACGGCCTCAAGGATATGCGCCTTGGTGACACGGCCAAGGTAGCTGTCCACGGTCGGCGTCCAGTCCTTCGCCATGTCCAGCGCCAGCGCGGTCGCCAGCCTGTCCGCCGTTTGCAGCGTCCGGGGCTTGCGATCCCACGGCAGGCGCAGGGCGTTGACGGTGCGGGACGCGCAATGCGCCAGCAACGCTATCCGCTGCTCATCGTCCAGTGCGACGATGAAGGCCCACAGGTCGGCCACGTCACGCGGCATCCGCTCGGCCCATGCGTCATGCGCCTCGCTCGCCCGCGCCGCCAGCGGCGTATCCTCGATCCCCGCCGCATGACCGCCAAGCGGAGTCACGGTCGGACGGATTTCAAGGCAACCGGCCTCGGCGTAGCTGTAGAACAGTTGCGCCGTAAGCGTGTGCGTCAGGGCGATCAACGCAATGCCGGGATGCTCGCCAAGCGCCACGCGAAGCGCAAGCGTCCGGTGGGCGGACAGGTCGCGAATAAGGCTGTCGGAAATGGGCTTGCCCGGTTCCTCGTCCTCATCCTCATCCTCATCCTCGAAATCCTGCACGTCCTCGTCGCCGTCCTCGGCCTGCTCGTCGTCCACCGCCTCCGGGTCGATGACTTCGGCCTCGTCCTCGGGCTGCGGATCGGCCAGCGCCTCATCCTCGGGACGGACGAAACCCCGCTCGATCCTGACCGTGCCGTCATGGTGCAACACCACGAACGCCCCGCCATGCGCGATCACGTTGGCATCGTAGGCATAACGCTTGGCCGAAATGGTGTCGATCTCGTCGGACACCGCTTCCAGCTTCGCCGCCACGTCCTCCGGCATTTCGTCATAGGACGAATAGCCTTCGGCAAGCTCGTCATGCTCGGTGGACAGCGCCTCCAACCGGGCCTCGTCCTCGTCGGACAGGTCCACGGCCTGCGGATAGAAGCGCCGCATACCGTGGGCGTGGGGGTAGTCGATATGCGCCTCGGCCCATTTCCACCCTTCGGCCTGCACCTCACCGGCGATTTCGCGCAACTTATCGGTGGCGAGCATATCAAGCAAGCCCGCATCCTCGAAGAAACCGCCCCGGTCCTCGGTAAACAGGTCGCGGATGATGTTGCCGCCCGCCTCGATATAGGCATCGGCTCCCACGAACACCGCGCGGCGATCATCGGCAGGCACGTTGCCAGCGGTCATGTCGCGCCGGATGATCCACGGCTCCCGGTTGTGATGAAGGTTCTCGAACACCTGCTCCTGCCGGGCATGGTCCTCGGTGATGGCGAAGGCCATCAACTGATCCAAGGTCAAGCCATCCTCGCGATAGACCTCCAACAGCTTCGGGCTGACGCTGCCGAGGCGAAGCCGCTGCTTCACTACGCCCGCCGACACGCCGAACCGCGCGCCGATTTCCTCCGCGCCCCATCCCTTGTCTTCGGACAGTTCATGGAACCGCTCGAATTGGTCGGCGGGGTGCATCGGGGACCGGGTGACGTTCTCGTCCAGCGAGATTTCGGAAGGGTCGTTCTCGGTGTCCAGCCAGCAGCGAACCGGGTGGTCCTTCTTGATCTCCTTGCGCTTGGCGCGCAGCAGATAGGAGAGCCTGCGACCTTCGCCAGCGGTGGCGAGGTAGTAGCCGGTCGGCTTGTCGCGCTTCATTTCCGGCTCGATCACGATATTCTGGATCAAGCCCTTATGCGCGATGGATGCGGCCAGCGCCTCGATGGCGGCCTCGGTATGCGGCACCTTGCGGGCGTTCTTCGGGGACTTCTTGAGCTTGTTGAGGGGCACGAAAATCTCGACGCCCGACACAGGCTCAACAGCGGTCGTTTGGGTAACAGCGTTCATCACTTTTCTCCTTCAAACCGCACTCACCCCGGAATGGGGTGGGCGGCGAAGGAGCGACCGGAAGGCCCGCCGGCAGAGCCGGGGCGCACCCGAAGGGCTGGAACGCAGAGGAGGTAAGCGCGCCTGCGCGCGTTGCGCCCCGGCGCGGCGGGCCTAGAGGGAAGCGCCGCCCACACCATCGACGGGGAGAGTCACAAACAAATGCGATCGGGCCGGCGAACGCCCTGGCCCGATCTCCGCAGCTTTCAAGAGATACAAATCCGCCGAGGCGGATTTACGGATCGGCGCGCAGGCGCCGAGCGGGGCGTTGCGGGGTGTCCCCGCAGAAGGGGTAGCGGGAGACCATCGGGCTCCCGGTCAGGGGAAGGCTTTCCCCCTCAATGCCGTTTTAGGTTTGGTGAGTGTCGAGCGAGTCGTTTTCGATCGAAATTCAAGGGCTTGCGAGGTTTGCGCTGCCAAGCTGGTGAGTTTCGAGAATGGCGAGATTGCAATTCAGGACGATTGCAAGTCCACTATATCGCTGATTTTATTGGAGAATTTTGGCGCACCCGAGAGGATTCGAACCTCTGGCCTCTGCCTTCGGAGGGCAGCGCTCTATCCAGCTGAGCTACGGGTGCCGGTCGACGCGCGGCCTCTAGCAAGAGCGGGGCGTGCCAGCAATGGCCTATCGACCGGGCGGCGCCGATGTGCAAAGGGGCGCGGCGGCAACGGGAAAGGCGCGATGCAGGCATCCGAACGAAGCTGGCCGATGGCCGCCGACCTTTACGGCGAGCTGCTGCTCGAACAGGCGCCGCCCGCCAAACGGCGCGCGCGCGACTATCTGCCCGGCGCCAGCGTCACCGCGATCGCGGCGCTCGCCGCGGCGTGGCTCGCCGACCATTATGCCGCACCGATCGTGCTGATGGGCCTGCTCATCGGCCTGTCGCTTTCCTTCCTGTCGCAGGACAGGCGCACCCACGCCGGGCTCGACCTCTTGTCGCAGACCGCGCTCCGCATCGGCATCGTCCTCGTCGGCGCGCGGATCACCGCGGCGCAGCTTGCCGAGCTGGGGCCGCTGCCCTTCGCGCTGCTGCTGCTCATCATGGGGGCGGTGATCGGAGCGGCGCTGCTCGGCGCACGCCTGTTCCGGCAGGACAGTCACGCCGCGCTGCTCGCCGGGGGCGCCACCGCGATCTGCGGCGCCTCGGCGGCGCTCGCGCTCTGGTCGCTGATCGGCGACCGGCGCGTCGACCAGGCGCGCTTCACCCTGACCCTCGTCGGCATCACCGTCGCGAGTGCGCTCGCCATGACCCTCTATCCGGTGCTCGCGGCGCAAATGGGACTCAGCGACACGCAGGCCGGCTTCCTGATCGGCGCCTCTGTCCACGACGTCGCGCAGGCGATCGGCGGCGGCTTTTCCTTCTCGCAAAAGGCGGGCGAGGTCGCGACGATCGTCAAGCTGACCCGGGTCGCGCTGCTCGCGCCGATGCTGATGCTCGTCGCGCTGTGGCTCGGCCGGGGCGGTGCGGTGCAGGCGACGCGGCGCATCCCGCTGCGCCTGCCCTGGTTCATCACCGGCTTCCTCGCGCTCGCGGCCTTCAACTCGCTGGTCCCGATCCCTGCGTCGGCACAGCACGCCGCGAACGGCACCGCGCAGGCGCTGCTCCTGCTCGCGATCGTCGCCACCGCGATGAAGGCGCGGCTCGCGCTGCTGCTCGATCAGGGATGGCGCAGCTTCGCGCCGATCATCGTCGCGACGCTGACTAGCTTCCTGCTCTCGCTCGCCGCCGCGGCCAGCCTGTGACGGCGTGACGTCACATCTCCCGGCCGCTTAGCCCTTGGGCAAGGCCCAACTCACTGTCAATTGCGTCGCGCGGCGCGGGATGTCGAGCTTCGCTTCGCTGAAATTGACCTTTTCGTTCGGCGGCAGCGTCCGCACCGGCGGCTTGATCGTCCAGCTATAGACGATCGTCCCCTGCGCGTCGCGCAGCTCGGCGAGGATCGGCGGCACGCGCTGTTCGCGGTCGGTCGGGTTGATGATGACGCCCGATGCGGCGAAATAGATGGTGCCGTCAGGCAGTTCGCGATGATCCTGGTTCGGCGGCAGCTCGATCACCAGGTCGGGCTCGCCGGTCGCGCCGCCGAGACCGAGACCCTGCGCCCAGGCGGGCAGCCCGTAATAATAGAGCGCGCCGGTCGCGCCGACCATCAGCAGCGCCGCCGCCGCAGCGACCATCGTCCAGCGCTTGGCCGGATCGCGGCGCGGGCGGCGGAAGGGCAGCGGTGCATCGTCGGCCAGCGCAGGCGCCGCGCGCGGGGCGGGCGTCTCGGGCACCGCGAAGGCCTCGGGCGGCGGCGGGGCGGGCTCGGCCGGAGGCTGCTCGACCGCGGCGGGAACGGGCGCCTCCACGGCGCGCGCGGGTTCCCGCGCCGGGGTCGGCTCCGCCACCGGCCCTGGATTCGGCGTCGGCTGCGGCGGCATCACCGGAGGCGCGGCGGGCTCCTGAAACCAGCTATGCCGGCAGTTGGCGCAGCGCACGGTGCGGCCGTTGGCGCCGATCGCGGTATCGGGCACGACATAGCGGGTGTGGCAGGATGGGCAGGCCAGGATCATGGCGTCCCTCTAAACACCGGGAGTCGCGCGGTTGCAAGCGCCGCGTCACGCTTGGCGCTTTACGCCGCGCGGCAGGCGTGCGACAGGCAGCGACATGTGCGTGGAGGGCCATAGTTTTTGCGGACCGGCAGCGCCCGTGCGCGCGTGGCTGACGTCATGACGGACGCGCGGCCCCCGCGCGCCGGCGGCGCGATGGTCGAGTTCGACAATGTCGGGCTGCGCTATGGTCCCGATGGCGAGGTGCTGCGCGATATCAGCTTCAACCTTCAGCCGGGCAGCTTCTATTTCCTCACCGGTGCGTCGGGCGCGGGCAAGACCTCGCTGCTGCGGATGCTCTATCTCGCGCAGCGGCCGAGCCGCGGCATCGTGCGGCTGTTCGGCGAGGATCTGGGGGCGATGCCGCGCCACCGCCTGCCCGGATTCCGCCGCCGCATCGGCGTCGTCTTTCAGGATTTCCGCCTGATCCCGCATTTGAGCGCGCGCGATAATATCGCGTTGCCGCTGCGCATCGCGGGGGTCGGCGAAGAGGATCTGGCGGGACCGGTGGGCGAGATGCTGAGCTGGATCGGCCTCGACGCACGCGCCGAAGCGCGCCCCGCGACGCTGTCGGGCGGCGAGCAGCAGCGCGTCGCCATCGCCCGCGCGGTCATCGCGCGGCCGCAGCTTCTGGTCGCCGACGAGCCGACCGGCAACGTCGATCCCGACATGGCGATGCGCCTGCTCGGGCTGTTCGAGGCGCTGAACCGGCTGGGGACCACGGTCATCGTCGCGACCCACGACATCCACCTGATCAGCCGCATCGACAATGCGCAGATGATGCGGCTCGAAAAGGGGCGGCTGTCCGATCCGACCGGCGCGTTGCGCTATCCGCCGAACCGCGCGTGACGCCATGATCATCCCGCGCGTTCCTGTCCAGCACCGCCGCCTGCTCCCCGACCGCCGCCTGTCGGGGCCGACGCCGTGGGTGATCGCGATTCTGATGATGCTGACCCTGCTCGCCGCTGCCGCCGGGGTCGGGCTCGCGCGGTCGGCGAACGCGATCGGCGACGCGATCGCGGGGCGGATCACGGTGCAGATCGTCACCGCCAATCCCGTTACCCGTGCCGAACAGGCGGCGGCGCTGCGCCGCGAGGCCGCCGCGCAGCCCTATGTTCGCGTCGCGCGCAACGTCGAACAGAACGAGCTTCTCGCGACGCTCGGCCAGTGGCTCGGCAGCGCCGATGGCGACGATCCGGTGCTGAAATCGCTACCGCTGCCCGCACTCGTCGACATCGACCTCGTCGGCGGCGACCGCGCGGGACAGCTCGCCCGGCTTGACGCGCTGGTCGACCAGGTCGCACCCGGCGCGCGGGTGATCCCGCACGCCGAATGGCTGGGGCCGGTCGCGCAGCTGATCCGTTCGCTCGCCTGGGTCGCGGGCGGCCTTGTGCTGCTGATGATCCTCGCCAGCGGCGCGGTGGTCATCATGACCGCGCGCGCCGCGCTCGGCACCCATTATGCGACGATCGAGATGCTCCACCTGATCGGCGCCACCGACCGGCAGATCGCGCGGCTGTTCCAGCGGCGGATCGCGATCGACACCGCCTATGGCATCGCGCTCGGCACCGCGGTCGCGGCGGCGATCCTGCTGCTGATCGGCTGGCAATGGTCCGATGTCACCGCGGGGCTCGCCGCGACCGCCTCGCTCGGCCCCGGCGGCTGGGCGCTCTTGCTGGCGCTGCCGCTATTGGCTATCGCGCTGGCTGCTCTGACGGCGCGCCAGACGCTGCTCGCCGCGCTCAAGAAGATCTTATGATACGGCGCCTGATCTCCCTCCTTTTCCTCGCCTGGGTGCTCGGCTTCGCCTGGTTTGCGCTGCTGCCGCCGATGCCCGCGCCGGCGCAGCAGAAGACCGACGCAATCGTCGTGCTGACCGGCGGCCCCGGCCGCATCGACCGCGCGCTCGAACTGCTCGAGGCGGGACAGGCGAAGCGGCTGCTGATCAGCGGCGTCGCGCGCGAAGTGAAGCCGCGCGAACTCGCCGCCGAATACAGGCGCCCGCGAGAATTGTTCGACTGCTGCATCGCGCTGGGCTTCGAGGCGGAGGACACACGCTCGAACGCGACCGAGGTCGCGACCTGGGTGGCGCGGCGGGGCTACAGAACCGTGCGGCTCGTCACCACCGACTGGCACATGCGCCGCGCCGAATATGAAATCGGCCGCGCGATCGGCAAGGATGTGACGATCGTCCCCGACGCGGTGCGCAGCGAACCCAGTTTGGCAACGCTGTTCCGCGAATATCACAAATATCTGGCGGGGCTGGCGGGCGGCCTGCTCGGGCTGTAAACGCCGCTGGTGCGCTATACCATCGCCCTGTTCCGTTCGGTCCTGTTCTGGATCGCCTTCGTCCTCGCCAGCAGCATCTGCTCGATCGGCGCGGTGGTCGCGCTGCCGGTCTCGCACCATGCGACGCACTGGTTCGTGCGCCAATGGGCGCGTTTCCACCGCCTGATCTGCCGCGGTCTCCTCGGCCACCGCGTCGTCGTCGAGGGGGCGATGCCCGACATTCCCGTTCTCTACGTCTTCAAGCATGAAGGGGCGTTCGAGACGATCGAGCAGCCGATGCTCTTCCGCTGGCCCGCGGTCTTCGCCAAGGAGGAGCTGTTCTCGATCCCCGTCTGGGGCCAGGCGGCGCGCTTCTACGGCCTGATCCCGGTCGACCGCGAGGGCGGCGGCAAGGCGATGCGCGCGATGCTCGCCGCGGCGAAAGCGGCGCTTGCGGCCAGCCGGCCGCTCGTGCTGTTCGCCGAGGGGACGCGCGTGCCGCACGGAAAGGCGCCGCCGCTGCGCGCCGGCTTCGCCGGAGTCTACCGGATGCTCGGCGTGCCGGTCATCCCGGTCGCGGTGAACAGCGGCATCGCCTATCCGCCGCGCCGCTGGGTCAAATGGCCGGGCACGATCACTTACAAGATCGGCGAGACCATCCCCGCCGGCCTGCCGCGCGACGAGGCCGAGGATCGCGTCTGGCGCGCGATCAACGCACTCAACCCGCCCGAGGCGCTGGAAGCGGCATCGGAATAATCGTCGCCCCAGCGAAAGCTGGGGCCGCTATCGGCCTTGCGCCATTCTCCAGCGGCCCCGGCGAAAGCCGGGGGGCGGCGATGGAGCTTAGTGCTTCCGCCCGAAATCGGGCGCCGGATCATCCTGCCCCTCGGCGATGATCGAGCGGCGGATCGCCCGCGTCCGCGTGAACCAGGCTTCCAGCTTGTCGCCGTCGCCGCGGCGGATCGCCTGCTGAAGCACGGTCAAATCCTCGTTGAAGCGCTGGAGCGTCGCCAACACCGCGTCCCGGTTCGCAAGAAAGACGTCGCGCCACATCACCGGGTCGCTCGCCGCGATGCGGGTGAAGTCGCGAAAGCCGCCCGCCGAATATTTGATGACCTCGCTCTCGGTCACCTCTTCCAGTTCGCTCGCGGTGCCGACGATCGTATAGGCGATCAGGTGCGGCAAATGGCTCGTCACCGCCAGCACCAGGTCGTGATGCGCGGCGTCCATCGTATCGACCGTCGCGCCGAGCGCCTGCCAGAAACCGGTGAGCGCCACGACCGCCTCTGTGGGCGCATCGGCGGCCGGCGTCACGATGCACCAGCGGCCGTCGAACAGCGTCGCGAAACCCGCCGCCGGCCCGCTGTTCTCGGTCCCCGCCACCGGATGCGCGGGGATCACGACATGGCCCGGAAGTGCATCGCGCAGCGCGGCGGCGACCCCCGCCTTCGACGAGCCGACGTCGGAGACGATCGCATCGGCTCTCAGCCCCGGCGCCAGCGTGCGCGCCGCGTCGGCCATGCCGCCGACGGGCACCGCGAGGATGACCAGATCGGCGTCCTCGACCGCGTCGGCGGGATCGTCGGCGATGCGGTCGCACAGGCCGAGCGCGCGCGCCTCGTCCCGCACCGCGGCGCTGGCGTCGTGCCCCGTCACCGCGACGCCGGGCAGCTTCGCCTTGACCGCGCGCGCGATCGACGAGCCGATCAGGCCGAGCCCGACGACGGCAAGGCGTTCGATCGCCATTAGCCGGCGAGCGCGGCGCGGATCGCCGCCGCCAGCCCGCGCGTCTCGTCCTCGGTACCGATCGTCATGCGCAGCGCGTGCGGCAGCCCCTGCCCCGGCAGCCAGCGGACGATATAGCCCGCGTCCATCAGCCGGTTGTAAACCGTCTCGGCGCTCGTCGCGCCTTCGAACAGCACGAGCAGAAAGTTGGTCGCCGACGGCACGACACGCACGCCGTGATTGCCCAGCCCCTCGATCTCCTGCGCCAGCCAGGCGCGCCATTTGGCGTTGTGCTCGCGGCTGCGGGTCACGAAATCCTCGTCGCCCAGCGCCGCGACCGCCGCCGCCTGTCCCGCGCGCGTGACGTTGAACGGCAGGCGGATGCGGTGCAGTGCCGAGATCACGTCGGCGCTGGCATAGCCCCAGCCGATCCGCTCGGCGGCCAGGCCGTGGATCTTCGAAAAGGTACGGGTGACGAAGACATTGGGCTGCGTCTTCGCCAGCTCGAGCCCGCCGTCGTCCTGCTCGGCCGTCAGATATTCGGAATAGGCCTGGTCGATCACGAACAGCACATTCCTGGGCAGCCCCGCATGGAGCCGCGCGACCTCTTCGCGCGTCGCCAACGTGCCGGTCGGATTGTTGGGATTGGCAAGATAGACCACGCGCGTCCGCTCGGTCACCGCGGCGAGCAGCGCATCGACGTCGGTCGCATAGTCGCGGTCGTCGGCCTCGACGGGGATCGCGCCGACGCGCCGCGCCGCAATCTCATAGACCGCAAAGCCGTACCGGACATAGAGAATCTCGTCGCCCGCCCCGGCATAGGTGCCGGCCGCCAGATGGAGCAGTTCGTCAGACCCGTTACCACAGATGATCCGCGCCGGGTCGAGCCCGAACTTCGCCGCGATCGTCTCGCGCAGGGCCACCGAACCGGGATCGGGATAGCGCGACAGCGCGTCGGCGTCGCGCTGCGCATCGCGGAACGCCGCGCGCGCCTTCTCGCCGGTGCCGAGCGGATTCTCGTTGGCGCTCAATTTGACGAGCGGCCGGCCATCGGCCCCGGCCGACTTGCCGGGAACATAGGGCGCGATGCCGCTGATCCACGGCTTGGGAATGAGGGTAGTGGTCGTCTCGGTCATGTCGCGCCGTTTAGCGGCTCACGCTGCCGAGTCCAGCACGTTGACAGCATCCTCGCGCGCGCTTAGCCCCGCGCGAGCGATGGCCAGCCTGCTTCACGAGATTCAGCATCACAGCGTGACGATCGACGCGCCGCTGCCGCTCGACAGCGGGCAGGCGCTGCCGTCGGTGACCGTCGCCTATCAGAGTCACGGCACCCTGAACGCCGACCGGTCGAACGCGGTGCTCGTCTGCCACGCACTGACCGGCGACCAATATGTCGCGAGCGACCATCCGGCGACCGGCAAGCCCGGCTGGTGGGCGCGCATGGTCGGGCCGGGCAAGCCGGTCGACACCGACCGTTATTTCGTGATCTGCGCCAACGTGCTGGGAAGCTGCATGGGATCGAGCGGCCCCGCGAGCCCCGACGCCGCAACCGGCGCCCCGCTCGGCATGGCCTTTCCGGTCATCACCATCGGCGACATGGTGCGCGCGCAGGCGATGCTGCTCGACCATCTCGGCATCGCGCGGCTTCACGCCGTCATCGGCGGGTCGATGGGCGGGATGCAGACGCTCGCCTGGGCCTCGGCCCATCCCGACCGGCTCGCCTCGGCGATCGTCATCGCCAGCGCGGCGCGGCATTCGGCGCAGAACATCGCATTCCACGAGGTCGGGCGGCAAGCGATCATGGCCGATCCCGACTGGCAGGGCGGCCAATATTACGGCAGCGACCGAGCCCCCACCAAGGGTCTCGCGGTCGCGCGCATGGCCGCGCACATCACCTATCTGTCCGAAGCCGGCCTGACCGAGAAATTCGGCCGCCGGCTTCAGGCGCGCGATGCCAAGAGCTTCGGCTTCGACGCCGACTTCCAGGTCGAATCCTATCTGCGCCATCAGGGACTGGCCTTCACCGACCGCTTCGACGCCAACGCCTATCTCTACATCACCCGCGCGATGGATTATTTCGACCTCGCCGAGCCGCACGGCGGTACGCTCGCGGGTGCCTTCACGAGGGCAAAGGACGTGCGCTTCACCCTGGTCAGCTTCGACACCGACTGGCTCTATCCGACCGCCGAATCGCGCCGCGTCGTCCAAGCGCTGCAAAGCGTCGGCGCGGCGGCCAGTTTCGTCGAGCTGTCGGCGCCCTTCGGCCACGACAGCTTCCTCCTCGACGTCCCCGCGCTCGACCGGCTCGTCGCCGGCGCCTTGGCGAACGGAGGCTGAGCATGGCGCTGCGGCCCGACCTCGCGATCATCGCCGCCGCCGTCCCCGTGGGAACGCGGGTGCTCGACATCGGCTGCGGCGACGGCACGCTGATCGCCGCGCTGCGCGAGCGGCAGGTGGACGCGCGCGGGCTGGAGATCGACGCCGCCAACGTCACCGCGGCGATTGCGCGCGGCCAGTCGGTCGTGCAGGGCGACGCGAATCGTGACCTCGGCGACTATCCCGACGATGCCTTCGACTATGCGATCCTGTCGCAGACGCTGCAGACGACCGAGCGTCCCGACCGCATCGTCGGCGAACTGCTGCGCATCGCGCCGCGCGCCTTCGTCAGCTTTCCTAACTTCGCGCATTGGCGGGTGCGGCTCGCGCTGCTGTGGGGTGGACGGATGCCGGTGACGCGGCTGCTGCCCGTCGCCTGGTACGAAACCCCGAACATCCATCATGTCACGGTCAGCGATTTCCGCGACCTGCTGCGCAGCCGCGGCATCGCGGTCGAGCGCGCCTGGTTCCTCTCGGGCGACCGCCCGGCGAGCGACGCCGCCGCGAGCTGGCGCGCCGAGCATGCGATCTTCCTGATCTCGCGGGGCTGATGCCCCGCCCCGCGCGCGCGAGAATCCGGGGGCGGGCCAGGCCCGCCCCCGCGCGTCTTACAGGCCGTCCAGCCCCTTGCTGACCAGGATATTCACTGCCACCCGGCGGTTCTGCGCCTTGCCTTCGACAGTATCGTTGCTCGCCGCCGGGTCCGCTTCGGCCATCCCGGTCGGGGTGAGCATGCGATAGGGTTTCCAGCCGCACGCCTGCTGCAGATAATTGACGACGCGGCCGGCCCGCTTTTCGCTGAGTTCCTGGTTGAGTTCCTGGCTTCCGGTCGAATCGGTATAGCCGATCACCAGCAGCAGGGCGTTGTCCATCCCCTCGGCTTCGTTCGCCGCGGCGCAAAGGTCGGCCTTCGCCTGCTCGGACAGCACCGCCTTGCCCGTGTCGAAATTCACGTTGGTCGTGGCCTTGACATTATACTGGTCGATATCGCCCACGCGGCCGCGCAGCGCCTCGGTCGCCGCGGTCTGTTCGGCAAAGCGCTGGTCGGTGCCGGTACGGATCATCGATGCGGTCTTGAGATCCTTGTTCTTGAGGTCGATCTTGCTCGCCACCAGACCGCCGTCCCACTGCAACGTCTCGACGCTGACCGGCAGGCCGTTGAGCAGCGAATCGGCGCCAAGCTTGTTGCTGCCGAGGCCCAGAAAGCCCCCGCTCGCCTTGATCCGGGTGTTTTCGTCGACGACGATGACCGTGTTGGTGCCATCGGCGGCCGTGACCTGCATCCTGTTGTCGCCGCGGGCGGAGATGATGCCCTCGATCTCGGGTCCTTTGGTCATTTCGGCCGGGTCGGGCATCTGCGACCCATAGACGGTCGTCATGACGTCATTCCCCGACGCCTCGTCCTGCGACTGCGCGGCGAGACTGCCCGGCGCCAATCCGGCAAGCAGGGCCAGCAGCAATAAATGTCTCTGGCTTCTGGAAACGGCACGCATATGCTACTCCTTCACTGACCAGCCGCCCCCGCGTGTTCCTGCCCTCTCCGGCACAGGAATCTGTCCTGCAAGTCCATTGCTCCGGTTGCACGGGTAATTGGAGTGCATTGTGCGGCGAGCCGATGCGGACAGTGTCACAGCAGCGCGATTTTGCGCATTTCCTGATGTGCAGCGGACTGGTCTCCCTCCGGCGCCGTGACGATCAGTCCTTCTTCGCCAGCCCGTTCGCCAGCAGATCGTTGGCGATCCGCGCGACCGCGTCGATGTCGGCGTCGGCGTCCCACAGGCCATAGCGCATGCCCAGAAAGACGTTCATGCCCGCGATCGCCCAGGCGTGGACCTCGCCGGCATCGGGCCGGATCTCACCGCGCGCGGCGCCTGCCGCAAGCCGCTGGCGCATGCGCTCGACCGTGGTTTCATAGTGACGGCGATAGCTCGCATAATCGACGAACTCGGCCTCGTCGATGATGCGATAGATTTCCTTATGCTCGCGCACGAAGCCCAGAAAGGAGTGGAGGCCGGCATGTTCGGCGGCGATCTCGTCGGGCGCGGCCTGGACGATCGGGGTGACATGGTCGCGAAGCTGCTCGCTCATGTAACGGACGAGCGCCTGGAAGATTTCCTCTTTCGAATCGAAATAGGTGTAGAAGCTGCCGAGCGCGGTGCCGGCGCGGCGGGTGATGGCGCTGATCGACGCCTCGTGAAAGCCGCGCTCGCCGAATTCGATCGCAGCCGCATCCAGCAATTTGCGCAGGGTCCGCCGTCCGCGCTCGGTGCGCGGCGCCTTGTCGCGGCCGCCCGCGCGGGGATCGCCCGCCGCGTCGCTCCCCGAATCCGCTCCCGATGACCGCGGCTGCTCCATTTCCGTCCCCGTCTCTCGCCCTTTGCCGATGGCCCCGATCGCTCGGCTTCGCCTGCATCGTGGCATTTCGGCACCACTGGCAAGCCCAAAAAGCATCGGCCGCAACTTCCAAGTTGAAACTTGGTTCAACTTTCATTATTGGGTGCAGCGCGGCTTGGCAAGTCCGGGCCGAAGAAAAGACGAGGAGGGGGGACGAGGGGTCGCCCCTGTCATGGGAGACTCATCATGCGTCCGTTCGCCCGCCGCTTGTCCACCATCATCTCCGCGACCGGCGCGCTCGGCCTTGTCGCCTTCGCCCCTGCCGCCTTCGCGCAGGAAGATCCGGGCGTAAGCAGCAACGACGCGGGCGAGATCATCGTCACCGCGCGCCGCCGCGACGAGCGGCTGGTCGACGTGCCGATCGCGGTCACCGCCATTTCGGGCGACACGCTCGCCAAGGCCGGCGCGATCGACATCACCGACGTCGCCAACATGGCGCCGAACACGACGCTCGAAAATTCGCGCGGCACCAATTCGACCCTTACGGCCTTCATCCGCGGCGTCGGCCAGCAGGACCCGGTGCCGGGCTTCGAGGCGGGGATCGGCATCTATCTCGACGACGTCTATCTCAACCGCCCGCAGGCGGCGGTCCTCGACATCTACGACGTCGAGCGGATCGAGGTGCTGCGCGGGCCGCAGGGCACGCTCTATGGCCGCAACACGATCGGCGGCGCAGTCAAATATGTGACGCGACGTCTCGACCCCGATTCGCCCGAGCTGCGCGTGCGCGCCACCTACGGCACCTATGACCAGGCCGATCTCGTCGTGACGGCGAGCGCGCCGGTCAGCGACCTGATCCGCGTCGGCGGCTCGGTCGCGCGCCTGTCGCGCGGCGGCTTCGGCGACAATCTGACCATCAAGGGGCTGGAGAATTACAACAAGGACGTCTGGGCGGGCCGTGCGTCGATCGAAATGGGCGGCAATGGCGCACCGGTCTTCATCCGCATTTCGGGCGATTATACGCGCGACAAGTCGGACCCGCGCAACGGCCACCGCCTGATCCCCGGCCTCGTGTCGGGCGCGCCCGTCCTCGATAATGTCTACGATACCCGCGCCGGCCTCAATGATCCGAAGCAGGACGTGAAGGCCTATGGTCTCGCGATGAACGTCTCGGCCGAGCTGACCGACAATCTGACGCTGCGGTCGATCAGCGCATGGCGCAAGGATACCAGCTTCACGCCGATCGACTTCGACGCACTGCCCTCGGTCGACGTCGACGTGCCCGCCGTCTATCGAAACGAACAGCTCAGCCAGGAATTCCAGCTTCTCTACGAAAGCGACCGCCTGCACGGCCTCGTCGGCTTCTATTATCTCGACGCCCGCGCGGCGACCTCGTTCGACGTGCTGCTGGGGCTGTCCGGCCAGCGCCTCTATGGGTTGCCCGGCCTCAATGCCTATACCGCAGGCGACGTGCGGACCAAGACCTGGTCAGTGTTCGGCGACTTCACCTTCGACTTCACCGACCAGCTCAGCCTGTCGGTCGGCGGCCGCTACACGAACGACAAGCGCGATGCCTTCGTCTACAAGGCGACGCGGATCACCGGCCTGTCGCCCGAATTCGGCGGCACGCTGACCCCGATCACGTTCGGGGCGCCGGCGACCGACTTCCGCGGCGAGAGAAGCTTCAAGGAATTCACCCCGCGTGCCTCGCTGAGCTTCAAGCCCGACGACAATAATATGGTTTACGCCTCCTATTCCAAGGGCTTCAAGGGCGGCGGGTTCGACCCGCGCGGGTCGGGTTCGGCCGCACCGATCAGCAATCCGGCGACAGGCCGCTCCTATCAGGACATCTACGACTATCTGTCGTTCGAGCCAGAAAAGGTCGATAGCTATGAGATCGGCTACAAGGGCTCATTGCTCGACCGCCGCCTGACCCTGAGCCTTGCCGGCTTCTATATGGATTATACGAACGTCCAGATTCCGGGGTCGTCGGCCTGCATCGACGCCAACGGCATCGCGACCTTCTGCGGCATCACCACCAATGCGGGCAAGGCGCGGCTGCAGGGCATCGAGGCCGAGGCCAATGCGATCCTCGCGCGCGACTTCGCAGGCGCGGGCTCGACCTTCCGCTTCAACGGCGCGCTCGGTTACATCGACGCCAAGTACAAGACGTTCATCGCGGGCAATCCTCCGGCCGACGTGTCCGATCTCCGCACCTTCCAGAACACGCCGAAATGGACCGCGTCGGGTTCGATCGCGGCGGGCATTCCGGCGATGGGCGGCAACATCGACGCCTCGACCGGCCTCACCTATCGCAGCCTGACCCACCAGTTCGAAGTGCCGATTCCGGCGCTCGACCAGCCGGGCTATGTGCTGTGGGATGCGAGCCTGGTATGGACCGCCGACAGCGGCAATTATTCGATCGGCATCCATGGCAAGAATCTGACCGACAAGCATTATATCACGTCGGGCTATAATTATCAGAACGACGCCGGCGTTTCGACGCTGGGCGACGAGGGCGTACTGACCGCCTTTTACGGCAACCCACGCCAGGTCTTCGTCACGGGCACCGTGAAATTCTGAGGGAAAGCGTCGCCCCAGCGAAAGCTGGGGCCGCCATCGGCTTGACCTAAGGCTGCTTGCGGCCCCTCCGCGAGCGGCGGCGCCCCGGTGGCGGCGATCATGCGCTCCCCGTCGATGACGATCGGACTCGCCACCGCGTCGATCGCCGCGCTTTCGGGGCGAAAGCGCATCCCGCGCGCGATCACCTGCGGATCGGCGAAAACGCCGGCAAGGTCGTTGATCGGCCCCGCCGGCACGCCCTGTTCCTCGAGCGCGAGCGATAGCGGCTGCGCGTCCCACGCGGCGATCCTGGCCGCGAGTAGCGGGATCAATTCCGCGCGGTGGGCAAGCCGTGCCGCGTTGGTCGCGAAGCGTACATCGTCGGCCCAGCCGGGTTCGCCGAGCAGGCCGCATAACTTGCGGAACTGCCCATCGTTACCGACCGCGATCACGAGCTGGCCGTCGGCGGTCGCAAAGACCTGATAAGGCACGACATTGACATGGCCGCTGCCCATCCGCTTCGGCACGACCCCGCTCGCCAGATAATTGGCAGCCTGGTTCGCGAGCACCGCGACCTGGCTGTCGAGCAATGCCATGTCGATATGCGCGCCCGCGCCGGTGACGTCACGACGCCGCAACGCGGCAAGGATCGCCACCGCCGAATACATGCCGGTGAAGATGTCGGCATAGGCGATGCCCGCCTTTTGCGGCGGCCCATCGGGCTCGCCGGTCAGCGACATGAAGCCGCTCATCGCCTGGACGATATAGTCGTAGCCCGCGCGGTGCGCATAGGGGCCGGTCTGGCCGAAGCCGGTCACCGAGCAGACGATCAGCCGCGGGAAGTCTGCGCGCAGCCGCGCCGGATCGAGCCCATATTTGACCAGCCCGCCGACCTTGTAATTCTCGATCATCACATCGGCGCCGACAAGCAGGTCGCGCAGTTCGGCCTGCCCCTCGGCACGCGCGATGTCGATCGCGACGCTGCGCTTGCCGCGGTTGCAACTATGATAATAGGCCGCGCCCAGCGCCTCGCCGTCCTCGCCCGTGACGAAGGGCGGTCCCCATTGGCGCGTGTCGTCCCCGATACCCGGCCGCTCGATCTTCACTACCTCGGCGCCGAGGTCGGCGAGCAACTGCCCGCACCACGGCCCCGCGAGCACGCGCGCGAGTTCGACGACGCGCAGGCCTTCCAGCGGCTTCATATCAGGAAAAGGCGCTGATGCCGGTGATCGCGCGGCCGAGGATCAGCGCATGGACGTCGTGCGTGCCTTCATAGGTGTTCACCGTTTCGAGGTTCACCGCATGGCGAATGACGTGATATTCGGCCGCGATGCCGTTGCCGCCGTGCATATCGCGCGCGACGCGCGCGATATCGAGCGCCTTGCCGCAATTGTTGCGTTTGAGCAGGCTGATCCGGTCGGGCGCAAGCCGCCCTTCGTCGATCAGCCGCCCCACGCGAAGCGCCGCCTGCGTCCCCAGCGCGATCTCGGTCAGCATGTTCGCGAGTTTGAGCTGCACGATCTGGTTCGCCGCGAGCGGCCGCCCGAACTGTTTCCTCTCGAGCGTATAATCGCGCGCCGCCTCGTAACAAAATTCTGCCGCACCCATCGCGCCCCAGCCGATGCCGTAGCGCGCACGGTTCAGGCAGCCGAACGGCCCCTTCAGCCCCGACACGTTCGGCAGCAGCGCATCCTCGCCGACCTCGACCCCGTCGATGACGATCTCGCCGGTGATCGAGGCGCGCAGGCTCACCTTGCCCTCGATCTTCGGCGCTGACAGGCCCTTCATCCCCTTTTCGAGCAGGAAGCCACGGATCGCGCCCTCATGCGCGTCGGATTTCGCCCAGACGACGAAAACGTCGGCGATCGGCGAATTGGTGATCCACATCTTCGCGCCCTTGAGGCGATAGCCGCCCTCGATTTTCTCGGCGCGCGTCCGCATTCCCGCAGGGTCGCTGCCCGCGTCGGGCTCGGTAAGGCCGAAGCAGCCGACCAGCTCGCCGCTGGCGAGCCCCGGCAGGAAGCGGCGCTTCTGCTCCTCGCTGCCATAGGCGTTGATCGGGTGCATCACGAGACTGCTCTGCACCGAACAGGCCGAGCGATAGCCCGAATCGACGCGCTCGACCTCGCGCGCGATCAGGCCGTAGCTGACATAGTTGAGCCCTGCCCCGCCATATTGGGGGCCGATCGTCGCCCCGAGCAGGCCGAGCTGCCCCATTTCGCGCATGATCTCGCGGTCGAAGCGTTCATCGAGGAAAGCGGAGGTGACGCGCGGCATCAGCGCGTCGGTCGCGTAGGCGCGCGCAGTGTCGCGCACCATGCGCTCCTCGTCGGACAGCTCGGCGTCGAGCGCAAGGGGATCGAGCGGGTCGAGCGCTTCGATGCGCTGCGGATCGGCGAGGGCCATCGGATCGGCTTCCTTCAAAAGAAGCGGCCGACCCCACTGGGCCGCGCCGCTATCGGCTGGTCGCGCCCGTGCGGGCCATCGCGGCAGGCGGGCTGTCGCGCGGCTCCAATATCGCCGCGGTCTCGATCAGGTCAAGCGCGCGCCGCGCCTCGTGATAGCGCCGCGCATCGATCAGCCATTCGCCCGCGACCTCAGCGCCGGGCATCGCCTCGACCTCCTCGATCGCCTTGTCGGCCTGTCCGCCGGCAAGGTAGCGGCGCGCGCGGTCGATCCGTTCGGAGGCGCGCGGCGACTGGGTGCCGGCGGGACGGACGATGAACAGTTCCCCGAGTTCGCGGCGGATGCCCGTCCACAGACTGCCGCCGCTCTCGCTGTTGCGGCCGACGAGCTGCGGCGCCAGCGCATCGAGCTCGCTGCGCAATTGTTCGAGCGTGATCGGGTCGCGCGCGGTGTCGATGATCGTCTTGACCGCATTCGGCTGATCGTCGCCGAAGCGCAGGCGGAGCTGCGCCTCGAGATAGCCGAGCGAAAGCCCGCGATCGAGCGCCCGGCGCGCGGCAAAGGCGATAAGCAACCCCTCCGCCCGGGTCGCATTGCCCGACGCTGAGGCGGCTTCGAGCGTGATGCGCGATAGCCGTGTTTCGAGTTCGCCGACCCGCGCCGCAAGCGCGTTGGCGCCGTCGACCGGCGCGACGACCAGCGGCGGCTCCTTCGCCCCCTCGGGTGACGCGACCGGCTCGCCGGTAGTCGCGGGCGTCCCGGGCACGGTCGGCGCGACGGCAACTTTCGTGGCGGGCGGGGGGCTGCGGTCGGCGAGCAGCCGAGTCATCGCCCAGCCGCCCGCGACGAGTCCGATTACCAGCACCGCGAGCGCACCAATCACCAAGCCACGGAGCGACAAGCCTTTTTCTTTGACGCGCTCGTCCGTGCGGACGATTTTGTCGCTATCAACTGCCATATTCAACTTTCGAACGACCCCATTTGGGCGCCCTTGTGGCACAAGAAGCGGGCTTGTGCCAACAGCGCGGCATCTTCGGGCCGCGCGGCGACCGCTACGTCGCTCCACCCCGTCCCCGCTGCTGCGGCGGCGGTCGGTCCGATCGCGGCAAGCGCCAGGTGCCTGCGCGCCGACCCGACAAGGTCGGCGATGCGTGCCGCGCCGCGCGCCGAATGGACGCTGAGCACGGCGGGGCTCGCGATCAGCCGGTCCCATTCGGCGGGGGGCGGGACCGGATCGACCGCATAGCATGGCAGTGCGATCATCGACGCGCCGCGCGGATCGAGTGCCGACCGGTCGCGCCCGCTCAACCACAGAATGCGCCGGACCTTCGCCGACGTCATGGCGTCCAGAAGCTGCTGGCCATCGGCCTCGCCGACCGCCGCGACCCGCAGCCCCGCCGCTTCGGCGGCCGCGGCGGTGGTCGCGCCGACGGTGTGAACGGGCAGCGCAGCGAGCTTTGCCAGCTCATTTCCCCCCAGCCGGGCCGCCTGCGCGCTGGTCAGCAGCAGCGCGTCGAAACCCGCCGGATCGGGCGCACACCACGACAGCGGCCGCGCGGCAAAAAGCGGCAGATGATGCGCGTCGAGCCCCATCGCGCGCGCCCGCGCGACCGTCCGCGCGCCGCCGGGGTCGGCGCGGGTGACGAGGAGCGGCAGGCCCGCGCTCACGTCGCGAACAGCCGCCGCACCGATTCGGGCGCACCGGCGAGAAGATGCTGCGCGAGCGCGGCGGCGTCGCCGGCCCCCGCTACTGTCGCGTGGCCGGCGGCATGGTCGGCGCCGTCGTCCGAATAGATCTCGCCGTCGAGCCGCAGCGTCCCGTCCGCCAGAAAGCGCGCATGCGCCGCGACCGGCGAACGGCAATCGCCGCCGAGCGCGGCCAGAAAGGCGCGCTCGGCCGCCACTGCGCGGTGCGTCGCTTCGTGGTCGACCGCCGCGACGAGCCGGTGCGTCGCGGCGTCGTCGGCGCGGCATTCGATGCCGATCGCCCCCTGCGACGCAGCTGGGAGCAGCATCTCGACCGGCTGAACCGATCCGATATCGGGCATGGCGAGGCGGTCGAGCCCCGCCGCGGCGAGCAGGGTCGCGTCGATCTCGCCCGCCGCGAGCCGTGCGAGCCGCGTCGCGACATTGCCGCGCAGCAGCGGGGTTTCGAGGTCGGGGCGCAGCCGCCGCACCTGCGCGACGCGGCGCGGACTGCTCGTTCCCAGCCGCGCGCCCTGCGGCAGGTCGGCGATGGTGGCGGCCGCGATACCCTCGCGCACCACCAGCCGGTCGCGCGGATCGGCGCGCGGCAGCATCGCCGCCAGCGCGAAGCGCGCGTCGCGAAGCGTCTCGACATCCTTGAGCGAATGGACCGCGATGTCGATGTCGCCCGCGTCGAGTGCGGCGTCGAGCTCGCGCGTCCACAAGGCCTTGCCGCCGACCTCGGCGAGCGCCCGATCCTGGATGCGGTCGCCAGTCGCGGTCATCGGCACGATAGCAAGCGCGTCCGGGGCGAGCCCATGCGCCGCGACCAACGCCGCGACGGCCTGATGCGCCTGCGCCATCGCCAGCGGCGAGGCGCGCGTGCCGATGCGGAGCGGGTGGTCGGGGGTAGGAAGATCGGTCATGCGCTGCTGCTAGGACTTCGTGACATCAAAGGGAAGACGGGGGATTCGCAGGTGGTGACGCCGTTTGAAAGCAGGAGCGTGATTTTGTTTTCTCCGTCACCCCGGACTTGATCCGGGGTGACGAAACAGGAAGACGGGCGCGCCGCCGTGTCTCTGCGCGAATCCCGCACGCAACCCTCGCTTGCTCCCACACGCCCCGCACGGGTAAGGGAGCGCCATATTATGACCCTGATCCTCGGCCTCGAATCGAGCTGCGACGAAACCGCGGCGGCGCTTGTCGACAGCGGGCGGCGCGTTCTCGCGCACCGCGTCGCGGGGCAGGAGGCCGAGCACGGGCCCTATGGCGGCGTGGTGCCGGAGATCGCCGCGCGCGCGCATGTCGACCGCCTCGTACCGCTGGTCGAGGGCGTGCTCGCCGACGCGGGCGTATCGCTGGCCGATGTCGACGTATTGGCCGCGACCGCCGGACCGGGGCTGATCGGCGGGGTGATGGTCGGGCTGGTCACCGGCAAGGCGCTCGCCCATGCCGCGAACAAGCCGCTGGTCGCGGTCAATCATCTTGAAGGCCATGCGCTCAGCCCGCGTCTCACCGACCCCGAGCTGACATTCCCCTATCTGCTGCTGCTCGTCTCGGGCGGGCATTGCCAGTTGCTGCTGGTCAGCGGCGTCGGCGCCTATCGCCGCCTCGCCACCACGATCGACGATGCCGCAGGCGAAGCGTTCGACAAGACGGCGAAGCTGCTCGGGCTCGGCTATCCGGGCGGCCCCGCGGTCGAACGCGCCGCGAAGGACGGCGATCCCGCCGCCGTGCCGCTTCCGCGCCCGCTGGTCGGCAGCGCCGAGCCGCATTTCTCCTTCGCCGGACTCAAGAGCGCGGTCGCGCGCGCCGCCGCGTCGGGCGATCATGGCGTCGCCGACCTTGCTGCGTCGTTCCAGCAGGCGGTGGTCGACTGCCTCGTCGACCGCAGCCGCATCGCGCTCGCCGCCTGTCCCGAGGCCAGCGCCTTCGTCGTCGCGGGCGGGGTTGCCGCCAATGGCGCGATCCGCGCCGCGCTGACCGAACTTGCACACCGGCACGGCAAGCGCTTCGTCGCGCCGCCGCTGTGGCTGTGCACCGATAATGGTGCGATGATCGCCTGGGCGGGCGCCGAGCGCTTCGCGGCCGGGCTGACCGACGGTCTTGGCGTCGCCGCGCGGCCGCGTTGGCCGCTCGACCCGGCGGCCGAGGCGGTGCGTGGAGCCGGAGTGAAAGCATGACGCGTGAAGCCATGACGTCCTGCGAGAATTTCGGAGTCGTCGGCGGCGGCGCCTGGGGCACCGCGCTCGCGCAGCTGCTGGCGGCCGGGGGCGCGCCGGTACGACTGTGGGCGCGCGAGGCGGAGGTGGTCGCGGCGATCAACGCCGAGCATCGCAATCCGCTGTTCCTGCCCGGCGCGGCGCTGTCGCCCTCGCTGACCGCCACCGCCGACCTCGCCGATCTCGCCGACCACGACGCGCTGCTCGTCGTCGTTCCCGTCCCCTATCTGCGCGCGGTGCTGGCCGGCCTGCCCGCGGGCGACGCGCCGCTGATCTTCTGCAGCAAGGGGATGGAAGCGGAAAGCTTCGCCTTTCCGGTCGACATCGCGCGCGCGATGTTTCCGCAGCGGCCGCTGGCCGTCCTGTCGGGCCCGACCTTCGCGAACGAGGTCGCGGCGGGCCTGCCGACCGCCATCACCCTCGCCGCCGCCGATCCGGCGCTGGCAGCGGCGCTGGCCCGGGCGCTCGCGCGTCCGCATTTCCGGCCCTATGTCTCGACCGACATGATCGGCGCCGAAATCGGCGGCGCGGTCAAGAATATCCTCGCCATCGCCTGTGGCATCGTCGACGGCGCCGGACTCGGACTCAACGCACGCGCCGCGCTGATCAGCCGCGGCTTCGCCGAGATGACCCGCTTCGGGCTCGCGCGCGGCGCGGAGGCGGAGACGCTCGCCGGGCTCGCCGGGCTCGGCGACCTCGTGCTCACCTGCACTTCGTCCAATTCGCGCAATTTCGCGCTCGGCCAAGGCCTCGGGCGCGGCGAGAGCGCTGCCACGCTGATGACCGACCGCCGCACCGTCGCCGAGGGGGCGTTCAGCGCCCCGGTCGTCGCTGCGGCGGCGCGCGCGCAGGGGATCGACATGCCGATCACCGACGCCGTCGCGCGCCTCGTCGCGGGCGAAACCAACGTCGCCGACGCCGTTCAGGCGCTGCTCAGCCGGCCGCTGCGACCCGAGGGACGATGAGGCGCGACACGCAATTGCCTGCCCCCCCTCGGCGCGCTAGAAGCAAGGACCGGGAGAAGCAGAAAGGGGCGCGAGGCTTGAGCCAGACCGACAGCGCGGCTGCGCCCCCGCCGCCCCCGCAACCGCCCTCCCACTCCCCCGACGCCGACACGGCCGCGCTCGCGAAGGGCGGCCGCACCAACTTCTTCGGCTTCGTACTCCGCCTCGTCGCGCGCCTGCCCTTTCTCTACATCGCCGGTCGCTGGTACGGGCCGGAGGCGGTCGGGCGCTTCGCCTTCGCCGTGCTGGTGATCGAACTCGTCGCGCAGCTCGCGACGCTCGGACTCAAGCGCGGCCTCGCTGAGCAGCTCAGCGCCCCCGGCGCCGATCCGCGCATCACCGTCTGGGACGGCATGTTCGTCGCCTTCCTTGCCTCGGCGCTCGGCTCGGCGGTGCTCTTCTTCCTGCCGCAGCTCATGTATCCCGCGGGCGAGATCAGCCGAGCCGACCGCTGGATGGCCTGCCTCGTCTTCGCGATCGCGGGAACCGAGATCGCGCTCGCCGCTTGCGCCTATCGCTTCGACATTGGTGCGACGGTGCGCGCGCGCGCGGTGGTCGAGCCCTGGGCGATCAGCATCGCGGCCGCCGGATTCTGGTATATATCGCCGGCGGACGGGCTGATGCTCTCCTATGCCGCCGCGATGGTCGCCGCCTTTTTGACCGCGCTCGCGCCGATGATCCGCCACTATGGCGGCCCCGGCGTCTGGCGCCCGCACCCGGCGGCGCTGATCGGGCTCGCGCGCCGGAACGTGCCGCTCGCCGCCGCCGACGCGATCGAATGGGGGACGCGCCGGCTCGACCTTTTCATCCTCGGCCAGTTCACCTCGCCGACCATTTACGGCATCTATTACATGGCGCAGCAGGTCGCCTCGCTGCCGCAGAAGCTGAAGACCAGCTTCGAACCGATCCTCGGCCCCGTCATCACCCGCAATCTCGCCGAAAAGCGCTTCGCCGCGGTCGCGCAGCAGGTCAGCCAGGTCGGTTTCTGGATCATCGCCGCGCAGGCCGGCATCGCACTCGCACTCGGCATTCCGGGCGAGGCGGTGATGGGCCTCGTCGGGCCGGAGTTCGTCGGCGGCGCCGGCGCGCTCGCTTTCCTGCTCGCCGCCGAAGTGGTTGCCGCGACCGCGGTGGTCAGCGAGGCAGCGCTCGTCTATGTCGCGCGCCACCGCAATCTCCTCATCAGCCTCGTGACGCTCGCGCTGCAGGCGGCGTTCAGCGTCGGGCTGATCCTGATCGCGCAGTCGATGGGTCTGCCGCCGCTCTATTATGCCGCGGCGGTCGCGCTGGCGCTGATGCTCGCGCTCGGTTTCGCCTCGATCGCCAAGGCATGGCTGCTCGCGCGTATCCTGCAGGCGCCGGTCAACAGCCTGCGCTGGGCGCTCGTCTGGGCGACCGCGGGAGCAGCCGTACTCGGCTGGGGCGCGACCAAGCTGCCCGAATGGGCCGAGCTGCTGATCGGCGTGCCGGTCATCCTCGGCATCTATGCGTGGCTGATCTGGACGCGCGGCTTCGGCCCTGCCGACCGCGCGCTGTTCAAGAAGCATCCGAAAACGGCCGAAGCGGCCGCCGGCTGACCCTATCCCAGCCGCGCCGCGACCTGGGCCTTCAGGTCGGTTTGCGCGCGCGGGCCGACCTGCGCGATGATCTCGCGCGCGCAGACCGCGCCCATGGTCAGGCAGTCGGCGACCGGTCGTCCCTCGGCATGGCCGGCGAGGAAACCGGCGGCGAACAGATCGCCGGCGCCGGTGGTGTCGACAACCTCATCGATCGGCTCGGCGGGAACGGCTGCGCGCGCGCCGCCGGTGACAGCGATCGCCCCATGTTCGCTGCGGGTCACGACGAGCAGCGGTACCTGCGGCGCAACCTTGGCGACCGCGGATTCGAAATCCCTTTCCTCGGCCAGCGCACAGATTTCGACCTCGTTGGCGAACAATATGTCGAACAGGCCTTCGGCGATCAGCGCGCGGAAATCCTGGCCATGACGGTCGATGATGAAGGCGTCGGACAGGGTGAAGGCGACCTTGCGCTCCGCCGCCCGCGCCACGTCGATCGCGCGCCGCATAGCCGCGCGCGACAGCGGCGGGTCCCACAGATAGCCTTCGAGATAAAGGATGTCCGACGCCGCGATCACCGCCTCGTCGATCATCGCCTGCTCGAGCAGATGGCTGGCGCCGAGGAAGGTGTTCATCGTCCGCTGCCCGTCGGGGGTGACGAGGATCAGGCAGCGCGCGGTCGGCGCCCCGCCGCTGAGCGGGGGCGTGTCATAGGCGACGCCGAGCGCGCGCAGATCGTGGGTGAAGACGCTGCCGAGCTGGTCGTCGGCGACCTGCCCGATGAAAGCGCAGCGGTGCCCAAGCGCGGCGAGTCCCGCGAGCGTGTTCGCCGCCGAGCCGCCCGACATCTCGACCGCAGGTCCCATCGCCGCATAGAGCCGCGTCGCCTCCGCGGCGTCGATCAGCCGCATCGATCCCTTGACCAGTCCCTCGGTCTCGATGAGCGCGTCGTCGGTGCGGGCGATGACGTCGACGATCGCGTTGCCGATCGCGGCGACGTCGAAACGGGCGGTGGAGGCCATGGATTATCCTGTGCTGTCGGGGAAGATGCGGCGTGCCTTAGGGGGCGATGCGCTTCAAGGCAAGCCGGCGCTTGATGGTAACGCAGTTTGGATTTGGAAGGGGTCATTCCCTGTCTCGTCACCCCGGACCTAATCCGGGGTCCCACTAAGCGACGGAGAGAGCGGGACCCCGGATCAGGTCCGGGGTGACGAAGAAGCAAAATCACGCTCCTGCTTTCAAACTGCGTCACCACCCGGCGCTTGACGCGCCCCGCGCTGGCCCGCATCCCCGATGGATGACCCGCGCCCTCCACGCCCTGTCGCTCGCGCTCGGTGACCTTGCCAGCCGCCGCGTGCTGCGCGTGCTCACGCAGAGTCTGGCGCTGACCTTGCTGCTGTTCCTGATCGCGGGCGGCGTGCTGATTTTCGCCGGGCGCTGGGCGCTCGACCATTGGGGCTGGCTCGACGGCACCGGCCTCGACCTCGCGAGCGCGCTGCTCGTGGTGCTGCTGATCGCGGGAAGCTGGCTGCTGTTCCGCGCCGTCGCGATCGCGGTGGTCGGCCTGTTCGCCGACGCGATCGTCGCCGATGTCGAGGCGCGTCACTATCCTGCCGCCGCAGCGCGCGCCGTCAACGTCGGCTGGCAGGCGAGCATCGCCCTCGCGCTCGCCTCGCTCGGCCGCCTGATCCTCGGCAACCTCGTCGCGCTGCCCTTCTACACCCTGCTGCTCGTCACCGGGATCGGTACCGTGCTGCTCGCGCTGGCGGTCAATGCGCTGCTGCTCGGCCGCGACCTCGAGGCGATGGTGCTGGCGCGCCATCCGGACCGGCCGCGCTTCGGCCGCGCCGTGCGCTGGTCGCTCGGGCTGCTGTCCGCCGCAGCTTTCCTGATTCCCGTCGCCAATTTCTTGGCCCCGATCGTCGGCGCCGCTATGGCCGTCCATATGCTGCATCTGGGGAGGGACCGACCATGATCCGACATAGCCGCCTGGCGGGCGCCGCCGGCCTCGCCCTGCTGATATCCGGCTGTGCCGGCCCCGCTATTCCGCGTGCGACGCCGCCGCGCACCGCGCCGCCTGCCCCCGACACGCCGCCGCCGACGGCGCCGCGGATCGTCCAGAACAATGCGTTGATCGGCCACGACGCCGACGCCGCGATCGGCATTTTCGGCCGACCGCGGCTCGACGTCACCGAAGGCGCCGGGCGCAAGCTGCAGTTCAGCGGCGAGCCGTGCATCCTCGACGTCTATTATTACGCCCCGAAACGCGACGCCAAGCCGCTCGCTACCCACGTCGACGCACGCGCGCCCGACGGGCGCGACGTCGACGTCGACCGCTGCATCGCGGCGCTGCAGCGATAGATCGTTCAGTCCGCCAGTTCGGCGAGCGCCCAGGCGGCCGCCTCGGCGACGACCGGCGAGGCGTCGCCGGTCAATTCCGCCAGCCGCTCCCGGAAGCGCGCGTCGCCGCTGTTGCCTGCAGCGATCGCGGCGTTGCGGACCATGCGCTCGCGCCCGATACGCTTGATCGGCGAGCCCGCGAACACCTGCCGGAAATCCGCATCGTCGAGCGCCAGCAGGTCGGCGAGCGCCGGCGCGGCGAGCTCGGCGCGCGGCAGGAAGGCGCGGTGGCGGTGCGCGCTGTCGGCGAATTTGTTCCACGGACAGACCGCGAGGCAATCGTCGCAGCCATAGACGCGGTTGCCGATCCCGCGCCGCAGCTCGGTCGGAATCGGCCCGGCATGCTCGATGGTGAGATAGGAGATGCAGCGCCGCGCATCGAGGCGATAGGGCGCGGGAAAGGCCTGCGTCGGGCAGACGTCCTGGCAGGCGCGGCAGCGGCCGCAGCGGTCGCGCCCCGCTCCGCTCGCCGCCAGATCGAGCGTCGTGTAGATCGCGCCGAGGAACAGCCAGCTGCCGTGATCGCGGCTGACCATGTTCGTATGCTTGCCCTGCCAGCCGAGCCCGGCGGCCGCGGCGAGCGGCTTTTCCATCACCGGCGCGGTGTCGACGAACACCTTGACCTCCGCCCCCGGCGCCTCGGCGACGAGCCAGCGCGCGACCGCCTTCAGCGCCCGCTTGACAATGTCGTGATAGTCGGCGCCCTGCGCATAGACCGAGATGCGGCCGCGGTCTGGATGATCGGCGAGCGCCAGCGGATCGACGGCGGGCGCATAGTTCATCCCGAGCGCGATCACCGATTTCACCGCGGGCCACAGCCCCTGTGGCGAGCCGCGCTGCCCGGCGCGGCTTTCCATCCAGATCATGTCGCCATGACATCCGTGGGCCAACCAGGCGTTCAGCCGCGCCGCCGTCTCAGGTGCCGCGTCGGCGGGCGCGATGCCGAAGGCGGCGAAGCCGTGCGCGTGCGCGGTCGCTTCGAGGCGGTCTTCGAGAGAGGGTGGAGTCTCCGGCATGATGGACGCCCTATACGCGAGCCGCGAAAGCGTGCCATAGGTATCCGGCTTTCGTCATCCCGGCGAAAGCCGGAATCTCGCCGATGCGTCCTGATGCAAAGGGGGAGATTCCGGCTTTCGCCGGAACGACGAGGATGAGAATCCGACGATCGGGGACCAGCATTTGACCGAATACAGCGTCGAGGCGCGCGGCCTCACCAAATATTTCGAGGGCTTCACCGCGGTCGACCATGTCGACCTCGAGGTTCCGGCGGGCAGCATCTACGGCGTGCTCGGCCCCAATGGCGCGGGCAAGACGACGACGCTGCGCATGATGCTGGGCATCGTCGATCCCGACGCCGGCATGAGCCGGCTGCTGGGGGGGCACAAGCCGCAGAGCGTGCGCCACCGCGTCGGCTATCTGCCTGAGGAACGCGGCCTCTATCCCGGTATGAAGGCGCGCGAAGCGATTGCCTTCATGGGCGCGCTGCGCGGGCTCGACTGGGGCGAAGGACGCCGACGCGCCGCGCTCTTCATGACCGAACTCGGGCTCGAACGCGTGATCGACGAAAAGATCCGCAAGATGTCGAAGGGCATGGCGCAGATGGTGCAGTTGATCGGATCGATCATCCACGCCCCCGACCTGATCGTGCTCGACGAGCCCTTTTCGGGGCTCGACCCGGTCAACCAGGAACGGCTGGAAATGCTGGTTCGGCGCGAGCGCGAGCGCGGCGCGACGATCCTCTTTTCGACCCATGTCATGGCGCATGCCGAGCGGCTGTGCGACCGCATCGCGATCATCGCCCGCTCGGCGCGCCGCTTCGAGGGCACGGTCGATCAGGCGCGTGCGCTGCTGCCGATGCAGGTGCGCTACACGCCGCGCGACGCGGGCGGCGACGTCGCCGCGAGCCTGCCCCCCGACGCCGAACGGCGCGGCGACGACTGGCATTTCGCGATTCAGGACGACGGCGTCGAGCCGCTGCTGGCGCGGATCACCGCCAGTGGCCACGGCGTTGCCGGCCTGTCGATCACCCGGCCCGGCCTGCACGACGCCTTCGTCCATATCGTCCGTCAGGTCGACGCCGGGTTCGCGGCCGACGCGCGCGCCGACGCGATCGAGGAGTCTGCGGCATGAGCTCCCTTCTCCGCAATATCGTCGTGGTTGCGCGGCGCGACTTTCTGGCGATCGTCGCGACCCCGACCTTCCTCCTCTTCCTGCTCGCGCCGCTGTTCATGATCGCCATGGGCGCGATCGGCGGTGTCGGCGCCTCGCAGCTCGCCGACAGCGCGCGCGGCGCCGGGCGTATCGTCATCCTCGCCGCGCCGGCCGATATCGATGCGCTGCGCGCCGCCGACGCGCGGCTGCGCGAGGCGCTGCCCGGCGGCAAGGCGGCGACGCTCGAGCTGCGCGTCGCGACGGCGAACGACGATCCGGTCGCGGTCGCGCAGGAAAAGGGCAGCGACACCTATGCGGTAATGAGCGGCCCGCTCGCCGCGCCGCGTATCGTCGAGCGCGAGAAAGGCAGCCGCTCGGGCGCCTGGCTCGCGCTGCTCGCGACCGACGTGCTGCGGACCCGCGCCGCGGGCGACGTCGCCCCCGCCGCGCCGCGCTTCGAAAGCCTGAAGCATGGCGGCACCAGCATCGCGGCACAGCAATCGATCGGTTTCGGGGCGATCTTCGTCATCTTTCTGCTGACCCTGCTCCTCGCCGGCCAATCGGTCGGCATGCTCGCCGAGGAGAAGGGCAACAAGGTGATCGAGATCCTCGCCGCCGCGGTGCCGCTCGAAAGCGTCTTTCTCGGCAAGCTGCTCGGACTGCTCGGCGTCGCGATCCTCTTCATCGCCTTCTGGATGGCGATGGCGGTGGGCGGCGGGCTGGTCGCGATGACGCAGGTCGATCCGGCCGCGCTGGCGGAGGCGGGCGCGGCAGCGGCGAACACGAAGGCGTCCGCCGCCCTGCTCGCGGTGGAACCGGCGACCGGCTGGCCCTTCTTCATCGGCATCGGCTTCGCCTATTTCATCATGGCCTTCCTGTTGCTCGGCGCGATCTTCCTCGGCGTCGGTGCGCAGGCGGGAACGGTGCGCGAAATCCAGATGCTCAGCCTGCCGATCACCATCCTGCAGGTCGCGATGTTCAGCCTCTGCTCGGCCGCCGCCAGCGCGCCGGGCAGCACGCTGGCGACCGTCGCGCAGATCATCCCCTTCTCCTCGCCGCTGGCGATGGCGGCGCGCGCCGCGACCGACGATGCGCGCGGCGTCCACCTGCTCGCGCTCGGCTGGCAGGCGATCTGGGTCGCGCTCGTCATCATCCTGTCGGTGCGCCTGTTCCGCGCGGGCGTGCTGAGCGGGCGCAGCAACTGGAAATTCTGGAAGCGCAGCGGCGGGGTGCCTGAAGCCGCCCCGCGCCGAACGACCGCTATCGACCGCCTATAGCCCGTCGCCCCGGCGAAAGCTGGGGTCGCTGTCGGCCTGTCCTTTCCAGAAGGATACAGGTCCCGGCTTTCGCTGGGGCGACGCTATGGTTGGAAAGCCATGTCGACACGCCATCCGCGCCGTTGACAAAGCTGTAAATAGTGGCATTCTGCAACCCAATTCGCGGCCGCGCCCGACGGCCGGTGAGAGGAGCTGTCCCGATGGCCACCCAATATCGCGTTGCCCCTGAAAATCCCGATCCGCTCGACGTCAGCCGCGCCGAGTTGTGGAGCGAGGACCGCTGGCAGGAGCCGATGGCCCGCCTGCGCGCCGAATCGCCGATCCATTATTGCGAGGATTCGAAATTCGGCCCCTATTGGTCGGTGACGACCTATAAGCCGATCCAGCATGTCGAGGCGTTGCCGAAGCTCTTTTCGTCGAGCTGGGAATATGGCGGCATCACCGTCGCCGGCGACGGTGTCGAGCATCTGCAGGAGGGCGAGATCCCGATGCCGATGTTCATCGCGATGGACCCGCCGCAGCACACCGCGCAGCGCCGCACCGTCGCCCCCGCCTTCGGTCCGTCCGAGACCGAGCGGCTGCGCACCGACACGCTGAAACGCACCAGCGACGTGCTCGATTCGCTGCCCGTCGGCGAACCGTTCGACTGGGTCGAGAAGCTGTCGATCGAACTGACGACGCAGATGCTCGCCATCCTCTTCGACTTTCCGTGGGAGGAACGCCATAAGCTGACTGCCTGGTCCGACGCGCTCGGCGATATCGAGAGCTTCAACACGCTCGAGGAACGCCAGGCGCGGCTCGCCATCGCCTATGAGATGGGCGCCGCCTTCAAGGATCTGTGGGACCGCAAGGCGCAGTCGCCCGGCGAGCACGACCTGATCTCGATCATGCTCCAGTCCGACGCGATGAGCCATATGAGTCATGAGGAATTCATGGGCAACCTCATCCTGCTGATCGTCGGCGGCAACGACACGACGCGCAATTCGATGTCGGCCTATGCCTATGGCCTGCACCAGTTTCCAGAAGAACGCGCGAAGCTGGAGACGAACCACGACCCCGACCTCGCGGTCAATGCGATGCACGAGATCCTGCGCTGGCAGACCCCGCTCGCGCACATGCGGCGCACCGCGATGGAGGATACCGAGCTGTTCGGCCACCAGATCAGGAAGCGCGACAAATTGGCCCTATGGTACGCCTCGGCGAACCGCGACGAGAGCGTCTTTCCCGACGGCGACCGCATCATCGTCGACCGCGAGAACGCGCGGCGTCACCTCGCCTTCGGCTATGGCATCCACCGCTGCGTCGGCGCGCGCGTCGCCGAACTGCAGCTCACCGCGCTGATCTCGGAAATGCAGCGCCGGCGGCTGCGCGTGAACGTGCTCGCCGAACCCGAACGCGTCCACGCCTGCTTCGTCCACGGCTATCGTCACATGCAGGTGGAACTGGAGCGCTACTGATCGCGCGACCGTCTCTCGTCGCCCTGAACTTGTTTGCCGCTCATCCCTTTTGGACAAGCGAATGATCCGGGGTCCATACCATGCAGCGACGCGCCATCTGGACCCCGGCTTTCGCCGGGGCTCACCTGGTGGTGACTCAGTTTGGATTTGGAAGGTAGATTTCCTGTCTCGTCACCCCGGACTTGATCCGGGGTGACGAGGAAAGAGAAATCACGCTCCTGCTTTCAAACTGCGTCACCACCGATCGCCTGACTCCCTTGTCTTGAGGGGATAGATACCGATATCATGCTTCGATCCCATCGGAGTCCGACATGATCGAACGGCGCACTCTTCTCGGCGGCATCGCCCTCGCGGGCGCCATGACCGGCGCGCCGCTACTCTTCGCCAGGTCCGACAAGCGGCCGCTCGCCGAGCCGGGCTGGCGGCTGTCCGATGCCGCGTGGCAAAAGCGGCTGACTCCGTTCCAGTACAAGATATTGCGCGAAGCGGCGACCGAACGGCCCTTCACCAGCCCGCTGAACGACGAGCATCGCGCCGGCACCTTCGCCTGCGCCGGCTGCGCGCTGCCGCTCTATTCGAGCCGGACCAAGTTCGAAAGCCATACCGGCTGGCCCAGCTTCTGGGCGCCGCTGAAGAACGCGGTGGCGACCACGACCGACCGCAAGCTCGGCTATCCGCGCACCGAGGTGCATTGCCGGCGCTGCGGCGGGCATCTGGGGCATGTCTTCGGCGACGGGCCGAAACCGACCGGCAAGCGCTATTGCATGAACGGGGCGGCGCTCAGCTTCCGCCCGGCCTGACGCGCCAGGCCGCAAGCCCCGTCTCCACGCCGAGCGGCACCGGTTCGAGCCAGGCCGGCGGCCGCCCCGCATAGAGCTTCGCCGCGAGGCCGTCGGCGCGCGCCTTCCTGTATTGGGTGAAGTCGTTGGCGCTGCGGCAGACGACGATCAGGGTCGCGTCGCGCCCGCGGACCAGCGCCTCGGCCCGCGCCGGGTCGCCGAGGAAGGCGCGGATCGTGTCGGCCATCGCCGCCTTGTTGCGGTGGTGCGGCGTCGCGACAAGACTGTGCGACGTCCAGAAGATCAGCGGCGCGCCGAGGTCGATCGGCGCGAGGATCGTTGTCGCGGGCAGCCGGCCCAGCGCGGCGATTCCCCGGGGGTCGAGGCAATTCTGCCGCTGGGGCGTGTCGGATGCGGTGACGCGCTCGGGTTTCAGCGCCGGAAAGGCCCAGCCGAGCGGCACCGCGACCGCCATGCTCGCGAAGAGTGGCAGCGTCGCCGCGGCGAACAGCGAAGCGAGGATGCGCGGCAGGGCGCTCGCAAGGCCCCGCGCCCATGCCCACAGGCGGACGCCGGCCCACGCGCAGCCCGGCACCGCGAACAGATGCGCGGTCGCGGCGCTGCGCATGACCAGCAGCGACACCGCCGCCGCGCCCGTCAGCGCGATCAGCATCGTCGCCCATTGCCGCCGTTCCGCCGCGCTGTCGCAGCGTCGCCACGCGGCGAGCGTGCCGGCGAAGCCGAGCAGCGTCGGCACCAGCAGATAGACGATGTCGTGCGGCTTCGACGCCCAGATCGGCCGGCCTTCGAGCACACGGCGATACCAATATTGCTCGACGATCGGGTCAAGCGAGGCGAAGGGTCCGCGCGCGCATTCGGGCGCGGTGCCGACGAGCGCCAGCGCCGCAAGCGCCGCCGCGCCGCTAAGCAGCAGCAGGCGTTGCCAGGACCGCGCAGGACGCAGCGCCACCGCGAGGCCGACTCCCGCCGTCGCCGCGACGAAGGCGGCGAGATAGGGCGCCGAGAGCGAATCGCACCAGGCGCCGGCGAGCCCCGCCGGCCCGCGCGTCGCAAACTGAAACAGGATCGCGCCGCCCGCGAGCCCGGCCATATAGGCGAGCAGCCGGTCGCGGTCCGCCGCGCCGCCGGTCAGCGCCCAGCGCAGCGCGGCGATTCCGGCGAAGAGCGCCGCCAGCGGCAGACCCTCGATCGACACGGCAAGCAGCATCGCCGCGAAAAGCCCGCCGAGCAGCCCGGCGCCGCGGCCCGCGAGGCGCAGCGCCTGCCACAGGATCAGCATCGCCAGGAATATCTGCCAGCCGTGATGGTCGACGCGCAACGGCCGGAACTGCACGGTGACATAGACGCAAAAGACGATGTAGAGCGGCGCCGCGAGGGCGACGCGGCGGTCAGGCAGGTGCCGATAGCCGAGTGCGGCGGCGATCAGCAGCGCGCCCAGATGCAGCGGCGGCCAGATCGCCATCACCACCTGCTCGGCGAGCGGATGGCCCAATATCGGCCGCAGCAAGAGGATGCCGCCCGCAATCGGTATGTCGACGATCCGCGACCAGTGCATCAGCACGCCGCCGTCCGCCGGATTGACCCGATATTGCGTCAGATCCCACCAGCCCTGTCCCGCGAGCAGATCGCGCACCTGCGCCATCCGCATCGCGTCGTCGGTGTCGGCGAGCCGCAACGCCGCGATCGCTGGCCACTGGCTGACGAAGATCGCGACATGGAAGAGAGCCCAGACGATCAGTGCCGTCCGCACCGGCGTCAGCCACGCCTCGAACGACGCAGTCCTCCGCTCTCCCGCCGCGCTCATGCGGCCGCCGGGCGGAAGACGATATGGCGGCGCAGCAGATAGGTGGTCTGGAAACTGACGAGGATCGCGGCGAGCTTCGCGAGGCGCGGATCGAGCCCGAGCGCGCTGCCGGTGCCGACGATCGCGGTGGTCACCGCCAGTCCGACGAGCGCCGAGCCGACGAAAAGCAGCTTCTGCCGGCGTCGCTCGCCGCTGCCGCGCGCCGCGGTGCCGTCGGCGAAGACGAACCGGCTCGACACGAGCCAATGGACGAAAATGCCCATGACATAACCGAGCGCCGAGGCGGCCACCGGCGCGACCCCGCCGCCGAGCAGCAGCAGGAACAGCCCGGCATCGGTGCCGAGCGCCAGGCCGCTCGCGAACAGATAGGCGAACCAGCGCAGCTCGCCGCGCCGCAGCGCCTCGATCGGCCGCCGGATCCTGTCGATCATCGCCCGGCCCTTACGCCGCCCTGCCGACGCGCGCGGGGACATCGCGCACCGACGCCAGCGCCGCGCGCTCGCCCTCGGTGCCGCTCTCATGATATTCGGCGTCCTCGTTGACGCCCCAGATATCGTAGATGCGGCTCCCGGCGACGATGTTGCGCACCGTCAGCATCGCGGTCATCATCGCATGATCCTGGTTGTTGTAGCGGTGCATGCCGTTGCGCCCGACCATGTGCAGCGTCGGATAGCGCGCCTCCAGTTCTTCGCGCATCGCCGCGACATGCACGGCATAATCGTCGTCATAGACGGGATAGGCCTTTTCCTGCCGCACCACCGCGCCGCCGATCACGTCGGCGGGGTCGCACAGGCCGAGGATCGCCATTTCCTTCGTCGCGAGCGCGATCAGCGCGTCGTCGCTCGACGTCCACAGCCCGTCGCCCTCGAAGCAGAAATATTCGAGGCCGACGCAAGCGATCGCCGGGTCGGGTACCATTTCGGGCGACCAGCTTCGGAAATTCTGCACCCGGCCGACCTGTACCTTGCTGTCGTGAATATAGATCCAGTTGTCGGGAAACAGATCCTCCGAACGGATCTTGAGCGCGACGGTCAGGAAATCGCGGTATTTGAGCCTGGGCGCCGCACTCAGTGCCGCGGCCGGCAGCGGATGGATACGCGCCGCCAGTTCGCGCATCGGCGCCGAGCTGATCACATGTTCCGCGTCGATCACGACATCGTCCTCGGGCCCGCTCGCGGTCAGCCGCCAGCGCCCCGTCTTCTGATCCTGCGTCAACTGCCTGAAGCTATGGCCCATCAGTACATGGTTGCCGCCCGCGCGCACCTTGGCCGCCGCCTCCTCCCACATCATGCCGGGGCCGAGCCGCGGGTAGCGGAAGGTTTCGAGCAGGGTCTTGGTCGCCATGCCGTCGTTCGGCGCCCTGTTGAGGCCGAGGCTGCGCTTCAGCCCATCGAGCACCGCGGCGCCCAGGCTCAGCCCCTTGATGCGCTGCGCCGCCCAGTCGGCCGACATTTCGTCGCACGGCATGCCCCACACCTTCTCGGTATAGGTCTTGAAGAAGATCGAATAGAGTTTCTGGCCGAACTGGTTGACCGTCCAGTCCTCGAAACTGCGGACTTTCCGGTTCGGCAGCAGCTTGGCCCGGCCATAGCTCGCCATGCATAGCGCCGACCGCACGATGCCGAGATTCCACAGCGCCTCGAACGCGCGCAGCGGATAGGAGTAGAATTTGCCCTCATAATAGATACGGCTCATCCGCGGCCGCTGGATGAAATCGTCGGGCAAGATCTCGTTCCACAGGTCGACCACCTCCTGGCTCTTCGAGAAGAAGCGGTGGCCGCCAATGTCGAAACGAAACCCCTCATGCTCGACCGTGCGGCTGATCCCGCCGACATAATGCGGGTCCTTTTCGATCACCGTGACGCGATACCCCTGCTTCGTCAGCAGATAGGCGGCGGTCAGCCCCGCGGGCCCGGCGCCGATGATCGCGACGTCCACGCTCGTCGGCCGGTTCATATTGTCAGGCATCGATAGTCCCCACGCAGCGAAATGCTTTGCCATCGCTGTGAAGGAGCGGTGCTAAAAACTGGTTAATGAAGCGGTAGGAGATCGGTCGAGGCAGTTTCGACCTTTGACCGAAAGACGGCGTCGTTCCAGCGAAAGCTGGGGCCGCCATCGGCTTTTCCCGGCAGCGAAGCGACAGGACGACAGCGGCCCCAGCTTTCGCTGGGGCGACGTCCATCACGGGAGAGACGTCCGTTCCTTTACCCCGAAGCCTCCCTTGCCGCTCCCGGCCGCTCGCCCCTCTGCTGCGAACAAGGTCTTTATCTTCGCTCCATAAAGGGGTAGGGGGTATACCTATGTCGCACCTGACCCAACCCAATTCGGACCTTCTCGCGCGCACCCGGCGGATCGCCGGGCAAGTCGGCGCGGTCGAGCGCGCGCTGCTCGCCGACAGGGATTGTGCGGAGATCCTCCACCTCGTCGCCGCGGTGCGCGGCGCGGTGAACGGGCTGCTCGACGAGATCATCGTCCATCATCTCGAGGCGCATGTGTCGCGCCCCGGCCTCAGCGATGCCGAGCGAGCGCGCGGCCGCGACGACCTGCTGGCGGTGATTCGCCGCTATTCGAAATAGGACAGCGCGATGACGACTCCGTCCGATCTCGACGCCTTCGCGCACGACCATATGTTCCTCGGCGCCGCGCACGACGCCAATGCGCGGCGCACACGCTGGGTCGTGCTGCTGACCGCGGTGATGATGGTGGGGGAGATCGCCGCTGGCTACGCGACCGGATCGATGGCGCTGCTCGCCGACGGCTTCCACATGGCGACCCACGCCGGGGCGCTGTCGATCGCCGCGCTCGCCTATGCCTATGCGCGGCGGCACGCGCGCAATCCCGACTATAGTTTCGGCACGGGCAAGGTCGGCGATCTCGCGGGCTTCGCTTCGGCGACGGTCCTCGGCCTGTTCGCGCTCGGCATCGGTTTCGAATCGGCGGTTCGCCTCGTCGAGCCGAGCCGGGTCGCGTTCGGCGAAGCGACGATCGTCGCGGTGATCGGTCTCGCGGTCAATATCGCGAGCGCCGCGCTGCTCGCGGGCGGGCACCACCACGACCATGAGCACAGCCACTCCCACGGCAAGGACAATAATCTACGCTCCGCCTATATGCACGTGCTCGCCGACGCGCTGACCTCGATCCTCGCGATCGCCGCGCTGCTCGCCGGGCGCTATCTCGGCTGGGTGTGGATGGACCCGATGATGGGGATCGTCGGCGCCATCGTAATCGCGCGCTGGTCGTGGACGCTGATGCGCGACACCGCGGCGGTGCTGCTCGACCGCAACGACCCGCACGTCGCGGCCGAGATTCGCGAGCGAGTCGAGGGTCCCGGCGACGCGCGCATCGCCGACCTCCACGTCTGGCGCGTCGGGCCGGAGGCGCACGCCGCGATCGTCAGCGTCGTCAGCGCCTCGGTCAGCGGCGAGACGATCCGCGAGCGGCTGGCGCCCGTCTCCGAGCTTGCGCATCTGACCGTCGAGTGCCGCTGACGCGCACGCACGGCGCGCCAAATCTTCAGATTCCTTCGCCCGACAGCCGCTGGCAGATCATGTCGAGCTGGTCGAGCGACGCGAATTTCAGTGTCAGCGCACCCTTGCCGCCGCCGGTATATTGGATCGCGACGCCGATCCCCAGCAGCTCGGACAAATGGCGTTCGACCGCGACGATATCGGGGTCGCGCCCGCCATCGGCGCGCGCCGCTTCGGCCGACGCCTTGCGCCCGCCGCCCCGCGCCTCGCGCACCAGCGCCTCGACCGCGCGCACCGACAGCCCGTCCTTGACGACCTTGCGCGCGATCGTCTCGGCATCCTCGGCGCCGATCAGCGCGCGCGCGTGGCCCATGGCGAGCGATCCGTCGCTGACCAGCGCCTGCACCCCCCGCGGCAGCTCGAGCAGCCGCATCAGGTTCGCGACGTGGCTGCGCGACTTGCCGACCAGCTTCGCCAGCGCCTCCTGATTATGGCCGAAATCCTCGATCAGCTTGCGATAGGCGCTCGCCTCCTCGATCGCGTTCAGGTCCTGCCGCTGAATATTCTCGACCAGCGCGATCTCGTAGGTCGCCGCATCGTCGAGCTCGCGCACCAGCGCCGGAATCCGGTGCAGCCCGGCGCGCTGCGCCGCGCGCCAGCGCCGCTCGCCGGCGACGAGCTGATAGCCCTCGCCGCCTGGCGCGCGCCGCACGATGATCGGCTGGAGCAGCCCGCGCGCGCCGATCGATTCGGCGAGTTCGGCGATCGCCGTCTCGTCGAAATGCCGGCGCGGCTGGCCGGGCAGCGGCCGGATCGCGCCGACCGCGATATGCTGCACCGCGTCCCCCGAGGCGGCGGGCGCCGCCGGCCGCGCCGTCCCCGGGCTCGCCAGCACCGGCGATTCGACCGCCGCGTCGCCGAACAGCGCGTTCAGCCCGCGGCCGAGCCCCGTCGGCCGCTTGCGCGCCGGCGATGCTCCACTTTCTTCTTTATTATCCGTCATTTAAGCAGCCTTGCGAACATTGGGTAGGCGGTCGATCAGCTCGCGCGCGAGCGCGATATAGGCTGCCGACCCGGCGCAGCGATGGTCATAGATCAGCGCCGGCAGCCCGTGGCTCGGCGCTTCCGACAGGCGGACGTTGCGCGGGATCACCGTTTCGAACACCACCGGCCCCAGCACCTCGCGCACATCGTCCGACACCTGGTCGGTCAGCCGGTTGCGCCGGTCGAACATGGTCAGCGCGACGCCGAGGATGAAAAGCTGCGGGTTGAAGCGCCCGCGCACCCGCTCAACCGTGGTCAGGAGCTGGCTCAAGCCTTCGAGCGCGAAAAATTCGCATTGCAGCGGCACGAGCAGCGATTCGGCGGCGATCAGCGCGTTGAGCGTCAGCATGCCGAGCGACGGCGGGCAATCGATCAGGCAGATGTCCCACTGCCCCGCCTCGGCGCCCGACAGGGCCTGCTGCAGCCGGTGCAGCCGGTCCTGAAATTCGACCAGCTCGATCTCGGCGCCCGACAGGTCGACCGTCGCGGGGACGATGTCGAGCCGCGGCACCGCGGTATGCACCGCGCAGTCGGCCAGCGTCGCCTCGGCGCGCAACAGGTCGTAACTCGAATAGTCGCGCTGCGCCTGGCTGATGCCCAGCCCGGTCGAGGCATTGCCCTGCGGATCGAGGTCGATGATCAGCGTGCGCCAGCCAGTCGCCGCGAGCGCGGTGGCGAGGTTGATCGCGGTCGTCGTCTTGCCGACCCCGCCCTTCTGGTTCGCCACCGCGATCCTGATCATGTCTTTCCTCGCTTTTTCGGCGCGATGCGGCCCTGGCCGACCAAAATCCGGCTTTCCGCATCGGTGCGGCTCTGTTCCACGTGGAACAGACTCTGCCATGGCCGCGGCAGCAATGCCAGTTCCTTAACCGCGTTTCGCCCCTTCGGCAGCAGCCAGCGCGTCGATTCGGTGGAAAAACGGGCGGATAAGTCGATGAGCTTGTCGAGCGGCGCGAAAGCACGCGCGCTGATCGTCGCGGCGGGGCGGGTTTCGACCGCTTCGAGCCGCGCCTCGATCACCTCGACATGGCGTAAATCGAGTTCGTCTGCCACGGCACGCAGAAATTCGCAGCGCCGCTTGCGCGATTCGACAAGCACCACCGGCCGCTCACTCAGCATCGCCACGACCAGCCCCGGCAGCCCCGGCCCGCTCCCCAGATCGAGCCACAGTCCGGCGCCGTCGCGATCGAACGCCAGAAGCTGGGCGCTGTCGGCGATATGCCGCACCCACAAGGCCGGAACCGTCGACGCCGCAACAAGATTCTGGCGCCCGTTTTCCGCCACCAGCATCGCCGCGAATCGCTCGAGCCCCGCCCATTGCATGGGTGTCGGATCGAACGTCGCGCCCAGCCAGTCGCGCGCGGTCGCCTCATCGTCGATTATCGTCACATCACCATCCGAATTGTATCAAGAATCCGACCTGTCGCCACGCCCACGAACCCTCTTCGTCACGCCCACGCCCCTCTTCGTCATTCCCGCGAAAGCGGGAATCCCCGCTTCCCCTTCGCGCCTTTGTACCAGTTTATCAAAGATATCACGCAAAGGCGCAAAGGCGCGAGGAAGAGCGCACCATTCCGTCGTGCGGAGGTAAGAACATCTCACACAAAGGCACAAAGATGTCTCGCGATCCTCGGATGTTCGCCTTTCTTTCCTCATGCCGCAAAAGCCATACGACGGAAAGAGAACGCGGCCTGGAGACTGTCCTGATGAAGATGAAACCGTAGCCCTGAGCCTGTCGAAGGGCGCTATCGCCGATAACCGCCGTCTTTGTGTCTTGGTGTGAGATTATCCCGCTAAAGGATTCAAGCCGCCCGCCGCCGGCTATGCACCATGATCGCGGTCAGCGCCGCCGGGGTCACGCCGTCGATGCGCGCCGCCTGCCCCAGCGTTTCGGGCCGCGCCTTCGACAGGCGCTCGACCATCTCGCGAGAGAGCCCGCCGATCGCGCCATAGTCGAGTGCGGGGTCGAGCACAATCGCCTCGTTCGCCGCAAGCGCGCGCAGCTCGGCCTCCTGTCGCGCGACATAGGGGGCATAATGTGCGTCCTCGCCCAATTCGGCCAGAATCGCCGGCTTCACATCCGCCAGCCCGGGCGCCAACTCCGCCAGGCGCGCCATGGTCACGCCGGCAAAACGCAGCAGGTCGACCCGCCGTCGCGCCACGCCGTCGCCGGGCAGCGCGAGGCCGAGCGTTGCATAGTCGGCGCTTGCCACCGGCGCATCGAGCAGCACCCTCGCCCTTTCCCGCTCCGCCATCCGTGTCGCGAACGGCACCGCCGTCGCCGGACGTACGAGGCCGAGGTCGATGCCCGTCGGCGTCAGCCGCGTCGCGGCATTGTCGGCGCGCAGCCGCAGCCGATATTCGGCGCGTGCGGTCAGCATCCGGTACGGCTCGGTCACGCCCTGCAGCACCAGATCGTCGACCATCACCCCGATATAGGATTCGGAGCGGTCGAGGATCAGCGCCTCGCGCCCCTGCACCGCCAGCGCCGCATTGGCCCCCGCGACCAGCCCCTGCGCCGCCGCCTCCTCATACCCCGTGGTGCCGTTGATCTGCCCCGCGCACCACAGCCCCGCGATCGCGCGCAACTGCAAGGTCCGGTCGAGCGCGCGCGGGTCGATATGATCATATTCGACCGCATAGCCCGGCACGACCATCTCGACCGCTTCCAGCCCCTCCATCGTCCGCAGCATCGCCAGCTGGACGTCGGCGGGAAGCGAGGTCGATACGCCGTTCGGATAGACGAGGTGCGTGGCGAGCCCTTCGGGCTCGAGAAACACCTGATGCCCGTCGCGGTCGGCGAAGCGATGAATCTTGTCCTCGATCGACGGGCAATAGCGCGGCCCTGCCGCGCCGATCGCGCCGGTGAACAACGGCGAGCGGTGCAGATTGCCGGCGATGATCGCGTGCGACGCCGCGTTGGTGCGCGTGATCGCGCAGAAAATCTGCGGCACCGTCCGTCGGTCGTTCCACGTGGAACAGGTCCACTGTCCCCCATCGGAAGGCTGTTCCTCTAGCCGCGCCCAGTCGATCGTGCGCCCGTCGAGCCGCGGCGGCGTCCCGGTCTTGAGCCGTGCCATCGGCAGCTCGGCGCCGCGAAGCTGCTGTGCGAGCATGTGCGCACCGGCCTCGCCGATGCGTCCGCCCTCCATCCGCTCCTCGCCGCGGAACATCCGTCCGCCGAGGAAGGTGCCGGTCGCGAGCACGACCGCGCGCGCCGCGAGCGCACTGCCGTCGCCGAGCACCAGCCCCTCGACGCGCGACCCGTCGGACGACAGCGTCAGCGCTGCGGCCTCGCCGGCGATCACGGCAATGCCCGGCTCGGCAGCGAGCAGCGCCTGGATCGCGCCACGATAGAGGTTGCGGTCGGCCTGGATGCGCGGCCCCTGCACCGCTGCACCCTTCGACGCGTTGAGCATCCGGTAATGAATCGCGGCCGCATCGGCAGCGCGCGCCATCCAGCCGTCGAGCGCATCGACCTCGCGCATCAGATGCCCCTTGCCGAGTCCCCCGATCGCCGGGTTGCACGACATGGTCCCGATCAGCGCCAAGTCGAAACTGACCAGTGCCACCCGCGCGCCGAGCCGAGCCGCGGCCGCGGCCGCCTCGGTCCCGGCGTGCCCGCCGCCGACAACGATGACATCGAATGGTGCGCTGCTCTGCATGATCGCGGCGCCCATAAATCCATCCGGCGCGCAGCGCCAAGTAAAATCTCACCAAGGCGTAAGGGCGCTATGAACAAACGGTCTTCTTCGCGCCTCTGCGCCTTTGCGTGAGATTATGAATGGCCCGGGCAGTGCCGGTCCGATTATCTCCACACAAAGACATAAAGATGGCGCGCAGTCTCGACGGCTTCGCCCCCTTCGCCCCTCTTCGTATCGTCGTTGTGTGAGGAGGGCTGCGCCCCGGTACTCCGGTCCTGTTGCTGCGTTTCACGTGAAACATCATTTCCCGATGCAGAAACGTCCGAACAGCGCGTCGAGCATATCCTCGACCCCAGCGCGCCCGGTAATGCGATCGAGCGCGCCGGCAGCGAGCCGCAAACGTTCGGCGAGCAGGATCAGGTCGCTCGCTTCAAGCGATCCCGCCGCGACCGTCAGCCATTCGTGCGCCTCGGCGAGCGCCGCACGCTGGCGCGCGCGCAGCGCCGCTTCGCCCTCTCGCGGCAGCAGCGTCCGCGCCATGGCGACGACCGCGCGGTGCAGCGCCTCCATCCCCTCCCCCGTTGCCGCCGACAGGATCAAATCCGCCCGCGCTGCCTCGGCCTCAGCCGCCGCGTCGCCGCGCCAGCGGTCGGCCTGCGCCGCGATGCGGATCACCCGCGGATGCGCGGGCGCCTCGTCTGGCGCGCCGAGCCACAGCAGGATATCCGCCGCCGCGACCGCCGCCCTCGCGCGGTCGATCCCGATCGCTTCGATCGCTTCGGCTCCTTCGCCGCGCAATCCGGCCGTGTCCGAAAAGCGCATCGCGATGCCGTCGAGTGCGAGGGACGTCTCGATCACGTCGCGCGTCGTCCCCGCGACCGACGATACGATCGCCAGCTCCCTTTTTGCTAAGGCATTGATTAAAGTAGATTTTCCTGCGTTCGGCGCCCCCCCGATCACCACCGACAGCCCCTCGGCAATCACCTCCGCCGCCGGTCGCGCCAGCCATTCGCCCAGTTCGCCGGCCAGCTCCCCCAACCCCGTGACCACACGCTGCGCGGCACTTTCGCCACCTTCCACATCGTCTTCGTCGGAAAAATTCAGCTCCGCCTCGACCGCCGCCATCAGCGCCAGCAGCCGCTCCTGCCATGCCGCAACGGCGCGCGAAACATGCCCGCTCGCCAAGCCCAGAGCTTGCACCCGCTGGCTTTCGGTCTCGGCGGTGAGCAGGTCGGCGAGCCCCTCGGCCTCCGCCAGGTCGATGCGGCCGTTCAGGAAGGCGCGGCGGGTGAACTCCCCCGCCTCGGCGCGCCGCAGCCCCGGCAGCGCCGCCAGCGCCGCCTCGACCGCCGCCACCACCGCGCGGCCGCCGTGCAGATGCAGCTCGGCCAGATCCTCGCCCGTCGCGGTCGCGGGGCCGGGAAACCAGAGGATCAGCGCGCGATCGAGCGCGTCGCCATCGGCGCCGCGCAAATCGACGAGCGACGCGCGGCGCGGCGCTGGCCGCCGTCCGGCAAGCGCCTCCAGCGCCGCGCCCGCGCGCGGTCCGCTGATCCGCACGACCCCGATCGCCGCCGGCGGCATCCCGCTCGACAGCGCGAAGATCGTGTCGCTCGCGTCCTGCTCCTGCAACTCGGTGGTCAGCCCTTGCGCCCCCGCGCCGGCTTGTCGTCCGCCTCCGCGCCCGCCGGCTTCGCTGCGCCGCCCATCAGGCCGCCGCCGAACTGGCCGAGCAGCGACTGGACGAGGCTCAGCCCGCTCTCGCCCATCGGTACCCATCCCTTGACCATCGCCTGCACCATGTCGGGGGTGATGCCCTTGGCCATCAGTTCCTTGACCCGGCTCAGATAGATGTCGTGCAGCGGCTCGAGGTCGGGCAGGCCGAACAGGCGCCGCGCCTCCTCGGGCGTGCAGTCGATCTCGATATTGACCTTCATCGCTCGCCTTTCGCGCCTTCGGCGCTTGAGCCGCGCCAGCCTGCCCGCTAGCTTCGCGCTTTCACCGCCAAGAAGCAAGAGCCAGGAGAGCCGCCCATGCCCGCCAATTCCCCGACCAACACGACCATCCCCGCCCTCGACGGCGAGGGCGACATCCCCGCCTATGTCGCGCGTCCCGACGCCGACGGCGCGCGCGCGATCGTCGTCATCCCCGAAATCTTCGGGGTGAATGCGGGCATTCGCCGGAAATGCGACGACTGGGCGGCCGAGGGCTATCTGGCGATCGCGCCCGACATCTTCTGGCGCTTCGCCCCCGGCGTCGAACTCGACCCCGACGTCGAGGCCGAGATGAACGAGGCGTTCGGCTATTTCGGGCAGTTCGACCCCGACAAGGGTGTTCGGGATATCGAGGCCGCGATCCGCTGGCTGCGCGGCCAGGGCGCCGAAAAAATCGGCTGCGTCGGCTTCTGCCTCGGCGGCCGCCTCGCCTATATGGCGGCGACGCGCACCGATGTGGACGCGTCGGTCGGCTATTATGGGGTCATGATCGACACGATGCTGAACGAAGCCCATGCGATCTCGAACCCGCTGATGCTGCATATCCCCACCGACGATCATTTCGTCGACCATGCCGCGCAGCAGAAGATCCACGAGGCGCTCGATCCCCATCCGAAGGTGACGCTCCACGACTATCCCGGCCTCGACCATGGCTTCGCCGCGACCAGCGGCAATCGACGCGACGACGAAAACGCGACGCTCGCCGACGGGCGCACCCGCGCCTTCTTCGCCGAGCATCTGGCGTGAGCACCCATCGGGGACTCGCCGCCTGGCATGCCTATATGGCGGCCGGCGGCGACCCGCAGGCGCTCCGGGCGCTGCTCGCCGAGGACGCGGTCTTCCATTCGCCGGTCGTCCACACGCCGCAGGAGGGACGCGACAAGGTCTTCGCCTATCTCCACGCCGCGAGCCACGTCCTCGGCGGCGACGGCTTCCGCTATCTGCGCGAGATCGTCGACGGCGACCAGGCGTGCCTCGAATTCGCCTGCGAGCTCGAGGGCATCCAGATCAACGGCGTCGACATCATCCGCTGGGACGCGGACGGAAAGATCATGGATTTCAAGGTCATGGTCCGGCCGCTCAAGGCGATCAACAAGCTTTGGGAAAAAATGGCGGCGATGCTCGCGGCGCAGGCCGATTAGGCCGTGCGCCGCTGGCTCGCCTTTCCCGTCCTGCTGCTGCTCATCGTCCTCGCCGCCTGGTGGGCGCCCGCGCGCTGGACGCTGATCGCGTGGGTCCCGTTGCTGCTGCTCGCGATCTACGACGCGGTGCAGCGGCGCCATACGCTGTGGCGCAACTATCCGCTGATCGCGCGCGTGCGCTGGATGTTCGAGGCGCTGCGCCCGTTCCTCTACGCCTATATCGTCGAAAGCCCGCTCGACGGCCGCCCCTTCGCGCGCAACGAGCGCGACATCGTCTATGCGCGCGCCAAGCGCGATCTCGATGCCCATCCCTTCGGTACCGAACTGGACGTCTACTCAGACGAATACGAATGGATGAGCCACAGCATCGCCCCCGTCGAGGCCCACGACCGGACGCGGCGCGCGCGGGTCGGCACCGCGCAATGCGCGCGACCCTATGACGTCGCGCTGCTCAACATCTCGGCGATGAGCTTCGGCTCGCTCGGCGCGCGCGCGATCGAGGCGCTCAATCTGGGGGCGAAGACCGGCGGCTTCTATCACGACACCGGCGAGGGCGGCTTCAGCCCCTATCACCGCGCGCACGGCGGCGACATCGTGTGGGAACTCGGCAGCGGCTATTTCGGCGCGCGCGACGAATCCGGCCGCTTCGACCCCGAACGCTTCCGCGACGCGGCGCAGATCGATCAGGTCCGAATGATCGAGATCAAGCTGAGCCAAGGTGCCAAGCCCGGCCATGGCGGCGTCCTGCCGGGACCGAAGGTCAGCCCCGAGATCGCGGCGACGCGCGGAGTGCCGCAGGGGGTCGACTGCATCTCGCCCGCCGCCCACTCGGCCTTCTCGACCCCGATCGAACTGGTCGAATGGGCTGCGAAGCTGCGCGAGCTGTCAGGCGGCAAGCCGGTCGGGATCAAGCTGTGCATCGGCCAGCCGCACGAAGTCTATGCCGTCATGAAGGCGATGCTAGAAACCGGAATCCGTCTCGATTACATCGTCGTCGACGGTGCTGAAGGCGGCACCGGCGCGGCGCCGGTCGAATTCTCGAACCGCGTCGGCATGCCGTTGCGCGAAGGTCTGATCTTCATGCGCAACGCGCTCGTCGGCTGCGGGTTCAAGGAGGAGATCCGCCTCGCCGCCTCGGGCAAGGTGCATTCGGGCGCGGGGCTCGCGGTCAATTGCGCGCTGGGCGCCGACTGGTCGAACGCCGCGCGCGCCTTCATGTTCAGTCTCGGCTGCGTCCAGTCGCTCAAATGCCACACCGGCGAATGCCCGACCGGCATCGCGACGCAGGACCCGGGGCGCCAGCGCGGGCTGGTGGTCGAGGACAAGGCCGAGCGCGTCCGCCGTTTCCAGGCCGCCACCGTGTCGTCGCTGTGGGACATCACCGCCGCGATGGGGCTGGAAACGCCATGGCAGATCCGCCCGCATCATCTCCACGAACGCCAGAATGCGACGCGATCGGATTCGATCGACCGCATCTACAGCTTCTATCCGCGCGGCGTCCTGCTCGACGCGCCCGATTCGGTCGCCAGTGCCCGCTATTGGGCGATGGCGCGCGCCGAGAGCTTCCGTGCCGCGATCGAGGGCACGCCGGGGTAAAGGCTAGATCAGGCTGAGTTCGGCCAGTTCGCGGTAGAGGTGCGGCGGCAGCTCGGCGATCCCGCTCGCGTCGTCGGCGCCTTTCGGCGCATCGCCGTCCGCCAGATAGCGCCAGCCCTGGTGCGCCCGCCTGGGCTGTGGGTGCACGCGCTCAAGCGCGGCGGCGCAGACGATGTCGATCCGCCCGTCGTCGCGATCCTCGAAGCGCAGGATCTCGACCCGCGCCACCAGCGTATGGCGGACGATGAAATGCAGCTTGCCCCCGATCAGCTCGTCGGCGCGCTTCGGCCGCATCCGCGTCGCAAAGTGAATCTCGCCCCCTTCGGCGCGCGCCGCGATCCGGGCCGCAAGCGCGGGATAGTCCGGACAGCCGACGGCGACGCGGGTCATGTGGAGCTGGGGCATATCGGGCAGATGGGAAGCCGATACGAAAAAGCCAGCCCCTCGCGAGGCTGGCTCTTCGTTTTTCGGTCGAAAGGCCGATCAGCCGAATAGCGTTCCGACGCCGACGCCGGGGTCGATCCAGCCTTCGTGGATCATCTTGACCGCGACATAGAGGATCACGGCAAGGCCGATATAGGCGATCCAGCGGTAGCGCTCGATATATTTGGCGATGATGTTCGCCGCGATACCCATCAGCGCGACCGCGAAGATCAGGCCGACGATCAGGATTCCCGGATGCTCGCGCGCCGCACCCGCGACCGCGAGCACATTGTCGAGGCTCATGCTGACGTCGGCGATTGCGACCGCCCACGCCGCCGCGGCAAAGCTCTTCGCGGGCTTCAGGCCCGAATGCTCGTCGCCCTCGACCTCGGGCGAGCCGCCCGAATGGCCGCCTTCGCGCAGTTCGCGCCACATCTTCCACGCGACCCAGATCAGCAGCAGACCGCCGACGAAGATCAGCCCGACGATCTGCATCAGCTGCGTGACGACGAGCGCGAAGGCGATGCGCAGCACCAGCGCCGCGAGGACGCCGATCAGGATCACTTTCTTGCGCTGCGCCGCGGGCAAGCCCGCTGCCAGCGCGCCGACGACGATCGCGTTGTCGCCGGCGAGCACGATGTCGATCATCAGCACCTGAAAGAAGGCGGCGAGCGCCGCCGGTTCGGTGATGTTGGAAAAATCGTTGACGATATGCGCCCAGATTCCGTCGGGGCCGCCCAGTGCCGGCGCCGCGGCGCCCGCCGTCATCAGAAGATCAAGCATGATCGGTCAACTCGCCCCGCCGCTTACTGGTTCATCGATTCGAAGAAATCTTCGTTGGTCTTGGAATCCTTGATCTTGTCGAGCAGGAATTCCATCGCGTCGACGGTGCCCATCTGCATCAGGATGCGGCGCAGCACCCACATCTTCGACAGCTTGTCCTTCTCGACCAGCAGTTCTTCCTTGCGGGTGCCCGACTTGCCGACGTCGAGCGCGGGGAAGATGCGCTTGTCGGCGACCTTGCGGTCGAGGACGATTTCCGAATTGCCGGTGCCCTTGAATTCCTCGAAGATCACCTCGTCCATGCGGCTGCCGGTGTCGATCAGCGCGGTGGCGATGATCGACAGCGACCCGCCCTCCTCGATGTTGCGCGCGGCGCCGAAGAAGCGCTTCGGGCGCTGCAGCGCATTGGCGTCGACGCCGCCGGTCAGCACCTTGCCCGACGAAGGGACGACGGTGTTGTAGGCGCGGCCGAGGCGGGTGATCGAATCGAGCAGGATGACGACGTCCTTCTTGTGCTCGACCAGACGCTTCGCCTTCTCGATCACCATTTCGGCCACCTGGACGTGGCGCTGCGCCGGCTCGTCGAAGGTCGAGGAGATGACCTCGCCGTTGACGCTGCGCTGCATGTCGGTGACTTCCTCGGGGCGCTCGTCGATCAGCAGGACGATCAGGAAGACCTCGGGGTGGTTGTCGGTGATCGCCTTGGCGATATTCTGCAGCAGCACCGTCTTGCCGACGCGCGGCGGCGCGACGATCAGCGCGCGTTGGCCCTTGCCCTGCGGGCTGACGAGGTCGATGACCCGCGCCGACTTGTCCTTGACCGTCGGATCGAGCGTGTCGAGCGACAGCTTCTGGTCGGGATAGAGCGGAGTGAGATTGTCGAAATTGACGCGGTGGCGGACGACCTCGGGGTCGTCGAAATTGACGCTGACCAGCTTGGTCAGCGCGAAATAGCGTTCGCCGTCCTTGGGCGCGCGGATCTCGCCCTCGACCGTGTCGCCGGTGCGCAGGCCATATTTGCGGACCTGGTTCGGCGAGACATAGATGTCGTCGGGACCGGCGAGATAATTGGCCTCGGGGCTGCGCAGGAAGCCGAAGCTGTCGGGCAGCACTTCGATCGTGCCGGACCCGATGATCTCCTCGCCCTCTTCGGCGAGTTCCTTGAGGATCGAGAACATCAGATCCTGCTTGCGCAGCGTCGATGCGCCCTCGACGCCCAGCTCTTCGGCCATTTCGACCAGCTGCGCGGGGGACTTTGTCTTGAGTTCTTTGAGGTGCATGGATGGATTCCAGGATGAAATTCTAAGAAGAAGGATAATCGGTCATTCGGCGCACCGCCTGGTGCCTATCCGGCCGGGGGACGGCCGTTCACGATAGCATCGGCGCGAAAAAGCGCCGCCCGCGGGGAGCGGGGTTGATCGGCCCCTATAACCGGCTCCGGCCCAAGTCAATCGGGCTGCGGCCTATCGGTCCTGGCGGCGGAGGTCAGGAGCGGACTACGGTCCCGAAGCCGCGGTCGGGACAGGATCGACCGGCCCCCCGAACAGGCCCGGCCGGGCTTAAAGCGACAAAGGATACGGCCGTGCGACGGGAAATTGTCTCCTTTGTCGCTTTAGCGTTGGGCCGTCCCGATCCGGCGGAACCGATATTCACCGCGAGAAAGAGCCGGACGCAGGCTGGCACAGCGGCATAATGTAGGAAAGCGGTTTTTGCCTTCGGGCTCCGCCCTCCTATCAGGGCCGCACGACGACCAATATGACAACGATCGCCGCGACGACGCCCGGAACCTCGTTGAGCAGCCGCAGCCGCTTTTCGGAAAGCGGCCGTTCTCCGCGTTTGAGTTTCTTGAAATAGCCGATCAGCCAGCCGTGATAGCCCGAAAGGCCGAGCACGAGCAGCAGTTTGGCGTGGAACCAGCCTTCGCTCCAATAGCCGCCGTTAAAGGCAAGCATCAGCCCGAGCACCCAGACAATGACGATCGACGGATTGAGGATGATCCGGCGCAGCCGGTCCTCGCGCTCGATCCACGTCTTGTCCTCGTCCGACCCGACCGGGCATTGATGATGATAGACGAAGAAGCGCGGCATCATGAACAGGCCCGCCATCAGGAAGATGACGAAGATCACATGCGCCGCCTTGACCCACAGCATCGTCACCCCCAGAAATCCGATCCAGTCCGTCATCGCCTCACCCGCCTCGCACGCGCCTGATCAGATGCTCGACATGGGCAATCGGCGTGTCGGGCACGATGCCATGACCAAGATTGAAGATATGGGGGCGATCGGGGAACGCCGCAAGGATGCGGTCGATCGCGATGTCGAGCACTTCGCCGCCGGCAACGAGCGCGAGCGGGTCGAGATTACCCTGTACCGGCAGATGCGCGGGCAGCGCCGCGTCGGCCCAGGCGGGATCGACCGTCTCGTCGAGCCCGATCGCATCGACCCCTGTCTCGTCGGCATAGGCGGCGAGCTTGCCGCCCGCGCCCTTCGGAAAGCCGATGACCGGCGTGTCGGGGTGCAGTGCCTTCAGCCGCCGCACGATCCCGGCATTGGGCGCGATCACCCAGCGCTCGAACTGCGCCGGGCTGAGGCTGCCCGCCCAGCTGTCGAACAATTGCACCGCCTCGACCCCCTGCTCGATCTGGCCCGAGAGGTAAGTCACGGTAACATCGACGATCGCGTCGACGATCGCCTGAAAGCCATTGGGGTCGCCGAACGCCAGCCGGCGCGCCGCGGCCTGATCCTTCGACCCCGCGCCCGCGACCATATAAGTGGCGACGGTCCAGGGGCTGCCGGCAAAGCCGAGGAAGGTGGTTTCGGCCGGCAGCGCCGCCGCGACGCGCGCGACGGTCGCATAGACGGGGTCGAGCCGTTCCGGCGCGGCTTCGAGCGCGGCGAGCGCCGCGTCGACCAGCGGCGGCGCGAGCCGCGGCCCCTCCCCCGCCTCGAACCACAGACGCTGGCCCAGCGCGTGCGGTACCACCAGGATGTCGGAAAACAGGATCGCGCCGTCGAAGCCGAAGCGCCGGACCGGCTGCAGCGTCACCTCGGCCGCCGCCTCGGGATCGTAGCAAAGCTCGAGGAACCCGCCCTTGGTCTCCCGCAGCGCGCGATATTCGGGCAGATAGCGCCCTGCCTGGCGCATCAGCCACAGCGCGGGCCGTTCCTGCCTTACCCCGCGCAGCGTCGCCAGCAGGCTCTTCGGTGACGCCTTCACGCGGCCCCTCTTTCTTCTCTCATCATATAGATTGAATAGATTGTGGTGGTTGTTGGCGGACGGAAAGCGGCGCTTAGCCCAGTCGCGCCGCTTTTGCCAACAGCTTGACTCGCACGGGAGGCCGATCTGCGTCGGAGTCGTGGGCGATATCCCCTTTCTTCACAGGCTGGGGATAAGTTCGGACGGCCGGGGATAAGAGGTGGAACGGAATCGGCAGCGCCGGGGACGGATTTTGGCTGCCGCGCTTCTCCAGCGCCTTATGCCGAAATTTATCCACAGGGCCTGCCGGCGCGTCTCCGCTTGCCTTTTCCGACGCGGCGACGCCATGGTGCCGCGATGAGCCGCCTCCATCTCCACCTCATATCCGATTCCACCGGCGAGACGCTCGAGAATATCGCCAAGGCGGCGATCGCCCAGTTCGACGATGTCGAGGTGGTGCGCCATTTCTGGCCGATGGTGCGCTCCGAATCGCACCTCGACCGCATCATGGCCGAAGTGGAGGCGAGCCCCGGCATGATCCTTTTCACGCTCGTCAGCGGCGAATTGCGCGCCAGCCTCGAACGCCGCGCGAGCGCGCAGGGCCTGCCGACGGTGCCGGCGCTCGACGCGGTGACCGACGCGCTGTCGCGGATGCTCGGGCAGGAGGCGAAGGCACGTCCCGGCCGCCAGCATGCGCTCGACGCCGCCTATTTCCGGCGCGTCGACGCGATCCAGTTCACCGTCGCGCACGACGACGGCATCGGCGCCGAGAATTGGGAGGAGGCCGACATCGTGCTCGCCGGGGTGTCGCGCACCTCGAAGACGCCGACGAGCATCTATCTCGCCAACCGTGGCTACAAGACGGCGAACATTCCGATCGTTCCCGAATCGCCGCCGCCCGAGCGGCTCTATGACCTCAAGCGCCCGCTCGTCGTCGGGCTGACCACCGGGCTCGACCGGCTGGTGCAGGTGCGGCGCAACCGCCTGCTTTCGCTCAATCAGGCGCCCGAGACGGCCTATGTCGACGAAGAACGGGTGAAGGCCGAGATCGCCTTTGCGCGGCGGATATTCGCCGACAATGGCTGGCCGGTGATCGACGTGACGCGCCGCTCGATCGAGGAAACCGCGGCGGCGGTGATCCAGCTCGTCGAGGACCGCGCCGGATGACCGCCCTCGTCCTCGCCTCGCAGAGCAGCGGGCGCGCGGCGATGCTGCGCGCCGCCGGGCTGGATTTCGAGACGACGCCCGCGCATGTCGACGAAGAGGCGCTGACCGCCTCGCTCCTCGCCGCCGGACAGACTCCGCGGAACATCGCCGACGCGCTGGCCGAGGCGAAGGCGATCAAGGTCTCGTCGCGGCTCCCCGGCGTCACCGTGCTCGGCGCCGATTCGACGCTGGCGCTCGACGATGGAACGATGCTGACCAAGCCCGAAAGCCCCGACGAAGCCGCCGACCATCTGCGGCGCATGGCGGGGACGCGCCACCGGCTGTTCAGCGCCGCGGTCGCCGCGCGCGACGGCGCGGCGGTGTGGCGCGCGGTCGGCGAGGCGAAACTGTGGATGCGCCCCTTGTCGGAGGTCTTCGTCGCCGACTATGTCGCGCGCCACTGGGACAGCATCCGCTGGACCGTCGGATGTTATGAGATCGAGGGGGCAGGCGTGCAATTGTTCGACCGGGTCGAGGGCGACCCCTGGACCATCGTCGGCATGCCGATGCTGCCGCTGCTCGCCTGGCTGCGCGCGACCGGACTTGCGCCCCGATGAGCGAGATCCTTCCCTTTGCCGACGTGATCGGCGATCCCATCGCCCAGTCGAAATCGCCGCTGATCCACGGCTTCTGGCTCGCCGCGCTCGGCCTTGCCGGCCGCTACGACCGCGCGCATGTGAAGCCCGAAGGGCTCGCCGCCTATATCGGCGAGCGCCGCGCCGATCCCGACTGGCGCGGCTGCAACGTCACCATGCCGCACAAGCAGGCGATCATGGATCTGGTCGACGACCCCGGCGACATCCGCGGCACGATCGGCGCGATGAACACGGTGGTGCGCCAACCCGACGGATCGGTGATCGGCACCAACACCGACGCCGCGGGCTTCTATGCCCCGCTCGCCGAACTCGACCTCGAAGGCGCGCCGGTGATCGTCGTCGGTGCCGGCGGCGCGGCGCGTGCCGTCCTCTTCGCGCTCGCGCGCGCCGGCGTTGGGTCCGTTACCATGCTCGGCCGCAGTCCCTTGAAGGCGATGGGCCTGCTCGCGACCTTCGGCCTCAAGGGCGAGGTCGCCGCACTCGACGCGCCGCTCCCGCCCGCAGCGCTGCTCGTCAATGCCAGCAGCCTCGGCATGACCGGCCAGCCGCCGCTCGACCTCGACCTGTCGCCCCTTCCGGAGGATGCGATCGTCTACGATCTCGTCTATTCGCCGCTGCGCACCGGGCTGCTCCAGGCGGCCGAGGCGCGCGGGCTCGACACGGTCGACGGGCTCGACATGCTGATCGGCCAGGCGGCGCTCGCCTTCGAACTCTTCTTCGGCGCCGCGCCGCCCGAGGGGCGCGACGAGGACCTGCGCGCGCTGCTGACCGCATGATCCCATACAAGCGCCCCGCCTCGCGGCTGCGCCGCCCCTTCATCCTCGGGCTCACCGGCTCGATCGGCATGGGCAAGTCGACGGCGGCGGCGATGTTCGAGCGCGAGGGCGTGCCCGTCTTCGACGCCGATGCCGAGGTGCACCGGCTGCAGGGGCCCGGCGGCGCGCTGGTCGCGGCGATCGAGGCGCGCTTTCCCGGCACCACCGGGCCGGGCGGCGTCGACCGGCAGAAGCTCGGGGCGCGGGTGCTCGGCCACCCGCACGAGCTCGCGGCGCTCGAGGCGATCGTCCATCCCGCGGTCGGCCGCGCGCAGAAGCGCTTCCTCGCGCGGCACCGCGCGCGCGCCGTCGTCGTCCTCGACATTCCGCTGCTCTTCGAAAAAGGCGGTGCGCGGCGGGTCGGCGCGGTCGCGGTCGTCTCCGCGCCGCTCTGGGTCCAGCGCAAGCGGGTCATGCGCCGCCCCGGCATGACCCCCGCCAAGTTCAAGGCGATCCGCGCCTTGCAGACCCCCGATCGGGTCAAGCGCGCACGCGCCGATTTCGTGATCGAAACCGGCCGCCCGAAAAGCGAGACGCATCGCCAGATTCACGCCATCGCCTCTTGTTTCCGCGCCCGATAAGGTCCAGATTGGATCGTCAGATGCGAGAGATAATCTTCGACACCGAAACGACGGGACTCGATCCCAGGGCCGGCCATCGGCTGGTCGAAATCGGATGTATCGAGCTGGTCGACCGGCGCGAATCGGGCCGGACCTTCCACGCCTATTTTCATCCCGAACGCGATATGCCTGCCGAGGCGGAAGCCGTGCACGGCTTGTCGATCCAGTTCCTGTCCGACAAGCCGCTGTTCGCAAGCCGCGTCGACGAGCTGCTGGACTTCCTCGGCGACGCGCCGATGGTCGCGCACAACGCCGCTTTCGACTTCGGCTTCATCAATGCCGAGCTGGCGCGTGCCGGGCGGGCGGCGCTCGACATGACGCGCATGTGCTGCACGGTCCAGATGGCGCGCAAGCTTCACCCCGGCGCCAAGCACAGCCTCGACGCGCTCTGCACCCGTTACGGCATCGACCGCAGCCACCGCATCAAGCATGGCGCGCTGCTCGACGCCGAGCTGCTTGCGCATCTCTATATCGAAATGACCGGCGGGCGGCAGATCGGGCTGGGGCTTGCCGCCGCGCCCGTCGCCGTTGCGGCAACGGGCGTCGCTTCGTCGCCGCGCCCGGCCGCCCCGGCGCGTCCGTTCCGCGAGCCGCGGCCCCATGCCGCAACCCCCGCCGAGCTCGCGCGTCATGCCGAATTCGTTGCCGCACTCACCCAACCGCTGTGGCACGATAGCCCGTGACGGCAGCCTGTGGCGGCCGCGCACGAGACCCTGGAAGGAGAAGACAAATGGAAATCCGCGTCTCTGGCCACCAGATCGAAACCGGCGAAGCGCTCCAGGCGCATGTGTCGGACCGGATGAACGCGATTGCCGACAAATATTTCGCGCGCGCGATCGGCGCGCACGCGGTCTTCGGAAAGGGACCGCACGACAGTTTCCAGTGCGACATCGTCGCGCATGTGATGCAGGGGCTCGTGCTCAAGGGTCATGGCCAGGCGCAGGACGCGCATGTCGCCTTCGAGGCGGCGGCCGAGCGAATCGACAAACAGCTTCGACGCTATATGCGGCGCCTGAAGGACAAGAGCAGCCCGAGCCAGCCGTCGGCGACGCTCGACGAGATCCAGGCCAATGCGAGCTATATCGTCTTCGACGCGGGCAATGAGGAGGAAGAGGCGGGCGACGCGCCGGCGATCGTCGCCGAAACGCGCGTCGACGTCCCGACGACCAGCGTGTCCGACGCGGTGATGATGCTCGACCTGCGCGACACCAACGCGCTGCTCTTCGTCAACAGCAAGACCGGATCGCACAACATGGTCTATCGCCGCCACGACGGCACCATCGGCTGGGTCGAGCCGCAATAGGGGCTGGATTTTCTCCGCCATCCGGCCTAAGGGCCGCGCCCATTGATACCCGAGCCGGGATGGCGGGGAACCAGCAGACCGATCCGCGACCGACCGCGACCAGCCTTCGGCCCCGCGTGGCGGGCCCGGCGTTTTACAGATTTGACCAGACCGATGAACCTATCCTCCCTTCTCTACCCCGCGACCGTGCGTGCGCACGTTCCGATCGATTCGAAGAAGGCGCTCTTTCCCTATGTCGGCGACCTGGCGGCACGCTCGCTCGGTCTCGATTCGGGGGAAGTGGCCGAAGCGCTGCTCGAACGCGAGCGGCTCGGCTCGACGGGATTCGGGCGCGGCATCGCCCTGCCCCATGCCAAGCTTCCCGACCTCGCCGGCGTGCGCGGCCTGTTCCTCCAGCTCGCGCGGCCGATCGATTTCCAGGCGGTCGACGGGCTTCCGGTCGACCTGCTGTTCGTCCTCCTCTCGCCGCTCGACGCGGGCGCCGACCACCTGAAGGCGCTCGCGGGCGTGTCGCGGATGCTGCGCAACGAGGCGGTGGCCGAGCGGCTGCGCGGCGCAAAGAACGACGAGGCGCTCTATGCGCTGCTCGCCGACACCGAAACGCGTGACGCGGCCTGAGAATTTTTCCACTGACGCGGAAGCGGCGCCAGCCCGCTCCCCCACCCGGCCTCCCACAAGCTATCATCATAGGGAGGCCAGGTGGGGGAGCGGGCCGGCGCCGCTTTGTTTCAGCGCAGCTGAAACCCGATCCAGACGATGACACGGCTCCGGAGCCGTTTCCTCGTCGATCTGCTGATTCGCCGTGCCGAAGCCGCAGGCGGCTTTGCGGCTATCCTCGCCTCGGGCGATGCCGACGCGGGCGCGATTCTCGTTCAATGCCGCGATCGTGGGGCGCCCGGCCCGCTGCTCGAACGGCGATTCGCGCTGACCGGCGACTATCTGTGGGAAACGGTCGGTCCCGATGAATCGGCCGATGCCGCGGCCCGCGCCGCCTATGTCGACCGGCGCCGAAGCGCCGATCCCGACCTGTGGATCGTCGAACTGGATATCGCGAACGCGCCACGACTCGTCGCCGAATGGGGATTGCTCGCTTGACATTGTTGCGGCGCACAATAAGGCGCGCGCCAGCAATCAACGCGTAGGTCGTTCCGCGGATTTCCGCCGGTTTTCCGGCGATCCGGTCAAACGGTTCGGACACGCAGTCGGATGATGACCGCAGGCGGCATACAGCATAGCCCCCGCCTGTTTCGAAGGTTCCGGTTCATCAGCCGCCCTTTTGACGGATCATATGAGTCGTATTCTGAACGCCGCCAGCGTGGCTGCCGTGGGCCTGACCGTTGCCGCGACGCTGCTGCTGGCCGAACCCGGTTTCGCAACCGATCTTGGCGCCGACGCCAACGCCCCCGTGATCCAGCTCCCCGGCGCCGAGATGCCGATGAAGGCGGAAACGGCGGATCTTTCGACCGACGCTCCGGTCGACCCCCTCACCCCCGACAGCATCGACCAGACCGAGCCCGAGATGCCGGAGCCGGCACCCGTGACGCTCGCCGCGCTCGTCGACGCGACGCCGATGCCCGCGACGATCGATCCCGAGCTGCGCTGCCTCGCCGGCGCGGTCTATTTCGAATCGCGCGGCGAATCGCTCGCCGGCCAGCTCGCCGTCGCGCATGTCATCATCAACCGCGCCGAATCGGGTCGTTTCCCCAGCAGCTATTGCGGCGTCGTCCACCAGCGCAGCCAGTTCAGCTTCGTGCGCGGCGGCAAGATGCCGAAGATCCGCGAATCGAGCCGCCAATGGGCGCATGCCGTCGCGATCGCGCAGATCGCCCGCGACGACATGTGGAAGACCAGGGCGCCCGGCGCGCTCTTCTTCCACGCGCGCTACGTCCGGCCCGGCTGGCGCAAAACGCGCGTCGCGGCGATCGACAATCATATCTTCTATCGCTGACGGGCGCGCGCTGACGGGCGCGCGGGTCCGCCCCGCAACCCGTTCATTGCCAAGCCAGCTTCGCGGGCGCATCATGCCCGCATGATGCGTCATCGTTCCGCCGCCCTGCTCGGCCTCGCCGCGCTCGCCCTCTCGGCCTGCGCCACTCCCGTGCCCCCGGTCGAGGTGACCCGCTTCCACAGCGCCGCCGTCGCCGGTTGGGCCACCGGCACCCGCTATGTCGTCGACCCGCGCCCGCTTGCCGATCCGGCCGGCGCGGCGAGCGGAATCCAGCCGTCGCTCGAATGGGACAGCTATCGCACTGCGGTCGAACGGCAGTTGCAGCTTCAGGGCCTCGTTGCCGCCGAGGGCGCGGCGACCAGCACCGCGCCGCTCAGGGTGCGGATCGGCTTCGAACGCGCCGACCGGCTCGGCCCGGGCAAGCGCTCGCCGGTCTCGGTCGGCGTCGGCGGTTCGACCGGCAGCTATGGCTCGGGAGTCGGCCTCGGTCTCGGCATCAATCTCGGCGGCGGGCCGCGTCAGATGCAGGACCTCCGGCTCAGCGTGCGCATCGACGATAGTGCGACGGGCCAGGCGCTGTGGGAAGGTCGCGCGATCGCGGCGGTGCCGGTGAAGGCGCCCGCGTCGCAGCCTTCGCTCGCTGCGGCGAAATTGTCCGAAGCCCTATTCAAGGACTTTCCCGGCGAATCGGGACGCACTATCAGCGTCCCATGACCATCAGCATCAACGCCGCCTTCGACAGCGGCAATATCGTCGTGGAATCGCTCGCCGGCACCACCGCCCGCCTCTCGATCCGCAAGGACCGCGAATCGGATTTCTACCAATGGTTCCATTTCCGCGTCGCCTGCGCGGCCGGTGACGCGCTCGAACTCGCGATCACGGGGCTGGCGAATTCGGCCTATCCCGACGGCTGGCCCGGCTATGCCGCCGCGGCGAGCTATGACCGCGACCATTGGTTTCGGCTCGACACCGGCTATGATGCGGGGACGCTGACCATCCGCCACACCGCCGAAGGGCCGCTGCTCTGGGTCGCCTATTTCGCGCCCTATTCGATGGAGCGGCACCACGACCTGATCGCCTCGGTCGCCGAATGCGACGGCGTGTCCCATCGCTGCCTGGGCACCAGCCTCGAAGGCCAGCCGATCGACTGCATCGAAATGGGGACGGGCGACACGCAGGTCTGGCTCTATGCGCGCCAGCATCCGGGCGAATCGATGGCCGAATGGTGGATGGAGGGCGCGCTCGAGAAACTGACCGACCCCGCCGATCCCCATGCGCGCTCGCTGCGGCAGAAATGCCGCTTCCACATCGTCCCCAACATGAATCCCGACGGCTCGCGGCGCGGCCATCTGCGCACCAACTATGCCGGCGTGAACCTCAACCGCGAATGGGACGATCCGACGCCCGAACGCAGTCCAGAGGTGCTGTGCGTCCGGAATGCGATGGATGAAAGCGGCGTCGACTGGGCGATGGACGTCCACGGCGACGAGGCGATCCCGGCGGTCTTCCTCGCCGGCTTCGAAGGCATCCCGTCGCTGAAGACCGGGCAGACGGAGAAGTTTCTGGCCTTCCAGACCGCGCTCGCCGCGAACACGCCCGATTTCCAGACCGAGCTCGGCTATGAACAGTCGGCGCCGGGCCAGGCGAACATGACGATGTCGACGACCCAGCTCGCCGAACGTTTCGGCGCGGTGTCGATGACGCTCGAAATGCCGTTCAAGGACAATCGCGACCTGCCCGATCCGGTGCAGGGCTGGTCGCCCGAACGATCGAAGCTGCTCGCCCACGCCTGCCTCGCGACGCTCGACCAGATGCTGTGAGCGCCGATTCGCGCGATGGCGCGGGGGTGGTGAGAGAAAGACACAAAGATGTCGCGCTTGCCGCGAAGCGGCTTTCCCCTTCCGGCATAGCGGCCGGTCGTACCGAATGAGAGATGATAGGACCTGTCGGTCCGAGCCGACATCTTTGTGTCTTTGCGTCTTTGCGTGAAACAAAAAATAGAAACGCTCGCCATCTCGGCGTTTCTTCGATCGGCATATGCAAAACGGGGCCCGGAGGAAACCGGACCCCGTTCATCAGCAGGCTGCCCTAAGAGAGGGGAGTCAGGCGGCCTTCTTGCTGTCTTCGATCGCCGGCATGTCGCCGCCGATCGCGATCTTGTGCGGCTTCATCGCCTCGGGCACTTCGCGCACCAGGTCGATGGTCAGCAGCCCGTCGCCCAGATCGGCGCGGTCGACGCGCACGAAATCGGCGAGCTGGAAGCGGCGCTCAAAGGCGCGTGTCGCGATGCCGCTATAGAGCAGCTTGCGCTCCTCGCCTTCCTTCGGCTGCGCCTTGCGGCCGCTGACGGTCAGCATGTTCTGCTGCGCGGTGATGTCGATCTCGTCATTCTTGAAGCCCGCGACAGCGACCATGATGCGGAAATGGTCGTCGGCGATCTTCTCGATGTCGAAGGGCGGATAATTGTCCGCCGAGCCGCTCGTCTCGAGGAAATCGAACAGGCGGTCGAAACCGACGGTCGAACGGCGATAGGGGGTCCAGTCGAAACTGTTGCGCATGGGTCATTCCTTCCTTCTTGAAGCGAAGTCATGGGGCGGCGGCACCTTGCCGCGGCCTCCGTCCGGCCCCGTATCGGCGGCCGGACGATGCCAATCTGGTAACCGTAGAAACCATTTCAAGAGGGGTGTTGGCCTTCGGGGGAAACAGGCTCTAAAGGGCGGCGAATCCCCTCCAGCCGAAGGACCGCCCATGCCGCAGCTCATCCTCATCCGTCACGGCCAGTCGCAGTGGAATCTCGAAAACCGCTTCACCGGCTGGTGGGACGTCGACGTCACCGAAAAGGGCGCGGCGGAAGCCCGGGCGGCGGGCGAGCTGATGAAGGCGAAGGGCATCGCCCCCGACACCAGCTTCACCTCGGTCCAGACGCGCGCGATCAAGACACTGAACCTCGCGCTCGAGGCGATGGGGCGGCTGTGGCTGCCGGTGACCAAGGACTGGCACCTCAACGAGCGCCATTATGGCGGCCTCACCGGGCTCGACAAGGCCGAGACCGCGGCGAAGCACGGCGAGGAGCAGGTGAAGATCTGGCGCCGCAGCTTCGACACCCCGCCGCCGCCGCTCGAAGCGGGTTCGCCCTATGATCTGTCGAACGACCCGCGCTACGCGGGCATCGCCATCCCCGCGACCGAGAGCCTCAAGGACACGATCGCTCGTGTCCTGCCCTATTATGAAAGCGCGATCGCCCCTGAGCTCGCGGCCGGCAAGACGGTGTTGATCTCGGCCCACGGCAACAGCCTGCGCGCGCTGGTCAAGCATCTGTCGGGCATTTCGGACGCCGACATCACCGGGCTGGAAATCCCGACCGGCCAGCCGATCGTCTACGACCTTGCCGACGATCTGACGGCGCGCGAGCGTTATTATCTCAGCGAGCGATGATCCCGGGCACGTCGCCCCGGTGAAAGCTGGGGCTGCAGGAAGCCTTGCGCTACCCGTCCAGCGGCCCCAGCTTTCGCCGGGGCGACGATAAAGGGGTCAATCGCGCAGCAGCTCGTTGATCCCCGTCTTCGCCCGCGTCTGCGCGTCGACGCGCTTGACGATCACCGCGCAATAGAGCGACGGCCCCGGCGTCCCGTCGGGCAGCGGCTTGCCGGGCAGCGATCCGGGGACGACCACCGCATAGGCCGGTACTTCGCCGACGAAGACCTCGCCGGTCGCGCGATCGACGATCTTGGTCGAGGCGCCCAGATAGACGCCCATCGACAGCACCGCGCCTTCGCGCACGATCACGCCTTCGGCGACCTCGGCGCGCGCGCCGATGAAGGCGCCGTCCTCGATCACCACCGGGCCGGCCTGCAGCGGCTCCAGCACGCCGCCGATCCCGGCGCCGCCCGACAGGTGGACGTTCGCGCCGATCTGCGCGCAGCTTCCGACCGTCGCCCAGGTGTCGACCATCGTCCCCTCGCCGACGCGTGCGCCGATGTTGACGAAGCTCGGCATCAGCACCGCGCCCTTGCCGATATGCGCGCCGTGGCGGACGATCGCGCCGGGCACCGCGCGGAAACCCGCGTCGCGGAACCGATTCTCGCCCCAGCCAGCAAATTTCGACGGCACCTTGTCCCACCAGGTCGCGCCGCCGGGGCCGCCCTCGACGATCGCCATGTCGTTGAGGCGGAACGAGAGCAGCACCGCCTTCTTCAGCCACTGGTTGACCTGCCACGCGCCGCCCGCATCGCGCTCGGCGACGCGCAGGCTGCCGTCGTCGAGCCCGGCGAGTGCCGCCGCGACCGCCTCGCGCACCGGCCCCTGCGTCGTCACGCCCAGGGTGTCGCGCGCATCCCAGGCGGCTTCGATCGTCGTCTGCAGGTCACTCGTCATGAAAATCCCCAGGGTAAAGGCAAGCTGTCGAGCCAGTCGGCGATGTCGGTGACGTGAAAGTCGACATGCTCCGGCCGGTGGTCGCGATGGCCGCTTTCGCTGCCATTGTCCAGCCACACGGTGGTCATCCCCAGCGCCTTCGCCGGGCTCAGGTTGCGCGCCATGTCCTCGACGAACAGGCTCGTCGCCGGATCGACGCCCAGATGGCCGACCATCGTCGCATAGGCGGCCGCCTCGGGCTTGGGCGTATAGGCGGTGATGCGGATGTCGCAGATGCCGTCGAACAGGTCGGCGATCCCGCGCGCGTCGAGCACGCGCGCGGCATAGTCGGCGTCGGCGTTGGTGAACACCAGCCGTCGTCCCGGCAGCCGCTCGAGTGCCGCGCGCAGCCGCGCGTCGGGCGCGATGCGGTCGAGCGCGATGGCATGGACGTCGGCCAGGAAATGCTCGGGATCGACGCCGTGGTGGCGCATCAGCCCGGCCATCGTCGTGCCGTGATCGTGGAAATACAGCTTCTGCACCCGCCGCGCCTCCGCGGCATCGCAGTCGAGCAGGCGCATGATGAAGGCGCCCATGCGGTCGTCGATCAGGTCGAACAGCTTCGCCGACGGCGGATAGAGCGTGTTGTCGAGATCGAAGATCCAGTTCTCGATATGGTCGATGCGCGGGGCCATGGCGCGGCGCTTAGAGCCTGTTTCGCGCAGATGAAAGCGTTGTGATCGCTCCGGGACATTCGCTGGGCAGGAGCGGAGTCAGGGCGCGAGCGCCGCGCGCAGCGTCAGCCACCGCGCCAGCTTCGCCTCGAAGCCGGTCGTGTTCGCGGCGCTGCTCGACGGCAGGTCGATCAGCGCGACGCCGGGCGGGTCGCCGACCTGCCGCCGCCCGATCGCCGCGGCCTTGCCGCCGTTGAAGGCGATCATGCGAAGATCGGGCAGCGCCGCGACGAGGTCGGTCAGGTCATGCGCCTCGGCCTCGCGGATGTCGCTGTCGCTGCTGGTCCGCCGCGCCGCGCTGCGGATCACGTCCCACAGGCCGACGCGGGCTTCGGCGAGCGCGGCCAGCCGGTCCGCATAGTCGAACGCGGCGAGCGGCCGGTCGATCACCGCGCCGAGCAGGCGCCAGAACTGGTTCGTCGGATGCGCATAATAGCGCCGCTCGGCCAGCGACCGCGCACCGGGAAGGCTGCCGAGGACCAGCAGCCGTGCGTCGGGCGCGACATGCGGGGCGAAGCTGGCGTGGCGGGCGGGCGGCATCGTTTCGGACTATCGGCCGGATGCCCGTGCCGCAAGCCGCTTGTCCCTTGACCGGCAGGGGAATCGCCGCTAGGGGCGCCCGGTTCGAAAGCGGCGGATGTCCGCGGCTTGCGAGTCACAACAGCGCTTGAACATTGCTGGCGCGGATGGAGCCTCCGGAAGATCATGACGATCCGCCGGGGTCTTTTGCTGTTACAAGGTTGGCCTTTTCAGGGAAAGGGCCGGAGCTTCATCCACCGCGGTAGAGTAACCGTTCGCTCGGATGGGCGGACACAAAAAGGTGAAGCATTCATGCCCACGATCAACCAGCTGGTCCGCAAGGGCCGGACGCCGCAAAAGGCGAACTCCAAGGTCCCGGCCATGGAAGCGAACCCGCAGAAGCGCGGCGTTTGCACCCGTGTCTATACGACGACCCCGAAAAAGCCGAACTCGGCGCTCCGCAAGGTTGCCAAGGTCCGCCTGACCAACCAGCGCGAAGTCATCACCTATATTCCCGGCGAGGGCCACAATCTGCAGGAGCACAGCGTCGTGCTGATCCGCGGCGGCCGTGTGCGCGACCTTCCCGGCGTGCGCTATCACGTCCTGCGCGGCGTGCTCGACACCCAGGGGGTGAAGGACCGCAAGCAGAGCCGTTCGAAGTACGGCGCGAAGCGTCCGAAGTAAGGACCGCTTTTTCGGCTATTTGATCGTCCCGCGAGCGCATAGCGCCGGGATGCTGTTGCAAAGGAATTATCCATGGCTCGTCGTCGTCGTCCCGAACGCCGCGAAATCCTGCCCGATCCCCGTTTCGGGGATGTCGTGCTGTCCAAGTTCATGAACAGCGTCATGCTCGACGGCAAGAAGTCCGTCGCCGAAAGCATCGTCTATGGCGCCCTCGAAGCGGTCGAGGCCCGCGCGAAGAAGGAACCGCTCGGCGTGTTCCACGAAGCGCTCGCCAACATCCGCCCGAGCATCGAGGTCCGCAGCCGCCGCGTCGGCGGCGCGACCTATCAGGTCCCCGTCGAGGTCCGCCCCGACCGCGCGCAGGCGCTCGCGATCCGCTGGCTGATCGGCGCCGCGCGCAACCGCAGCGAGACGACGATGGCCGCGCGCCTGTCGGGCGAGCTGCTCGACGCGTCGAACAATCGCGGCAACGCGGTGAAGAAGCGCGAGGACACGCACCGCATGGCCGAGGCCAACCGCGCCTTCTCGCACTACCGCTGGTAAGGTTGCGAGCGCGCATCGCGCGTCTCGCAATCGCAACATATCTTCCTATATCGGGGGCGGCCGCACCGGCCTCCCCCAAAGCCCAAGGAAACGATCATGGCACGCAGCCATCCGCTCGAACGCTATCGCAATTTCGGTATCATGGCGCACATCGACGCCGGCAAGACGACGACGACCGAGCGCATCCTCTATTACACCGGCAAGTCCTACAAGATCGGCGAAGTCCACGACGGCGCCGCTACGATGGACTGGATGGAACAGGAACAGGAACGCGGCATCACCATCACGTCGGCCGCGACCACCTGCCTGTGGAAGGCCGATGAGGGCAAGGGTCCCGAGCATCGCCTGAACATCATCGACACCCCCGGACACGTCGACTTCACCATTGAGGTCGAGCGCAGCCTGCGCGTCCTCGACGGCGCGGTCGCGGCGTTCGACGGCGTTGCCGGCGTCGAGCCGCAGTCGGAGACGGTGTGGCGCCAGGCCGAAAAATATGGCGTGCCGCGCATGTGCTACATCAACAAGCTCGACCGCACCGGCGCCAATTTCTATTACTGCGTGCAGACAATCATCGATCGCCTGGGCGCGGTTCCGGCTCCGCTCTATCTGCCGATCGGCGCGGAAAGCGACTTCGTCGGCCTCGTCGACCTCGTCAACGAGCGCGCGATCATCTGGAAGGACGAGAGCCTCGGCGCCGAATTCTTCTATGAGGAGATTCCGGCCGACCTCAAGGACAAGGCCGCCGAATATCGCGAAAAGCTGGTCGAGCTCGCCGTCGAGCAGGACGATGCGGCGATGGAAGCCTATCTCGAAGGCGAACTGCCCGACGTCCCGACGCTGAAGGCGCTGATCCGCAAGGGCACGCTGAACCAGTCGTTCGTGCCGGTGCTGTGCGGCTCGTCGTTCAAGAACAAGGGCGTGCAGGCGCTGCTCGACGCGGTCGTCGACTATCTGCCCAGCCCGCTCGACATTCCCGACGTCCAGGGCATCAACCCGGCGAACGACCAGCCCGACACGCGCGAGACTTCGGACTCGGCGCCGCTGTCGCTGCTCGCGTTCAAGATCATGAACGACCCGTTCGTCGGCTCGCTGACCTTCGCGCGCATCTATTCGGGCACGCTGACCAAGGGCACCTATCTGAACTCGGTCAAGGACAAGAAGGAAAAGATCGGCCGCATGCTCCTCATGCACGCCAACAGCCGCGAGGACATCGAGGAAGCCTATGCGGGCGACATCGTCGCGCTCGCCGGCCTCAAGGAAACCACGACGGGCGACACGATCTGCGCGAACAACGCGCCGATCATCCTCGAACGCATGGAATTCCCCGAGCCGGTCATCGAGCTGTCGGTCGAACCCAAGACCAAGGCCGACCAGGAGAAGATGGGCGTCGCGCTCAACCGTCTTGCGGCGGAAGATCCCTCGTTCCGCGTGTCGACCGACCATGAATCGGGCCAGACGATCATCAAGGGCATGGGCGAGCTTCACCTCGACATCCTCGTCGATCGCATGAAGCGCGAGTTCAAGGTCGAGGCGAACGTCGGCGCGCCGCAGGTGGCGTATCGCGAATCGCTCGCGAAGCCGGTGGCGGTCGACTACACCCACAAGAAGCAGTCGGGCGGTTCGGGCCAGTTCGGCCGCGTCAAGGTCGAGGTCACGCCGGGCGAGCGCGGCAGCGGCATCACCTTCATCGACGAGATCAAGGGCGGCAACATTCCGCGCGAATATATCCCGGCGGTGGAAAAGGGCTTCCGCGAGTCGGCCGAGAACGGCCACATGATCGGCTTCCCGATCATCGACTTCGAGATCAAGCTGGTCGACGGCGCCTATCACGACGTCGACTCGTCGGCGCTGGCGTTCGAGATCGCGGGCCGTGCGGCGATGCGCGAAGTGGCGGCGAAGGCCGGCATCAAGCTGCTCGAGCCGGTGATGAAGGTCGAGGTCGTGACGCCCGAGGAGTTCATGGGCGACGTGATCGGCGACCTCAACAGCCGCCGCGGCCAGATCCAGGGCACCGACAGCCGGGGCAACGCCCAGGTGGTCGAGGCGATCGTGCCGCTCGCCAACATGTTCGGCTACGTCAACCAGCTGCGCAGCTTCACCCAGGGGCGCGCGCAGTACACGATGCAGTTCTCGCACTATGAAGAAGTGCCGACGAACGTGGCCGAAGAGGTGAAGGCCAAGATGGCCTGACGCGCTTTGCCGCGCGGACTTGCGCCGCGCGGCAAGACCTACTAAGGGCGGCGCCTGATTCAGCGGGCCTCGTCCAGGACTGATCAACCCAACCAAAGTGAACGAGAAGGTTCAAGAACATGGCTAAGGCTAAATTTGAGCGGACGAAGCCGCACTGCAACATCGGCACCATCGGTCACGTCGACCATGGCAAGACCTCGCTGACCGCGGCGATCTCGAAGGTCCTGTCGGAAACCCAGGGCGGCACCGCCGTGGACTTCGCGAACATCGACAAGGCGCCCGAAGAGCGCGAGCGCGGCATCACCATTTCGACCGCCCACATCGAATATGAAACCGACGCGCGTCACTATGCGCACGTCGACTGCCCGGGCCACGCCGACTATGTGAAGAACATGATCACCGGCGCGGCGCAGATGGACGGCGCGATCCTGGTGGTGTCGGCCGCCGACGGCCCGATGCCGCAGACCAAGGAGCACATCCTGCTCGCGAAGCAGGTCGGCGTTCCGACCATGGTCGTCTTCCTGAACAAGGTCGACCAGGTCGACGATCCCGAGCTGCTTGAGCTCGTCGAGCTCGAAATCCGCGAAGAGCTTTCGAAGCGCGACTTCGACGGCGACAATATTCCGATCATCGCGGGTTCGGCGCTCGCCGCCCTCGAAGGCCGCGACGACAACATCGGCAAGGAAGCGATCCTGAAGCTGATGGCCGCCGTCGACGAATGGATTCCGCAGCCCGAGCGTCCGCTCGACAAGCCCTTCCTGATGCCGATCGAGGACGTGTTCTCGATCTCGGGTCGCGGCACCGTCGTCACCGGCCGCGTCGAGACCGGCGTCGTCAAGGTGGGTGAGGAAGTCGAGATCGTCGGCATCAAGGACACCAAGAAGACGACCGTCACCGGCGTCGAAATGTTCCGCAAGCTGCTCGACCAGGGCGAGGCCGGCGACAACATCGGTGCGCTGATCCGCGGCGTCGGCCGTGAAGAAGTCGAGCGCGGCCAGGTTCTGGCCAAGCCCGGCTCGATCACTCCGCACACCGAGTTCACCTCGGAAGTCTATGTCCTGTCGAAGGACGAAGGCGGCCGTCACACGCCGTTCTTCGCCAACTATCGTCCGCAGTTCTACTTCCGCACCACCGACGTCACCGGCGAGGTCATCCTCCCCGAGGGCACCGAGATGGTCATGCCGGGCGACAACGTCCAGCTGTCGGTCAAGCTGATCGCCCCGATCG
>Ga0180219_1000067_pt1 | contig 146899 bp, 124 predicted proteins | sample eDN3rd30CBELigMG_FD_151338 | JGI IMG/M metagenome (GOLD analysis project Ga0180219, IMG submission 151338) | Enriched Miracle-Growth compost microbial communities from Emeryville, California, USA - eDNA 3rd pass 30_C BE-Lig MG (version 2)... ...
AGGCCGGCGTATCGATCGACGCCGGCAATGCGCTGGTCCGTGCCATCGCCCCGCTGGCCCGTGCGACGCGCCGGCCGGGCGCCGACGCCGATCTCGGCGGCTTCGGCGGCTTCTTCGACCTGAAGGCCGCGGGGTTCCGCGACCCGCTGCTCGTCGCCGCGAACGACGGGGTCGGCACCAAGCTCAAACTCGCCATCGATTCGGGCCGGCACGACGGCGTCGGCATCGACCTCGTCGCCATGTGCGTGAACGACCTGATCGTACAGGGCGCCGAGCCGCTGTTCTTCCTCGACTATTATGCGACCGGCAAGCTCGACAACGATACCGCGACGGCGGTGGTCGCCAGCATCGCCGAAGGCTGCAAGCAGGCGGGCTGCGCGCTGATCGGCGGCGAGACGGCCGAGATGCCGGGCATGTACAGCGAAGGCGACTACGACCTTGCGGGCTTCTGCGTCGGCGCGGTCGAGCGCGATGCAGTGCTGACCGCTGACAAGGTCGCGGCGGGTGACGTCATCCTGGGCCTCGCCGCGTCGGGCGTCCATTCGAACGGCTTTTCGCTGGTGCGCCGCCTCGCGGCGGACAAGGGGTGGAAGCTCGACCGGCCAGCCCTGTTCGACCAAAATGTTTTGCTGATCGACGCGCTGATGGCGCCGACGCGCATCTATGTGAAAAGCCTGCTGCCGCTGGCAAAGACCGGCAAGGTCCACGCGCTCGCGCATATCACCGGCGGCGGTCTGCTCGAAAATATCCCGCGCGTGCTGCCGAAGACATTGCACGCGCATATCGACGCCGACGCCTGGCCACAGCCGCGGCTGATGGCCTTCCTCCAGGCGCAGGGGAATATCGAGCCCGAGGAAATGGCACGCACCTTCAACTGCGGCATCGGCATGGCCGTCGTGGTTGCGCCAGACGACGCCGCGGACGTGACGGCCGCGCTCGAAGCCGCGGGCGAGACGGTGCACCGGATCGGCCACATCGCCGAGGGCGCCAAGGGCTGCACCGTGTCGGGCGGGCCCGATACATGGAGCGCAATGGCTACATGGAGCGCGACGCATAATGGCTAAGGCGCGCGTCGCCGTCCTGATCTCGGGCACCGGCACGAACATGGCCGCGCTGCTCTACGCCGCGAAGGCCGAGGGCTGCCCTTATGAGATCATCCTCGTCGCCAGCAACAATCCCGACGCACCGGGCCTCGCGCTCGCCGCGGCCGAGGGCATCGCGACCTGGAGCCTCTCGCACAAGGGGATGAACCGCGACGCCTTCGACGCGCTGGTCGACGATCAGCTTCGCGCCGCGGGCGCCGACTATGTCGCGCTTGCCGGCTACATGCGCATCCTGAGCAGCGATTTCGTCGCGAAATGGCAGGACCGGATGCTCAATATCCATCCTAGCCTGCTGCCGCTCTACAAGGGACTCGACACCCACCGCAGGGCGATCGAGGCGGACGACCGCCACGGCGGCTGCAGCGTCCATGTCGTGACCGCGGGCCTCGACGACGGCCCGGTGCTCGCGCAGACGCCGGTCGCGATCCTGCCCGGTGACACGCCGGACAGCCTCGCCGCGCGGGTACTGATCGCCGAGCATCAGCTCTATCCGCCGACCCTCGCCGCCTATGTCACGCGCGAACGCTCGGCTGGCTATCTGCTCGGCCGCGTGCGCGACCTCGCGCTGGCGCTGCCCGAAACCGACGAGGTGACCTCGCACGGCATGCCCTGCTTCGGCGTCGTGAAGGGCAAGAAATTCGCCTGGTTCACCGAAGACCATCACGGCGACGGCAAGATCGCGCTGCTGGTCAAGATCAGCGGCGCCGACGAGCAGGCGGCGCTGATCGAAATGGACGCGGATCGCTATTACCGCCCCGCCTATTTCGGCGACGGCTGGATCGGCATCCGCCTCGACCTCGGCGACACCGACTGGGACGCGATCGGCGACTGGCTGCGCAAAAGCTGGCTGGCCGTCGCGCCGAAGCGCCTCGCCGGGCTCATGGCGGCGGCGGACGAGTTCTGACGCAAAAAGGCCGCCGGATCGCTCCGGCGGCCTTTTTTATCTTCGTCATCTTCTTGTCTTCGTCATCCCAGCGAAAGCTGGGATCGCCCGCGTTCATGCCGAACCGCCAGCGGCTCCGGCTTTCGCTGGGGCGACGACAGGTTCAACCGACGATCTCTTCGGGCTTGAAGAAATAGGCGATCTCGATCGCGGCATTCTCGTCGCTGTCCGATCCGTGGACCGTGTTCGCCTCGATGCTTTCGGCCAGTTCCTTGCGGATCGTGCCGGGTGCGGCATCCTTGGGGTTGGTCGCGCCCATGACATCGCGGTTGCGCTGCATCGCATCTTCGCCTTCGAGGACCTGCACGACGACGGGGCCCGAGGTCATGAATTCGACGAGCTCGCCGAAGAAGGGGCGGTCCTTGTGGACCGCATAGAAGCCCTCGGCCTGCTCGCGGGTCATGCGGATGCGCTTCGAGGCGACGACGCGCAGGCCGGCTTCCTCCAGCATCTTGGTGACCGCGCCGGTCAGGTTGCGGCGCGTGGCATCGGGCTTGATGATCGAAAAGGTGCGGGTGACCGCCATGAGAGAAGCTCCTGCGTTATCGTGCTTTGGGTTGCGCGCGCCTCTAGCCGCGCTTTTGCTGCACCGCAAGAACGAAGGAAAGTCTCCCGCCGCGTGGATCAGGGTCTGTGCCGTCGAAGCGGAATCATCACCGCAGCCCTGAGCCTGTCGAAGGGCGCCTCACGACGATAAGCGCCCTTCGACAGGCTCAGGGCTGCGGTGACGAGACTCCAGGACGGATCGACATTCAGAAGATGGCGAGCCGGAGTCGAAGACGACCACAGGTCAAAATGGTGGGTTTTCGTGACCCGGAGCGCAGCGTGCTAATGGCACGCGAGCACCGGAAGCGCGAGAAGCCGCCATTTGCAGGCCGCCAGAGCGGAATGTCGATCCGTCCTAGACCCCTGAATCTGAAGTTCGCCGCATTGATTCCGTCATCCCGGGCTTGACCCGGGATCCCGCTTTTCTTCGATCCGTGCGCGAAAGGAAGCGGGACCCCGGGTCAAGCCCGGGGTGACGGTGATGACAGGAACTTTGATTCCACCATATTAGCCGCCCATGCCGTAGGTAACGCTGCCCGTCACCTTGCCGCCTTCCTGCGTCGCGGTGACCTGGACCCCCGACTTGTCGTCGCCCGGCTTTGCGGCGCCGATCATCATCGTATCGCCCGACTTCACCTCGGCATTGACCTTGAAGCCCGCCGCTTCCGCCTGTTTGCGGAAATGGGCGATCACGTCCTCGGCCTTGCCGGGCGCCTCGAAGCTCGCCATGCCCGACTGGCTGCCCTTACCCGTCGCGGTGAAGCCGCCAGTCATCTTCGATCCCGGATAGGGCGCGAAGCCATCGGGCAGCTTCGCATTGGCGGCACCGCCGCCAAAGCTCATCTCGCCGTCTTCGGTCTTGATGCTGACATTGCCCTCGTCGCCCGCGCCGCTCGCCGTGACCTTATAGTCGGTGGTCTCGCCGGTCTCGGGGTCGGTGACGGTGCCGCTCGCAATCTCCTTTTCCGATTTCGAGCCGCAGGCGGCGAGCAGCAGCGCCGCCGTCAGAACCAGGATGCGCATTTTCTCTCTCCTCTCGATCAGGGGCCTTCCGACCAGCGACCGCGGTCGTCCTGCTTCCAGAAATGCCGTTCGACGCCATCCGCCGCCCCCAGTTTCCGCCAGGTTGCGCGGGCATCGTCGATGCGGCTGTTATCGAAGAGAAAAAAGACGCGGTCAAATGTCAGCGCCTCGTCGCGCCATTCACCGTCGGCCAGCGCGACGTGACGCGCGCCGTTGGCGGCCGGCAGAGCGAGCGTGCCGGCGATCAGGATCGGTTCGAGCGCGGCATCGGCCGTTTCGGCCATGGCGTGCGGCAGGAAGCTCGCGGGCTGAAGCGTCCACAGCGCCTCGTCGATCGCCTGGCGCTGCATCGCCGGCCCGGCGACGACGAGCAACCGCTCGCCGCCGCCCAATATCCGGCCCGCGATCGCGGGAAGTACCCGCTCGGCGGGGTCTCGGGTCAGCCGATAGAAATCGACGCGCGCCATGCTTCGCCCGGCCCGCCTCAGCCCTCGTGATGGTCCGCGATATAGCGGTCGAGCAGGCGCACGCCATAACCGGTCGCGCCCTTGGCATAGGTCGGGCCGTCCTTGTCGTGCCAGGCCATGCCCGCGATATCGAGGTGCGCCCAGGCGACCCCCTCGTTCACGAAGCGCTTGAGGAACTGCGCCGCGGTGATCGATCCGGCCTCGCGCGGGCCGATGTTCTTGATATCGGCGATCGGGCTGTCGAGCAGCTTGTCGTATGCGGGCGACAGCGGGAAGCGCCACAATTTGTCGCCGCTCGCCTCGGCGGCGTCCAGCAGCTTCGCCGCCAGATCCTCGTCGTTCGCGAACATGCCGGCATATTCGTGGCCGAGCGAGATGACCATCGCGCCGGTCAGCGTCGCGAGATCGACGATCACCTTGGGATCATAGCTCTTCTGCGCCCAGGCGATGGCGTCGCACAGGACGAGCCGTCCTTCGGCGTCGGTGTTGAGCACCTCGACCGTCTGGCCCGACATGGTGGTGACGATGTCGCCCGGACGCTGCGCGTTGCCGTCGGGCATATTCTCGACCAAGCCGACGACGCCGACGACATTCGCCTTCGCCTTGCGACCGGCGATCGCCTTCATCGCGCCCGCGACCGCGCCGGCGCCGCCCATGTCCCACTTCATCATGTCCATGCCCGGCCCGGGTTTCAGGCTGATACCGCCGGTGTCGAAGGTGACACCCTTGCCGACGAACACCACCGGCGCTTCCCCCGCCCCGCCGCCGTTCCAGCGCATCGCGAGGAGCCGCGGCGGCCGGGTCGAGCCCTGCGCGACACCGAGCAGCGCGCCCATGCCGAGCGCCTTCATCTGCCGCTCGTCGAGAATCTCCAGCTCGATCCCCAGGTCGGCGAGATGCTGGCAGCGCTCGACGAAGGTTTCGGGATAGAGGAGATTCGGCGGCTCGGCGACCAGCGTCTGGGTCAGCGCGACGCCGTCCGCGACCGCAGAATAGCGGCCCCAGCGCGCCGACAGATCGCTGGCGGGCGACGCGATCACGACCGTCTTCAGGCTGGGCTTCGCATTGTCGGCCAGCCGGGTACGATAGGTGTCGATCCGCCAGTTGCGCAGCTTCGCGCCCATGGCAAAGGCGAGCACATCCTCGGCATCGCTCTGCCCGGCGCTCGCGAAATCGACATGGACCGTCTGGACGCCGCTGGTCTGCAGCCGCGCCGTCAGCGCCGCGCCGCCGCGCTCCAGATCATGCTCGCTGCCCTCGCCGATGCCGACGAGCAGCAACCGCTGCGCCCGACCGTCGCGCAGCGCCGTCGTCTCGGCGATAGCGCCAGCCGCACCGTCGAACCGCGCCTGCGAGGCCGCCGCCGTCAGCAGCGACGCCTGCGCGCCGGCGATGGCCGAAAGCCCGCCCTTGCGGACCGGAAAGGCGACGACGTCGGCAGACGCGTCGATTTGCGCGACAAATTGAATGTCCATGCCTTAACTCTCTTATGCGGTGATTGATTGCAACGTGTGGGACCGATAGGGGTTTCGCCTGCGAGTTGCAAAACTAAAGCAGCCGTTTGAGTCCGGGTGGACATTTAGCGATGGGACAAAGTTGATTAGATGAGTTGGGCTTTGCTCCCCCGCGCGATCGGCAAGCGTCGGCTCTGGTTGGCGACCGCGAGCCTGCTGGCGTTCGCCGCAAGCCCCGCCGTCGCACAGGACGCTGCCGAAGGGCAGGTCACCCCGCCGCCCACCGTCCCGACGCGGCCCGACGACAGCGTGCCGCCCGGCGAGCCCGACCTGCAGACCCCCGACGTGTCGCCGGTGACCACCGACGCGCCGAAGGTCGCGACTGAGGACCAGGTCGGTTTCGCCGCCGACAATCTTCATTACGACAGCGATAGCGAGGTGGTGATCGCCGAGGGCAATGTCGAGATGAACCGCGACGCCATTTCGATGCGCGCCGACAAGGTGACCTGGGACCGCCGGAGCGGGCAGGTCGTCGCGGAAGGCGATGTCGCGATCCGCAATCCGGAGGGGGACACCGCCTATGGCGACCGGATCGAGCTGACCGACAGCCTGCGCGACGGGGTGGTCGAAGATCTGCTCGTCGTGCTCGAAAACGGCTCGCGGCTGGCCGCGGTGCGCGGCACCCGCTTCGACAACGGCAATATCGAGCTGGAGAACGCCGCCTACACCCCCTGCCCCGTCGTCGACGAGGCGGGCTGCCCCAGGAAGCCGAGCTGGCAGATCCGCGCGGTGCGCGTGCTCTATGACCGGGCAAAGAACAAGGTGAAGTACAAGGGCGCCCGGGTCGAGGTCTTCGGATTGCCGCTGATCCCGCTGCCGGGCCTCAGCCACCCAGCGACGAGCGAGGCGGGCAGCGGCCTTCTGGTTCCCAATGTCCGGCTCGACCGCACCAACGGTTTCGAGATCGCGGTTCCCTATTATCTTCGCCTCGCGCCGAACCGCGACGTGACGATCACGCCGCACCTCTACACCGATGCGGCGCCGATGCTCGAAGGCGAGTTCCGCGCCCTCACCGATTTCGGTTCGTTCCGCATCAACGGCTATGCGACCTACAGCTCGGTCGTGCCGCTGGTCGGAACGCCGACGGCCTCGACCGAAGAGTTTCGCGGCTATCTGGAAAGCGCGGGCAAGTTTCAGATCGATCCGCGCTGGAGCGTCAGCTATTCGGGCCGTGTCGCGACCGACCGCACCTTCATGCGGCGCTACGATATCAGCCGCGACGACCGGCTGCGCTCGACCTTCGAGGTCGAACGGATCGGCGGCCAAAGCTATTTGTCCATCGCCGGCTGGGCGACACAGACGCTGCGCTTCAACGATGAACAGGGGCAGCAGCCGATCGCGCTGCCGATCATCGATTTCCGGCAGCGGCTCGACGATCCGTGGCTCGGCGGCCAGTTCGAACTGCAACTCAACACCGTCGCGATCGGCCGCACCGCAGGGCAGGACACGCAGCGCGCCTTCGCCGGCGCACGCTGGGACCTGCGCCGCCTGACCGGGCTCGGACAGGAGGTGACGTTGACCGCGCTGGTGCGCGGCGACGTCTATCACAGCGACGAGAATCTGCTGACCGCGATCCCCGGCTATCGCGGCGCGTCGGGATGGCAGGCGCGCGGCATCGCCGCGGTCGCGGCCGACATGCGCTGGCCCTTCATCGGCGAATTCCTGGGCGGGACGCAGACGCTGACCCCGCGCGTCCAGATCGTCGCGACCCCGCCGATCGAGAATCTCGATATCCCGAACGAGGACGCGCGCGCCTTCGACCTCGAGGACAGCAACCTGTTCGCGATCAACCGCTTCAACGGCTACGACCGCTTCGAGGACGGCGCGCGCGTCACCTATGGCTTCGAATGGAACTACAGCCGCCCCGGCTTCAACATCAGCACGGTGGTCGGGCAAAGCTATCGCCTGTCGAGCAAGCCAACGCTGTTCCCCGACGGCACCGGCCTGACCGACCGCACGTCCGACATCGTCGGGCGCACGACCGTCGCCTACAGGGATTTCCTGCGCCTGACCCACCGCTTCCGGCTCGACAAGGACAATCTGGCCGTCCGCCGCAACGAATTCGACGCGACGATCGGCGGCCGGTCGACCTACGCCGTGCTCGGCTATTCGCGCCTCAACCGCGACATTCTCAGCCTGGCCGAGGATTTGCAGGACCGCGAGGAAGTGCGCGCCGGCGGCCGGGTCGCGTTCGCGCGCAACTGGTCGATCTTCGGCTCGGCGATCGTCGACCTGACCAGCGCGAAGGAGGACCCGCTCAGCACCGGCGACGGGTTCGAGCCGATTCGCCACCGGCTCGGCCTTGCCTATGACGATGATTGCCTGTCGATCGCGCTGACCTGGCGCCGCGACTATATCGACACCGGCGACGCGCGGCGCGGCAACAGCTTCTCCTTCCGCGTCGCCTTCCGCAACCTGGGTTTCTAGGCATTTTCGCTCTCTCCCCTCAGGATAGAGGGCCATGTCGCTCAGCCTGCGTTCAGCGTCGCGGGCCTATCCGTGCCGCCAAAAGGTCCGGATGGCGGATTGCGCTGGACCATCAGGCGCATCCGCTGATACGGAGCGTGCCACTGTTTCTCGAATAGGGTGAAGATGACCAGATTTTCGACCATGATCGGCCTGATCGCCGTGGCGGCCGTCGGTGCGACGCCGGTGATCGCCCAAACCGTTTCCGAAACCACCGTTTCCGATAATGAGGTGCCGACCACCAGCCTCGATATCCCCGGCAACGTCAAGCTCTATGGCGATGCCAAGCCCAACGTCTATCGCCCCTCGGCAACCGTGAATGGCGAGATCATCACCTCGACCGACATCGAACAGCGCATGGCGCTGATCCGCATCGCCAATTCGAACCTGACGCTAAGCCCCGAAGAAGAGGAACGGCTGCGCCAGCAGGTGTTCAGTAATCTGATCGACGAAAAACTGCAGATTCAGGCCGCGAAGCAGGCTGAGATCACGATCGACGAGAATCTGATCAATCAGCAGTTCGCCCAGCTCGCCGCGCGCTTCAAGCAGTCGCCGGAGGATTTTTCCCAATATCTGGCATCCAAGGGCTCGTCCGCCGCTGCAGTGAAACAGCAGATTCGCGGCGAATTCGCGTGGGACCGCCTGCTGTCGAACAACATCCAGTCGACGACCAACGTATCGACCGAAGAGGTCGATTCGGTGCTCAAGCGGCTCGAGGCGGCGAAGGGTCAGGATGAATATCATCTCGGCGAAATCTACCTGTCGGCGACCCAGGACAATGTCGCCGCGGTGGTCGAGAATGCGCGCAAGATCATGGAAGCGCTGCAATCGGGCGGCTCCTTCGCCGCCTATGCGCGCCAATTCTCCGAAGCGTCGACCGCAGTCGTCGGCGGCGACCTCGGCTGGGTGCGCGCCGGCCAGCTTCCGGCATCGATGGCCGAGGCGGCAGCGCAGATGGGGCCGGGCCAGCTCGTCGGGCCGATCGAGGTGCCGGGCGGCGTCTCGATCATGCTGATGGTCGACCGGCGCCAGGTGCTGACCGCCGACCCGCGCGACGCACTCCTCAGCCTCAAGCAGATTTCGCTCGATTTCCCGGCCGGCACGACCCCGACGCAGGCGACCGCGCTGGCAAGCAAGTTCACCGAGGCGACGAGCGCGATCTCCGGCTGCGGCGCCGCCGATCAGGTCGCGCAGTCGCTGGGCGCGCAGATCGTGTCGCGCGACAATATCTCGATGCGGCAACTGCCCGCCCCGCTTCAGCAGACGCTCGCCACGCTGCAGGTCGGCCAGACCACCCAGCCCTTCGGCGCCGAGAATGAGGGCATCAGCGTCCTCGTCCTGTGCGGCCGCGATATGCCGCAGGCCGCCGGCACGCCGAGCGCCGAGCAGATCGAGCAGCAGCTTCTCGACGAAAAGGTCAACAAGCGGGCCCAGCGCTATCTGCGCGACCTGCGCCGGGACGCCGTGATCGAATATAGCTGATGAGTGATTTTTCGCATCGACGCCCGATCGCGGTTACCATGGGTGACCCGGCCGGCGTCGGCCCCGAAGTCGCGGCGCGCGCCTGGACGGCGCGGCGCGAGCATGCGCTGCCTCCCTTCGTCGCCATCGGCGATATCGCGGCGATCGACGCCGTGTGGGATGGGCCGGTCGCCCGCGTCGGCGACATGGAACAGGCGGTGCGGACCTTCGCCGACGCGCTGCCCGTCTGGCATCTGGAGGACAGCGGGCCGCTGACTCCGGGCGAACCGACACCGGCCGGCGCGACCTGCGCACTGCATGCGCTCGAAACCGGGATCGGACTGACCCGCACCCAGGCCAGCGCCGCACTCGTCACCGGGCCGGTGTCGAAGCACGCGCTGCAAGGGATCGGCTATACCCACCCCGGCCAGACCGAATTCATCGCCGAACGCTGCGGCGTCGCCGTGACCAACGCGGTGATGATGCTCGCGGGACCGGGCCTGCGCGTCGTGCCGCTGACCGTCCATATCCCGCTCGCCGAGGTGCCCGAGCGGCTGACCTGCGAGTTGATCGTCGCCAAGGCGCGAATGGTCGCGCGCGGACTGAAGCGCGACTTCGCGATCGCGGCGCCACGCCTCGCCATCGCCGGCCTCAATCCCCATGCCGGCGAAAGCGGCCGGCTCGGCGACGAGGAAATCCGCATCATCGCCCCCGCCGTCGAGCAATTGGCGGATGAGGGGCTCGTCGTCGACGGCCCGCTAGCCGCCGACGCGCTGTTCGCGCCGGGTATCCGCGACCAGTATGACGCCTTGCTCTGCCCCTATCACGATCAGGCGCTCGCGCCGTTCAAGGCGCTGCATTTCCACGACGGCGTCAACCTGACGCTCGGCCTGCCGATCGTCCGCACCTCGCCCGATCACGGGACGGCGTTCAACATCGCGGGCCGTGGCCGCGCCGATCCGGGGCCGACGATCGCGGCGATCGCGATGGCGGCGCGGATGGCGGCGGCGCGCGAGCAAAGCTGCGCTCCCGCCAAGTGACGCGCGCGCCCAGCCGCCCGCTTCCGCCGCTGCGCGAAACGGTGCGCGCGCATGGCCTGTCGGCGAGCAAGGCGCTCGGGCAGAATTTCCTGTTCGACGAACAACTTCTGGACCGGATCGCCGCGCTGCCCGGCGATCTCGACGGCGCGACGGTATTCGAGGTAGGCCCCGGCCCCGGCGGCCTGACGCGCGCGCTGCTCCGCGCCGGCGCGCGCGTGATCGCGGTCGAGCGCGACCATCGCTGCCTGCCTCTGCTCGGCGAACTGTCCGAGGCGTTCGGCGGCCGGCTGACCGTGATCGACGGCGACGCGATGGCGATCGATGCCGACGCCATGGCCGACGGCCCCTATCACATCGTCGCCAACCTGCCCTATAATGTCGGCACCGCGCTGTTCACCCGCTGGCTCGAGTCGCCCGTCTGGCCGCCACAATGGTGCTCGCTGACCCTGATGTTCCAGCAGGAGGTCGCCGAGCGCATCGTCGCCCCGGTCGGTACCGCCGCCTATGGCCGGCTCAGTGTGCTCGCCCAGTGGCGCGCGACTGCCCGCATCGCGACGAGGGTCCACCGCTCGGCCTTCACCCCGCCGCCCAAGGTCATGTCGGCGATCGTCCATGTCGTTCCCGCGGCGCAGCCCGAGGGCGTCGATCCGGCTTTGCTATCGCGTCTCACCGAAAAAGGCTTCGGCCAGCGCCGCAAGATGCTGCGCCAGAGCCTGAAGGGCGTGCCGGGCGCCGTCGAGGCGCTGGAAGCGATCGGCATCGACGCGACGCGACGTGCAGAGACGGTAAGCGTCGCCGAATGGGTCGCGCTGGCGCGGGCGTTGGGCGGGTCGGCGGGCGGTTAGGCGATGGAAAAAAGTGGGCTTGGCACCGAGACCGGTTTGGGTGGGAAGCGGACGTTGGCGTGCGCGCTGCTTTCCCCTCCCGCAGGCGGGAGGGGCAGCGAGACTTACGAACTTTGTTCGTTAGTCGCAGCGGGGTGGGCCACTGCAACGTCGCTGCCCACCCCCGACCCCTCCCGCCTGCGGGAGGGGAGAAGAATGTCATCTTCCGGTGGATGGCAGTCGCTTGACGATCCCCGGCGAAAGCCGGGGCCCAAAGTGCGACTGCGCAGCGCCGGCTCTCCAACGCTCTGGACCCCCGGCTTTCGCCGGGGATCACGTCGCTTATGTCCGCAACCGGTCGTTTCCGGACACTTCTCCATTCCGCTTGACACGAACGGACTAGCGAATGGCGACCTTCACTACCGACCGATGTGGACGCCCGTCAGTTCTGCCCGCTGGTCACGGTCGTCACCACCGGTTTCGGCGCGATCGCTTCGGCGGCGACCACATGCCGCGAGGCGCCGGTCGCGATGGCCTTTTCAAGCGCCGCGACCTGCGGGCAGTCGCTCTTGCACAGGCGCTGCGCGTCGGCGAGCTTTTCGCGCGCGATCTCCAGCGCACCCTTGGCGGCGAGCGCCTCGCCTTGACCGGTCAGCGCGACGAGGTCATTGGGTTCGAGGAGCAGCGCCTCGCGATAAAGGCCGATCGCCTTGCCCGGCAGACCCTGCGCGCGCGCCACCTGCGCCAGCGCGATGATGGCCGAACGGTTGCGCGGGTCGGCGGCGAGCGCCGATTCATAATAGTCGACCGCGCCGTTCAGATCGCCCTTCGCCTGCGCCGCTTCGCCCTCCTTCTGAAGCGCGACCGAGGTCGGGAGTATATCGTTATCCGCACGCTGCGCATCCGAGGCCGTGGGCAGGCTCGCAAGGATCAGGCCGGCCCCGATAGCCAGAAAACTGACGCGCATGGCATACTCCCATCGTTTCATCTGCGGCGATGCTAACATGGCGCCGTCAGCCTTGCGAGGAAAAAGCCGTCGCAGTCGTCCCGTGCCGGAGTCAGCAGAAAACCGCGCCCCGCGGCGCGGCCGATGCGCGCCGGAAGCATGGCGTCGTCGGCCGTCCAACCGGGATGCCGGTTCAGAAATTCGTCCACCTGGGCTCGCCCCTCGCGCGCGATGATCGAGCAGACGGCATAAAGGAGTTTGCCGCCCGGCGCCACCAGATCCGCGCCGATATCGACGAGCCGCGCCTGATCGGCGGCATGGCGGCCCAGCCGCGCGGGACTCAGGCGCCAGCGTAGTTCGGGGCTGCGCCGCCAGGTGCCGCTGCCCGAGCAGGGCGCGTCGACGAAGACGCGGTCCGCGCGGCCTTGCCAGTCGGCGAGCATCGCCGCTTCCCTGCCGGGGTCGAGCAGCCGCGTCTCGATGCGCGTCGCGCCTGCCCGCTCCGCCCGCGGCGGCAATTGCCGCAGCCGCGCGCGGTTGACGTCGCAGGCCAGGATATCGGCGCGGTCGCCGGTCAGCGAGGCGATGGCCAGCGTCTTGCCGCCGCCGCCCGCGCACAAGTCGACAATCGCCATGCCCGGCGCCGCATCGAGCGCCGCCGACGCATATTGGCTCGCCGCATCCTGCACCTCGAAACGCCCTTCGGTATAGGCGGGATGCTGCACCGCCGCGGTCTCGGGCGGCAATCGCCAGCCATCGGCCGCTCCCGCGATCGCCCGTCCCTCGGGAAAGAGCACGACAAGATCGTCGCGCGTGCCCGCAAGACGATTGGCGCGCAGGTCGAGCGGCGCCCGCGCCAGCATCGCCTCGGCTTCGTCCGCCCCGATCAGCGGGTCGAACAGGTCGATCAGCGCCGGCGCCGCCAGCCCGGCCTCGGCGCGCGTCTCGTCAGACGCGATCGGCGCGGGGCCATAAGGCGAACCATCGAATAAAGCCGCCAGCGTCGGATCGCGGTCGGCCAGTGCCAGCATCGCCGCGCGCCCCGACGACGGCGCCGAACGGACAAGGCGGATCGCGTCATAGACATGGCCGCGGATCGCCCGCCGATCTTTCGACCCCGCATAGCGCCGCGCGCGCATCGCCTCGGCAAAGATCGCGTCCGCCGGCGCCCCGCCCTCGCGCGCCGCGGCGGCGATGACATCTAGGATCTCGATCGCAGTCTGCAGGCGCGCAGCGGGGGTCATGGATAAACAAACCATCCCCTCCCCTTCAGGGGAGGGGCAGTGAGACTTGGTCCGGCGTCAGCCGGTCCTAGTCGCAGTAGTCGCAGCGGGGTGGGCCCGGCGACACGGTGCGAGGTGGCTGGCCCCACCCCGCTGCGACTAGGCAGCAAGCTGCCAAGTCTCGCCACCCCTCCCCTGAAGGGGAGGGGGACAGGATGGGAAGACCCCACGGCCACCTCACCCCACCGGATAATTCGGCGCCTCGCGGGTGATCGCGACATCGTGGACATGGCTCTCGCGCAGGCCCGCATTGGTGATCCGCACGAATTTCGCCCGCTCGCGCAGGTCCTTCAGCGTGCGGCTGCCGGTATAGCCCATCGCCGCCTTCACGCCGCCGACGAGCTGGTGGATCACATCCTTGGCCGGCCCCTTGAAGGGCACCTGCCCTTCGATGCCCTCCGGAACCAGCTTCATCTGGTCCTTGATGTCCTGCTGGAAATAGCGGTCGGCCGACCCCCGCGCCATCGCGCCGACGCTGCCCATACCGCGATAGCTTTTATAGGTGCGGCCCTGATAGAGAAAGGTTTCGCCCGGCGCCTCGGCCGTGCCCGCGAGCAGCGAGCCGACCATCACGCTCGACGCGCCCGCCGCCAGCGCCTTGGCGATATCGCCAGAGGTGCGCAGGCCACCGTCGGCGATGACCGGCACGTTCAGCTTCGATGCCGCCTCGACGCTGTCGAGGATCGCGGTGAGCTGCGGTACGCCGACCCCCGCGACGACGCGCGTCGTGCAGATCGATCCGGGACCGATGCCCACCTTGACCCCGTCGGCGCCGCAGTCGATCAGCGCCCTGGTCGCCTCCCCGGTCGCGACATTGCCCGCCAGCACCTGCACCCGGTTCGACAATTTCTTGATCTTCTCGACCGTCACCCCGACCATCCTGCTGTGACCGTGCGCGGTGTCGACGACGATCAGGTCGCATTCGGCGTCGATCAGCGCCTCGGCGCGCTCGACCCCGCTGTCGCCGGTATTGGTCGCCGCCGCGACACGCAGCCGGCCGCTTTCGTCCTTGGTCGCGTCGGGGAAATTCACCGCCTTTTCCATGTCCTTGACGGTGATCAGGCCGATGCAGCGATAATCGCCGTCGACGACGAGCAATTTCTCGATGCGGCGCTGGTGGAGCAGCTTGCGCGCCTCCTCCTGGCTGACGCCGGGGCGCACGGTGGCCAGATTGTCGGCGGTCATCAGCTCGCGCACCGGCTGGCCGGGATTATCGGCGAAGCGGACGTCGCGGTGGGTCAGGATGCCGACCAGCTTGCCGCCGGGTTCGACCACCGGGATGCCGGAGATTTTATGCTGGTCCATCAGCGCGGTCGCGTAGGACAGCGGCGCGTCGGGGGTGATGGTGATCGGGTTGACGATCATCCCGCTTTCGAAGCGCTTGACCTGCCGCACCGCCGCCGCCTGTTCCTCGACCGTCAGATTGCGGTGGAGCACGCCGATACCGCCGATCTGCGCCATCAGGATCGCCATGTCGGCCTCGGTCACCGTGTCCATCGCTGATGACAGGATCGGGATGTTCAGGCTGATCTCGCTCGTCAGTTGCGTCTGGAGATTGGCGTCGGAGGGCAAGATGTCCGATGGACCGGGGACCAGCAACACATCGTCGAAGGTCAGGCCGGTGATGATTTCCATGGGACGCCACTTTCTGCTGCGAGGCGGCACTGCCCCGGCTCGCGAGGGGCGGCACGCGCGAATCATTTGGTGGCGGCCCATGTAACCAGTCGCGCCGCGGCGCGCCAGAGGGGGGCGCACGATTATTTCGCGACCGGAAAAAGCGGCGTCGATGCGCCGGAAACAGTGCCGTTGCAACCGGTTGCAACGGGTCCGAACGCCGGTTAGACCTCGGCCCCACAACATGATCGGGGAAGAGGACAAACGCTGCATGGAATTACCCAGCCAGACATCCGCCGTGCCAGGCGGCCGGTCGACCGCTCTCGCCGCCTTTGCCGCGGTGACCGTCCTCTTCTTCGCCTGGGGCTTCATCACCTCGCTGATCGACCCGCTCGTCGCGGCGGTGAAGGGCATCTTCACGCTCAGCGATGCAGAGGCGCAGCTTTCGGCCTCGGCCTTCTTCATCGCCTATTTCATCATGTCCTTTCCGGCGGCGGCGCTGATCGCGCGCGTCCACTCGGTACCCTCGATCCTGATCGCGCTCGCGACGATGGTCGGCGGCTGCCTCGTCATGCTCGCGGCCGCCAATCTCGCCGTCTATCCGCTCGTGCTGCTCGGGCTGTTCATGCTGGCGAGCGGCATCACCATACTCCAGGTCGCGGCGAACCCGCTCGCCGCGGCGCTCGGCGATCCGAAGCGCAGCCATTTCCGCCTGACGCTCAGCCAGACCTTCAATTCGGTCGGCACCTTCATCGGGCCGCTGATCGGCGCCCATCTGTTCCTGAAAGGCGTCGAGGTCAAGGAAGGCGCAGTGGTGACCGAGGCGGTGCGCGCCGAGGCGCTCGCGGGCATCGATTCGGCCTATTTCTGGATCTGCGGACTGATCGTCGCGCTCTTCCTCTTCTTCTGGTTCAGTCGCCGCATCGTCGACGCCGCGGTGCCGCCGGCACCGCTCGGCGCGCGCGGCAACATGGGGGCGCTGCTCGGCGAGGCTTTCGCCTCGCGTTGGGCGAAGCTCGGCGCGCTCGCGATCTTCCTCTATGTCGGCGCAGAGGTCGCGATCGGGACGCAGATGGCGCTGTTCCTCAACAGCGACGCGATCTGGGGCCAGTCCGACGCCGCCTTCGACGTCCCGCTGCTCGGCTTCGCCATGGGCAGCGACGGCGTCCCCGGCGTATCGCTGCAGGAGGCGGGCAAGGCGGTCGCCTTCTATTGGGGCGGTGCGATGGTCGGGCGCGCGATCGGCTCGATCCTGCTCGCACGCTTTTCGGCCGCGCGGCTGCTCGCGCTCTTCACCGCGCTCGCCGCCGTGCTGTGCCTCTATGTCGTGCTCGTCGGCGGCGTGACCGCGGGCTTCGTCGCGCTGTCGATCGGCCTGTTCAACTCGATCATGTTCCCGGTGATCTTCACCCTGACCCTCGAACGCGCCGGCGCGCGGGCGGAAGCGACGTCGGGGCTGCTCTGCACCGCGATCGTCGGCGGCGCGGTGATCCCCTATTTCATCGGCCTGTTGTCGGGCGCGATCGGCTATGCGGCGGCGCTGATCCTGCCCGCCGCCTGCTATGTCCTGCTCTTCGCCTTCGCCATTGCCGCCGGGCGGACGGCGCCGACGCAGGCTGCCGCGAGCGCGACGGTGCATTGAGCCGCCGCGCGCCGGGGGGCTGAGCGGTGGCGGAGCTGTCGATCGTGGGTGCGTGCAAGCGCTTCGGCGAGACCGAAGTGTTGCGCGACGTGTCGATCGACGTCGCCGACGGCGAATTCGCCGTCATCGTCGGCCCGTCAGGCTGCGGCAAGTCGACGCTGCTGCGCGCGGTGGCGGGGCTCGAGGATCTGACCAGCGGCCGCGTCCGCATCGGCGCACGCGATGTTACCGCGCTGCCGCCGTCGCAGCGCGGCATCGCGATGGTGTTCCAGTCCTACGCGCTCTACCCCCATCTGACGGCCTATGAGAATATGGCGTTCGGCCTGCGGATCGCGAAGGCGGCAAAGCCCGAGATCGACGCCGCCGTACGCCGCGCCGCCGCCATTCTCTCCATCGAAGGCCTGCTCGACCGCAAGCCCGCCGCGCTCTCGGGCGGGCAGCGGCAGCGCGTCGCGATCGGCCGCGCGATCGTCCGCCAGCCGCAGCTCTTCCTGTTCGACGAGCCGCTGTCGAACCTCGACGCCGACCTGCGCGGACGGATGCGCCACGAATTCGCGGCGCTGCATCGCACCCTCGGCACGACCACTCTCTACGTCACCCACGATCAGGTCGAGGCGATGACGCTCGCCGACCGCATCGTCGTGCTGCGTGAGGGGCGGATCGAGCAGACGGGGCGGCCGCGCGACCTCTACGCGCGGCCCGACAATCTTTTCGTCGCGCAATTCCTCGGCACGCCGCAAATGAACGTCCTCCCCGCGACCATGGCCGAAAACGGCCGCGCGCAGCTCGCCGACGGCCATGCCATCGCCCTGCCCGCCCTCGCCGCGCCGCCGCCGCCGGGCACCGCGCTGACGCTCGGTATCCGGCCCGAGGATGTCGCGATCGGTACCGCGGCGGACGCGCTGCCCTTCGCCATCGCCTTCGTCGAGCGGCTCGGCGCCCTGGCGACGCTGCATCTGGAGGGGCCGGGCGGCGCGCTCGCCTGCCAGGTCCGCGACGACGGCGGCATGACCGAAGGCGATGCCGTGCCGGTGGCGCTGCCGCCGGCGCGCCTCCATCTGTTCGACGCGGCGGGAAAAAGGCTGCGGAGCGTGGATGAATGACCTTGCGTTTTCGTCATGTAACCGGTTACTTCGTTCTCCGTCCACGCCCGGAAGAACCAGACGGAGTCGTCACCGCGGCTCGGGAAGAGAGGGGGCAAAACGCATGGCAACCTTGAGGGACGTCGCCCGCGAAGCCGGCGTATCGGTCGCAACCGCATCGCGCGCGATCAACGGGCTCGGCAATGTCACTGCGCCGACGCGTGCCGCGGTGCTGGCGGCGGTCAAGAAGCTCAATTTCGTTCCGCACAGCGGCGCGCGCAATCTGACGCGGCGGCGGACCGACACGGTGGGGGTGATCCTGCCCGACCTGTTCGGCGAATTCTTTTCGGAGATCATCCGTGGCATCGACCTCGTCGCGCATGAATCGGGGATGCATCTGCTGCTCGGCAACATGCACGGCAGCGCGCACGAGACGGCGGCGGCAATCGCGGCGATGCGCGGGCGGGTCGATGGGCTGCTCGTCATGCCGCCCGAGCTCAAGCCCGAAACGCTGGCCCAGCATCTCGACCCGGTGCTGCCGACGGTGCTGCTCAACTATGACGCGGCGACGCTCGACCGCCCCTATGTCGCGGTCGACAATTATCGCGGCGCCTGGAAGATGACAGAGGCGCTGCTGGCCGCCGGCGCACGGCGGATCGTCCATATCGCGGGCCCGAAGCACAACCGCGACGCGCGCGAACGCCAACGCGGCTTCGTCGATGCGATGGCGGCGATCGCGGGCGAGCGCCATCCGGTGATCCTGCCCGGCGATTTCTCGGAAGAAGCAGGGGCCGAAGCGGCGCGGATGCTGGTCGAGGGCAAGATGCCCGCCGACGCGGTGTTCGCGGCGAACGACCTGATGGCGGTCGGCTGCCTGATGCGGCTCGGCGAGGCGGGGCTGAAGGTCCCGCACGACCTGATGGTCGCGGGCTTCGACGACATCCCGCTCGCCCGTCACATCACCCCGGCGCTGACGACGATGCAGGTCAAGATCGACCGGCTCGGCTCGACCGGCATGATGATGCTGCTGCGGTTGTTGCGCGGCGAAGCGCCGGGCGCCGCGAGCGCGACGATCCTGACCCCGGTGCTGATCGAGCGCGGCACGACCGCTCGTGCGGTGGAAGCGGCGGCGTGAGACACGCGGCGCAACGAACGGCATGGACCTGACACGCCGCCGGATGACGGCGGCGCTCGCCGCGCTGCCCCTGCTCCCCGCGCTCGGCGGCTGCGGCGCGCGCGGCGAGGCCGGACTGACGATCTGGGCGATGGGCAATGAGGGCGCGAGCCTGCCCGCGGTACTCGCCGCGATGCCGCGCCCCGCAGGCGCTCCCCCGGTCGCCGTGCAGCCGATGCCGTGGACCGCGGCCCATGCCAAGCTGCTCACCGGCTTCGCGGGCGGTTCGCTGCCCGCGATCGGCCAGGTCGGCAATAGCTGGCTCGCCGAAATGGCGGCGATCGGCGCCATCGCGCCGGTGCCCGCGTCTGTCCACGGCCTGCTCGCCGATCAGTTCGACGCGGTGGTCGACACCAACCGCATCGCCGGCCGCTTCTGGGGCGTGCCCTGGTATGTCGACACCCGCCTGCAATATTACCGCCGCGACCTCTTCGCGCGCGCGGGCCATGCCGCGCCGCCGCGCGCGTGGAACGAATGGAAGCGGGCGCTGCGCCGGGTGAAGACGGTCGTCGGCGAAGGCAATTATGCGCTGCTGTTGCCGCTCAACGAATTCGAGCAGTTGCTGACCTTCGCGCTGTCGGCGGGCGCCCGGCTGCTGCGCGACGCGGACGGGCGCGGCGCCTTTTCAGACCCCGAATTCAAGGCCGCGCTCGCCTTTTACAAATCCCTGTTCGACGAGGGACTGGCGCCGCCGCTCGCGACCACCGAGATAGCCAATATCTGGAACGAGTTCGCGCGCGGCTTCTTCGCCCTGTTCATCTCGGGCCCGTGGACGGTCGGCGAGCTTCGCACCCGCCTCGCGCCCGACATGCAGGACCGATGGGCCACCGCGCCCAACCCCGGCCCGCGCGGCGCCGGCTCGGCGGCGCCGGGCGGATCGAGCCTCGTCGTCTTTGCCGGCCACGATGCGGACGGTCGGGCGTGGGACGTCGTCGCAGGCCTGCTCGCGCCCGCGGCGCAGTTACAGTTCCATCGCCTGACCGGCGATCTCCCCGCGCGGCGGTCGGTGTGGGACACGGCGGGGCTGGCCGCCGATCCGCTCGTCGCTCCGTTCGCGACCCAGCTCGACCGTGCGACCGCGCTTCCCAAGCTGCCCGAATGGGAACGCATCATGACCGAGATGCAGATCATCGCCGAACGCATGGTGCGCGGCGAGTACAGCGTCGATCAGGCGGCGCGGGAAATGGACGCACGCGCTGACCGACTGCTCGAAAAGCGGCGCTGGATGCTGGACAGGGGGCGAGCCTTATGAACGCGGGCCGCCGCAGTCAGGCGCGCGCGGGCTGGATCATGACCGGCCCGGCGCTCGTCGCGATCCTGATCTTCTTCGTCCTGCCCGCCGCCGCCTCGCTGGCGCTCAGCTTCACCGATTTCGATATCTATGCGCTCGCCGACATCGGCAATCTGCGCTTCATCGGCTTCCGGAACTACGAGCGCCTGCTCGAAAATCCGCTGTTCTGGAAGGCGACGACGAACAGCCTGCTGTTCGTCGCGATCGGCACGCCCTTCGTCGTCGTCCTGTCGCTGTTCGCCGCGATGCTCGTGAATTCGCGCTGGCTCGCGTGGCGGCCGCTGTGGCGGGTCGCGCTGTTCGCCCCCTATGTGACGACCCTGGTCGCAACCGCGGTAGTGTGGCGCTATCTGCTCCACACGCGCTACGGCCTCGTCAACTATCTTCTGTCGCTGGTCGGCGCCGGGCCGGTCGACTGGCTCGGCAGCCCGACCGCCTCGTTGCCCGCGATCCTGCTCTTCGTCGGATGGAAGAGTTTCGGCTACAATATGATCATCTTCCTCGCCGCCTTGCAGACGGTGCCGCGCGAACTGGAAGAGGCGGCGCGGATTGATGGCGCCGGCTGGTTCGCGCGGCTGCGCCACGTCACTCTGCCCGCCATCGCGCCGACTGTGCTGCTCGTGTCGGTGTTGACCGTCGCGGCGATGTTCCAGCTTTTCACCGAACCCTATGTGATGACGCAGGGCGGCCCCGCCCAGTCGACCGTCACCATCCTCTATTTCATGTATGAGGAAGGGTTCAAATGGTGGAATCTGGGGTCGGGCGCGGCGGTCGCCTTCCTGCTCTTTCTCTGCGTCCTCGCCGTCACGCTGGTGCAGCTCCGCCTTGCCCGGCGCGGGGGCGCGATATGATGCGCCGCTGGGCCGTCACCCTGCTCGCGGCGTTCGTCGCGCTCGTCACCATCGCGCCCTTGCTGTGGATGGTCTCCGTCAGCTTCATGGCGCCGGGCGAAGCGGCGCGCGTTCCGCCGCCGCTGCTGCCAGGCAGTCCGACCCTCGAAAACTACCGCCAGCTTTTCGGCACCTATGGCGCGCTGCGCTTCCTCGCCAACAGCCTGCTCGTCTCGACCCTCGCGACAATCCTCGCCCTGCTCTTCACCGTACCGGCGGGCTATGCCTTCGCCAAGCTGCGCTTCCGCGGCCGTGACGCGACCTTCCGCCTGCTCGTCGCGGCGCTCGTCGTTCCAGCGCAGATCGGCATGCTGCCGTTGTTCCTCGAACTGAAGGCCATGGGGCTGGTCAACAGTTATGCCGGGGCGCTGGTGCCGTGGCTCGCGGGCATCTTCGGCATCTTCCTCGTCCGCCAATATTGCCTGTCGATCCCCGACGAGATGCTCGAGGCGGCACGCATCGACGGCGCGGGCGAGGGCGTGATCCTGCGCCGCATCGTCCTGCCCGTCCTGACCCCGATCATCGTCACCCTCGCGCTCTTCGTCTTCCTCTCGAGCTGGAACGATTTCATGTGGCCGCTGATCGTCCTCGCCGACCAGCGGCTCTACACCCTCCCCGTCGCGCTTGCCGCGCTCAGCCGCGAGCATGTGCAGGACAATGAGCTGATGATGGCCGGCGCCGTCGTCACCACCCTCCCCGTCCTCATCCTCTTCCTCGCCCTCCAGCGCTTCTACCTGAACGGCCTGCTCGCCGGGAGCGTGAAGGGATGAATTTTATAAGGAGCAAATCATTGAACCCCCATAAGATACTGTCGGGAAAGAAGCGGTTCATGCGCCTCCACCTGTTCACCGCGCTGGCACTCGCCTTTTCTCCGCCGGCCATCGCGCAAAGCGACGGCCAGAGCCCACGGCCTGCGATCGCGGCGGACAACTACCCCTATCAGCTCTTCCTGCCGCGCGGCTATAATACCGCCCCCGGGGCGAGCTGGCCGCTGCTGGTCTTCCTCCACGGATCGGGCGAACGCGGGGAGGATGTCGCGAAGGTCAAGGTCCACGGCCCGCCGAAGATCGCCGACCGCACCCCCGATTTTCCCTTCGTCACCGTCTCCCCGCTGCTTGGCGCCGATCAGGACTGGGACGTCGCGAAGCTCGATCGGCTGCTCGACCATGCGGTGCGGACGCTGCGTATCGACCGCACGCGCATCTATCTGACCGGGCTCAGCCGCGGCGGCCATGCGAGCTGGCGCTGGGCGGCCGCCGAGCCGCATCGCTTCGCGGCGGTCGCGCCGGTCGCGGGGCGCGGCGACCCGGCGACCGCCTGCGCGCTCAAGGACACGCCCATCTGGGCCTTCCACGGCGACCGCGACGATGTCGTGGTGCCGGAGGGCAGCTTCGCGATGGCGCGCGCGATCCGCGCCTGCGGCGGACAGCTCTCGCGGCTGACCATCTACCCCGACCTCGGCCACAATAGCTGGGACCCGGCCTATGACGACCCCGCCCTCTATCTCTGGCTGCTCTCGCACCGCCTCCCCCCGCCGCCCGAGGCGGCGAAGACGAAGACCAGGGACGAAAAATGACCCGGACGCGCTTTCCCGACGATTTTCTGTGGGGCGCGGCGACTGCCGCCTATCAGATCGAGGGCTCGCCTCTCGCCGACGGCGCGGGCGCCAGCATCTGGCAGCGGTTCAGCCACGATCCGCGGCTGATGGCGGCGAAGGGCGCGACGGGCGACATCGCCTGCGACCATTACAACCGCATGGAAAGCGACGTCGCGCTGATGAAGGAGATCGGCCTCAACGCCTATCGCTTCAGCGTCGCCTGGGGCCGGGTGCTCCCCGAAGGGACCGGCCGTGTGAATGAAGCGGGGCTCGATTTCTACGAACGGCTCGTCGACGCGCTGCTCAAGAACGGCATCGAGCCGCTGCTGACCCTGCACCATTGGGACCTGCCCGCCGCGCTCGACGATCGCGGCGGCTGGCTCAATCGCGACAGTGCCGACTGGTTCGCGGACTATGCGTCGGTCATGGTCCGCCGCCTCGACGGGCGGGTGCGCAAATGGGTGACGCTGAACGAGCCTTGGGTCATTACCGATGGCGGCTATCTCCACGGCGCGTTGGCGCCCGGCCACCGCAACCTGTTCGAAACGCCGATCGCCAGCCACAATCTGATGCGCGCGCATGGCGCCGCGGTGCGCGCCTATCGCTCCGAGGGCGCACACGAAATCGGGCTGGTCGTCAACATCGAACCGAAATACCCGGCCAGCGACAGTCCCGCCGACCTCGCCGCGACGGCGCGCGCGCACGCCTATATGAACCGCCAGTATCTCGATGCCGCCCTCAAGGGCCGCTACCCCGCCGAAATGGCGGAAATTTTCGGCGAAGCCTGGCCCGACTGGCCCGAACAGGATCTACAGGACATATGCCAACAACTTGATTTCATTGGAATAAATTACTACACACGGAGCATCGTTTGCGACGACCCCAACCAATGGCCCCTACGCGCCTCCCCGGTCCCCCAGAACGCCACCTACACCGCCACCGACTGGGAGGTTCACCCGCCCGCGCTGACCGATATGCTCGTCTGGTTTCGCGACACGTTCGGCACCATTCCCGTTTACATTACCGAAAACGGCGCCGCCTTCTACGACCCGCCCCAGCCCGGTCCCGACGGCATCGACGATCCGCTGCGCTGCGATTATCTGCGCACCCATATCGCCGCGATTGGCGACGCGATCGAACGCGGCGTCGACGTGCGCGGCTATATGGTCTGGTCGCTGCTCGACAATCTCGAATGGTCGCTGGGCTTTTCCAAGCGCTTCGGCATCGTCCACGTCGATTATGACACCCAGGCCCGAACTCCCAAACGCAGCGCGCGTTTCTACAGCAACATTATCAAGACCAACGGAGGGAATCTGGCATGACCCGCTGGCTCATCATCCTGCTCGCGGCGCTGCTCGCACTCCCCGCGGCGGCGAAAAACGGGGCCGATCGCTTCAGCGCGATGACATACAACATCCGCCTCGACCTCGCCTCCGACGGCGACGACGCCTGGCCGCACCGCCGCAAGGCGCTGACCGTCCTCGTCGCCTATTACGCTCCCGACCTCGTCGGGATGCAGGAGGTGCTGCTGCACCAGAAGCAGGAGATCGAGGCCGACCTGCCGCTCTATCGCTTCGTCGGCGTCGCCCGCGATGATGGCAAGCAGGCGGGCGAATATTCGATGCTCGGCTATCGCACCGACCGCTTCGCCCTCCTCGCCTCGGGCACCTTCTGGCTGTCGCAGACCCCCGACCGCCCGGGCAAGGGCTGGGACGCCGCCTATCCGCGCATCGCGAGCTGGGCGCGCCTCAAGGACCGGACGGCCAGCCAGACCCTGCTCGTCGTCAATACCCATTTCGATCACATCGGACAGGTTGCGCGGGTCGAAAGCGCGAAGCTGATCCGGCACTGGATCGGCGACCACCGGCAACCGGGCGACGCGGTCGTGCTGACGGGCGATTTCAACAGCCCGACCGGCAGCCCGCCCTATGCCGCGATCGTCGCCGACACGCCGGGCCTGATCGCGCTGCACGACACGCAGGACATCAGCCGCACCCCGCATTTCGGTCCCTCGGGCACCTTCACCGCCTTCAAGATCGAACAGGTGGAGCCGAGTCCCATTGACCATATTTTCGTAAGCGACGGCGTGACCGTGCTGCGCCACGCGACGCTGACGCAACAGGAAGGCGGCAAGCTGCCCTCCGATCATTATCCGGTGCTGGCGGACCTGTGCGTCGGCAAGGGCTGCTGAGGGCGGCTATTCTCCGGCGGCATCGAGCCAGCCGCCGGTGAAACCGATACGCTTCAATCCCCGCACGACATGCGGATTCTTGCGCATCACCTTCCACACCAGGCCGCTGCGATGATTCTCCATCATCGCCAGGATCGGCCCCTGGTCGATGCCCAGATAATCGTTCGCGACCCAGCCCTGCACCGGGTCGACCGCGCCCGAGCGCGAGCCCGCATCGACGAAAGTGAAGCTGGGATTGAACGCATCCTTGAAGCCATAACTTGTGTAGAGCCGCGCGCCATAGGTCTTGCGCATCGCCATCAGCGCCGGGATCGCGACCTCCGGGGCGAAGGCGACCGCACCGCCCGCGGCGGTCGGCACCACGGTTCCATCGTCGACGACGCGGATCGCGCTGACGCCGCGCGCCATATAGCCGTTGAAGCTGCGCGGGGTGCCGTTCACGCGATATTGGTCCTTCGAATAGCCCGGGCCGTCCGACGCGCTCCAGCCCCAGATATCGGCGCTGTAACCAGCCCACTGGTTCGGATTGTCGGCGCCATAAGCGCGCTGCGCGAGCGTCGCGCGGCGGCTGTTCTCGAAATAGTCGATACCCTTGCCGCGCATGAAGGCGTCGCGGATGCCGCGGAAATCGACCCAGACATGGCTGTACTGATGGCCGAACAACGGCTCGAACTGAAGATGTTCCTGCCCGTAATAGCGTCCCCAGTCCTTTTCGAGGTCGGCGGCCCAGCCCTTGTCCCACGCCTCCTTGCCCACGCCATGCGTCGGTGAGCCGAGCGCGAGGATATAGACCAGCATCCCCTCATTATAGCCGACCCAGTCATGCGTCCCGAAATCGCCGCTTTCGGGATACCAGCCCATCGCGATCGCCTTCGGCCCGCCGCCGTTGGCCGACGGGATGCGGCTGTTCTCGCGCTGCATGAAGGTCCAGTCGACGCGGCGGTAGATTTTTTCGGCGAGGTCGCGGATCTCCGCCTCGGCCGCGTCGTCGCGGTCGAAATAGCTTTGCGCGAACAGCACCCCGCCGAGCAGCAGCGCGGTATCGACGGTCGAAAGCTCGGTCCGGCCGCGCCGCGTCCCGTCCTCATTCTGGAGGAAATGATAGAAAAAGCCCTTGTATCCGGTCGCGCCCGCCGCCTCCGGCCCCTGCGGCGCATTCCAGTAAAAGCGCAGGCAATCGCGCGTGCGCGCCGCCGCTTCGGCGCGCGTCACATAGCCGCGCTCGGCGCCGATGCCATAGGCTGTCAGCGCGAAGCCTGTCGCGGCGATCGACGAGAAGGGGTTGCTCGGCCAGCGGTCGGGCGCAAGGCAGCGCTCGGTATCGGTGGTATCCCAGAAATAGCGAAAGGTTCGCTGGCTCAACTCTTCCGAAAACGCCGCCTCACCGATCGGCGCCAACGCCGCCGGCGCGGCGCCGGCCACAGGAGCGTGCGAGGATGCGATCGGCGCACAGCCCGTGGCAAGCGCCATGAGGGGCAGGACGAGCGTCCCGAACCGGAAAGACATTCTTCACTCCAAAAAAATGGGGCGCCCGGCCACGGGAGGGGTGTGGCCGGGCGCCCGCCGTCCGGCCGGTCAGAATTGGAAGCCGGCCGAGAATTTGATCGTCCGCGGCTGTCCGTCGATGCTGACATTGTCCCAGTTCCGCTGGCCGGTCGTCGCGTTGAAGCTGTTGTAGTTGCGATCGTTGAACAGGTTGATGATGTCGACGCGGAAACGCAGTCGCGCATCCTCGCTGATGAATTTGATCGGTACATATTTGGTGATCGACAGGTCCATCTGGCGATAACCCCACAGGTCACCGTTGCCCTTCGTCCTGGTCGAGATGACGTCGCGCGAAGCCTCCGTATCAGGGGTTTCCGCCGTGTTGATGATCGTCGCCAGATAGCGGGGCGAGGCGATCTGGAACTTGCCCGACAGGGTGAAGCCGCCCGGAATATCGACCGTCCCCGCGACAACCAGGCGATGCTTCCGCACGCCCGTCGAGGTAATGAAGGGATAATCCTCCATGCTCGGGAAATCGAGGCTGAAGACCTCGCCGAACTGTCGGTTCTCTTCCGCATCGGTAAAGGTGTAGGTCGCATCGAGGCTCCATGGGGACTCCGCGGTATAGCGCTTGGTCAGCTTCAGCCAGGCGCTGTTTGCGCGCGTCTCGATGCCGTTGGTGCCGATGATGATGCTGCCGAAAGGCGACGGCGGATTGCCGAAGGGCGAACCCGGCATGCCCGAATCAGGATTGATGACGAAGAAACTACCGTCCGGCTGCCGATTGCCGAGAAGATAGGCGAAGCCGTCGTGGCTCGCGATGTGGCTATAGCCGACTTCGGCGTCGAGCAGGTCGAACCGCCCGCGCACCCCCAGGCTGAGCTGGTCCGAATAGGGCATTTTCAGGTCGTTCTTGATGAAACGCAGCTCGCCGCCCGCGCCCGGCGGCAGACCGGCAATCAGCGCGTCGCGGCCTGCCTGCGTCAGATAGACCGGGTCCCAGGCGATGCAGGTCGGGCTCGGCGTGCAGATATTGTCGCCGTCGCCCTGATTGTTGAAGTTGAACGTTCGCGTCGCATAGCGGCCCTGGTTCAATTCCTGCTGGAGGAAATCGAACTGGGTGCGATCATAGGATCGCCCATAGCCGCCGAAGATGGCGAAACGCCCTGCATCATCGAGCTCATAAGTAAAGCCAACGCGTGGCTGCCATGCGCCGGTGAACGCCTTTCGCTCGCTGCCGGTCGAGATATAGTCGCGGATATCGTAATCGGCGTTCTGCAAATTGGTATAGGGCGGCGTCACCGTCCCGTCGGGCGACGTATAGGATGCTTCCCCGCTGACGAAGGCCGCGATCGCTGGGTCGTGGGCATAATTCAGGAACGCCGGGGTCCGCTCATAATCCCAGCGCACGCCCAGATTGAGCGTCAGCCGGTCGGTGACCTCCCAATCGTCCTGGATATAGAGGCCGAGCTGGAAATTCTTCGACCGGATATCGGGATCGGCGTCGCCGACCGGCGCGCCGAACTCCATCTTGTAGGGAATGTCGTCGTTGAAGGTGCCGCCGTCGGGATTGTAATTCACATTATAGGTGAAGACGGGATTCACCCCGTTGAGCTGGGTCGTGTGCAGCGTGACCCATTTCGCCTTCACGCCGGCTTTGATCGTGTGGCCTTCGAGACCGATATAGGTGAAATCGTTGGAGACCTGCCAGCCCGACTGGCCCTTGTCCTGATAATTGGTGCCGCCGCCGAAGCGGAGGATGTCGCCGCGCCGCGTCCCTGTGCCGCTGTCGTTCGGGATGATCGCGTTGAATGTGGTTACATTGCCGAACTGCACCGGCCGCGGTCCCCAGGTCACATCCTCATAGGCGACCTTGAAATCGTTGATCCAGTTGTCCGCCGTATGCTCCCACCGCGCGAGCCCCCGCCATTCCTCGACCTTGGCGATGGTGCGCGTGTCGAAGGCATTGCTGCCGCTGTTGAAGGTTTCGCCCGATTCATCGCGATATTTGACCGAGAATTCGAACAGGTCGCGCGACGTCGGCGTGAAGTCGAGTTTCCCGAAATAGAGATTCTCGTTGAACGTCTCGTTCTGTGGCCCGAAATATTGCTGATATTCGGAGGGGAAATAGCTGACGGGCAGGTCGAGCCCCGGATTGACCTCGCGTGGATTGATCCGGCGCTTGCCTTCATAAGTGACAAAGAAGTGCAGCATGTCCTCGATGATCGGCCCCCCGAGTGCCCCGCCGAACTGCAGGTCGCGCGTGCGCGTCTTGGGGATCGTCGTCGGATAGATTTCGTTCGGGCGCCGCTCGCGCAGGTCCTGGTTGGTGAAGTCGATGAAGCCTTCGCCGTGGAATTCGTTGGTGCCCGACTTGGTGACAGCGGTGATCGCGACCGAGCTCACCTGGTCGAACTCCGCCTTGTAGTTGGAGCTGATGACGCGGTATTCGCCGATCGCGAGCTGCGGAAAGGGATTGCCCTGCGTCGAATCCTGGCCGGTGATGCCGTTCTTCAGCACATAATCCTTCTGGCCGATGCCATCGATGAAGATATTGACCGAATTGCTACCCTGCGCGCCGCCCTGCAGGCGCGACTGGTCGCTGCCGTTGGTGATGAACTGGACGCCGGGCGCCAGGTCGGCGAAGGCCAGGAAATTGCGGTTGTTCTGCGGCAGTTGCTCGATCAGCCGCTGACTGACGTTCACGCCCACTTCGCCACCTTCCATCGTGCGGAGGCGGGTGCCGGTGACGATGATCGCATCGTCGCCGCCCTCGGCGATGTCCGGGGCGGAGAAATCGAAATCGAGCACCGCATTTTGCGACACGTTGAGCGTGAACTGGTCGGTGCTGCGCACCCCGTTCGGCGTCGTCAGTTCGAGCCGATAGGTGCCGACCGGCAGCGAGGCGAAATTATAGCTGCCGTTCGCACCGACGGCGACGCTGCGCTGGAACCCCGTGTTCACGTTGATCGCCGTGACCTGCGACACGCCGCCTTCGGCCTTCACCGTGCCGCGCAGCGACGCGTTCGAAACCTGCGCCGCGGCGGGCGTCGCGATGCCGATCGCGAGCGCCGCGCCGGCGCTGCCCAGAATCAACGCGGCGGCGAACCCGCGGCTGCGCGAACGCGGCGCTCGATGGACTGGATTCATATGCGGTGACGTCACGGCATCCTCCCTTGTTGTGCCCCGGCGTCCCGCTTCCGCTTTTCCCGCCGTCCGGCCTTGCCACCGGGCGCGCGACGAATCGCGGGACGACCCATTCTTGCTTTTTGAATTTGTAACCGGTTTCACAATCACTGTATAGGGGGCAGGTGATCGGGACCGCCGCAAGCGCCGCGCGGCCGAAACAGGGTCGATTTCAGCCGATTCCTGCGCTGAAATGCCAAGAACGGATTGGGGAAGGACGAATCATGCCGTCGATGCCGCGCAACCTGACACGCCTGACGCTCGCGGGCCTGATGCTGGCCTCGTCGCTGGCATCGGCGCCGCTGCTCGCGCGCCCGGCGCAGCCCGCTTCCGGACCTGTCCAAGTCGATTCGGCAAACTGGACCAGGCCCGATCCGGCGATGGACAAGTTCATTGCCGAGCTAATGACGAAGATGACGCTGGAAGAGAAGATCGGGCAATTGTCGCTGCTCACCAGCGACTGGGATTCGACCGGACCGACGATGCGCCAAGGCTATCAGGACGATATCCGCAAAGGTCGCATCGGGTCGATCTTCAACGCCTTCACCGCCAAATATACGCGCGAACTCCAGCGTCTGGCGGTCGAGGAGACGCGGCTGAAAATCCCTCTCCTCTTCGGCTATGACGTGATCCACGGGCATCGCACCATCTTTCCCATCTCGCTCGGCGAAGCGGCGAGCTGGGACCTAAAAGCTATTGAAAAAGCATCGAGAATCGCCGCAACCGAGGCCTCGGCCGAGGGCATACACTGGACCTTCGCGCCGATGGTCGATATCGCGCGCGATCCGCGCTGGGGCCGCATCTCCGAGGGCGCGGGTGAGGATGTCTATCTGGGCAGCCGCATCGCCGAGGCGCGAGTGCGCGGCTTTCAGGGCAACGACCTCAAGGCCACCGACACGGTGCTCGCGACCGCCAAGCATTTCGCCGCCTATGGCGCCGCGCAGGCGGGGCGCGACTATGGCACCGTGGATATTTCGGAGCGCACGCTGCGCGACGTCTATTTGCCGCCCTTCAAGGCCGCGGCCGATGCCGGGGCGGCGACCTTCATGACCGCCTTCAACGAATATGACGGCATCCCCGCCTCGGGGAACCGCTATCTTCTGACCGACGTGCTGCGCGACAAATGGGGCTTCAAGGGCTTCGTCGTAACCGATTACACGTCGATCAACGAAATGGTCGCGCACGGCTATGCGAAGGATCTGCAGCAGGCGGGCGAACAGGCGATCAACGCCGGCGTCGACATGGACCTGCAGGGCGCGGTGTTCATGGAGCATCTCGCCAGGTCGGTCGCCGAGGGCAAGGTCGACGTCGCGCGCATCGACGCCGCGGTGAAGGCGATCCTCGAAATGAAATACCGCCTCGGCCTGTTCGATGATCCCTATCGCTATTCGGACGAGGCGCGCGAGAAAGCGACCGTCTATCGCCCCGACTTTCTGGAAGCCGCGCGCGACGTCGCGCGCAAGTCGATGGTGCTGCTCAAGAACGAGGGCGCCCTCCCCCTCGCCGCATCGGCAAAATCGATCGCGGTGATCGGCCCGCTCGGCGACAGCAAGGCCGACATGATCGGCAGCTGGTCGGCCGCAGGCGACCGCAAGACGCGCCCCGTCACCTTGCTCGAAGGTATGCAGGCGCGCGCGCCCAAGGGGCAGACCGTCGCCTATGCCAAGGGCGCGAGCTACGCCTTCGAGGATGAAGGAAAGACCGACGGCTTCGCCGAAGCGATCGCGCTGGCGCAAAAATCGGACATCATCGTCGCTGCGATGGGCGAGCGCTGGGACATGACCGGCGAGGCCGCGAGCCGCACCTCGCTCGACCTTCCGGGCAACCAGCAGGCGCTGATCGAGGAACTCGAGAAGACCGGCAAGCCGATCATCCTCGTGCTGATGAGCGGGCGACCCAACAGCATCACCTGGGCGAACGACCATGTCGATGCGATCCTCGAGGCCTGGTATCCCGGCACGATGGGCGGCCATGCGATCGCCGACGTCCTTTACGGCGACTACAACCCGTCGGGCAAATTGCCGGTCACCTTCCCGCGCACCGTCGGGCAGGTGCCGCTCTATTACGATATGAAGAACACCGGGCGCCCAATCGACCCCGCCAAGCCCGACGCCAAATATGTCTCGCGTTATCTGAACACGCCGAACACGCCGCTCTATCCCTTCGGCTATGGGCTCAGCTACACCAGTTTCACCTATTCGCCCGTGACGCTGAGCCGCAAGACCATCAAGGCGGGCGAGGCGCTGACCGCGAGCGTCACCGTGACCAACAGCGGCGCGCGCGACGGCGAGGAAGTGGTGCAGCTCTATGTCCGCGACCTCGTCGGATCGGTGACGCGGCCGGTCAAGGAGCTCAAGGGCTTCCGCAAGATCCCGCTCAGGAAGGGCGAGACGAAAACCGTCAGCTTCACCCTGACCGACGCCGACCTCGCCTTCACCCGCGCCGACATGAGCTGGGGCGCCGAACCCGGCGACTTCAAGCTGTGGATCGGCCCCTCTTCGGCCGAGGGGTCGGAAGCCGATTTCACGCTGACGGATTAACCCATGGCCAGCCTTTCCGGATCGTCATTGCGAGCGAAGCGAAGCAATCCGGGACAGCCTTGCGCTGCCTTGGATTGCTTCGCTTCGCTCGCAATGACGAATTTTTCTGCTGGCCGCCGCATGCGGTCGATGCGCCGCCCCCTCTCGGTCGCCGCGCTCGCCCTGCCGCTGCTGCTCGCCGGCGCGGCACAGGCGAAGCCCGCCCAGCGCCCGAACATCGTCTACATCATGTCGGACGATCACGCGTATCAGGCGATCTCGGCCTATGGATCGCCGCTGTCGAAGCTCGCGCCGACGCCGAACATCGACCGGATCGCGAAGAATGGCGCGATCTTCACGAACAGCTTCGTCGGCAACTCGCTCTGCGGCCCGAGCCGCGCGACCCTCCTGACCGGGCGGCAGAGCAACGCGCACGGTTTCACCCGGAACGGCACCAGCTTCGACAACCATGTCTGGGTCTGGCCGCGCGCGCTGTCGCAGGCGGGCTATGCGACCGCGATGTTCGGCAAATGGCACATCAACGCCTCGCCCGCCGGCATCGGCTTCGACGACTGGAAAGTGCTCGACGACCAGGGCGAATATTACAACCCCGACATCATCACGCCCAAGGGGCGCAGCATCGTCCGGGGCTATGCGACCGACCTCATCACCGACTACAGCCTCGACTGGCTGAAGAACGGGCGCGACAAGGCGAAGCCCTTCGCGATCCTGATCCACCACAAGGCGCCGCACCGCAATTTCATGCCCGCGCTGCGCCACCTGACCAGATATCGCGGCGTGACCTTCCCCGTGCCCGGCACCTATTTCGACGATTATACCGGACGCAAGGCGGCCGCGGCGCAGGAAATGAACATCTATCGCGACATGTACGAGGGGCACGACCTCAAGATGACGGTCGCCGAAGGCTCGGCGCGGCTGCGCTACAACCGCTGGCCGGGCGCGTTCGACCGCATGACCCACGATCAGCAGGCGCAGTGGGATGCGGCGATGCAGCCCGACAACGATCGGATGAACGCCGCGAAGCTGGCCGGCCGCAATCTCGCGCTGTGGAAATATCAACGTTACATGCGGCAATATCTCGCGACCGTCGCCGCGGTCGACGAAGGCGTCGGGCGCGTTCTCGACTATCTGGAGACGAGCGGCCTCTCGAAGAACACGGTCGTCGTCTACACCTCCGACCAGGGCTTCTACCTCGGCGAGCACGGCTGGTTCGACAAACGCTTCATCTATGAAGAATCGCTGCGCACCCCCTTCCTGATCCAGTATCCCGGCCATATCCGTCCCGGCACGCGGATCGCGGCGCCGATCCAGAATATCGACTATGCGCCGACCTTCCTCGCGCTCGCGGGCGTGACCGGCCCCGACACCATCCAGGGCCGCTCGCTCGTCCCCTTGTTCGACGGACGCGCGCCTGCGGACTGGCGCAAGGCCGTCTATTATCATTATTACGAATATCCGGGGTTCCACTCGGTGCGCGCGCATTACGGGATGCGCGACGACCGCTACAAGCTTGTCCGCTTCTACGGCGACCACATCGACGCCTGGGAATTTTACGACCTGAAAAGCGACCCGCACGAGATGCACAACCGCATCGACGATCCCGCGATGAAGGCCCGGATCGCGGCGATGAAGCAGCGCCTCGTCGCCCTGCGCCGCCAATATGGCAACAAGGACGGGCCGGCGGTCGATGCGCCATTGAACAACTAGGGTCGGCGCGGGTCCGAAATGGCGCGAACGGCGCTTAAACGGGTCGACATTCACCCGTTAATGAGCGCATGACCACGAAAGCGACATCATCGAGTGAGCCGGTCGGGCGGCTCCTTGACTGGCTGGGATTGCGCCATTCCCGAAGCGGCGCCCCCCGATCCGCGAGCGACGCCCCTGACCCCGGCGGCACGCGCGATCTCGCCCGCCAGACCCGCCGCGACCTGGTCGCCGCCATCGGCAATTTCCTGATCGACCACGACCTCGATGTGTCGCCGGCCAATCTGCTGATCGCGCACAGCGCCTTTTCGGGCAGCAACCCGCAGCTCGCGCGCCGCATCGCACTGCGCGCGCAATCGGCCGACGGGATCGACCAGCCCTGGATGGACGAAATCGGCGGCGAGGACGAGGGGCGGCAGTCGAAGGCCGATCTCGACCGGCTGATGACCCGCCTCGAAACCAATCTCGAAACCTTCCAGACGCGCAGCAAGGCCGCGCACCAGATGACGCGCGATTATGGCAGCGAGCTCGAGGATCATCTGACCGATCTCGAACAATTGCAGAAGACGGGGCAGATCGTCTCCAACCTCGCCGACCTCGCCAAGACGATGCTCGAACGCACGCGCAAGGCCGAGGACGAGATGCGCCGCAGCGAGGAGGAGGCGAAATCGCTGCGCCGCAGCCTCGCGCGCGCGAAGCGCGATGCAGAGGTCGACTATCTGACCGGCCTCCCCAACCGCCGCGCCTTCGAGGCGCTGCTCGAACGCCATTATCGCGAAGCACGCGAACAGCCGGTCGCGCTCAGCGTCGCCTTTTGCGACATCGACAATTTCAAGACGATCAACGACGCCCACGGCCATGACGCGGGCGACCGGGTGCTCAAGGTCATTGCCGACACCCTCTCGCAGATTTCGAACGACAATTGCCACGTCGCGCGCCACGGCGGCGAGGAATTCGTGATGCTGTTCCGCGGCCTGACCCCCGCCGAGGCAGCACAGCGCCTGAACGACGCGCGCGAGCGGCTCGCCGACCGCCGCCTGATCAACCGCAAGACCGACGAGCCTTTCGGCGTCGTCACCTTCTCGGGCGGCGTCGCCGACCTGTTCGGCTACCCCGATCCGCGCGCCGCGCTCAAAGCCGCCGACGAGGCACTCTACCGCGCCAAGGAAGGCGGACGAAACCGTATCGAGATCGCCTGAGGGCGAGAGCCTCGCCCACATGCGGCGGGGCGGGGGTGGAGCTATGGGGGGCATGCTCCACCCTCAATTTTCTCTGGGCGATTCCGATACCGTTCGTCCTACGCCGCCGGTTCCTGCCAGCCCCCACCAAGCGCGAGGAACAGCGCGACCAGATAGGTCGAGCGCTGCTGTTCCGACTGGGCGATCGTCGCCTGGATCTGCGCGAGCGAGCGTTCGGCGTCGAGCACGACCTGAAAAGCCTCGCGCCCCGCCTGATAGCGCAGCCGCGCGATCCGCGCCGCCTCGCCCGCCTCGTCCGCCGCACGGCGCAGCGCCGCGAGCCGGTCGAGCTCGCCCGCGTAATTGGCGAGCGCGCTCTCGGTTTCCTGCAGCGCCGACAGCCAGCTCCCGTCGAAGGCCGCCAGTGCCGCATCGGCGCCGGCCTCGGCCTGCTTCAGCCGCGCGCGCGCGACCGCGATATTGGGAAAGCTCCATGAAATCAGCGGCCCGATGGAAAAGCGGAAATTGCTCGAATCGCCGATGCCCGACACCGATCCCGCAGTCGATCCGATCGAGCCGCCCAGGCTGATGCTGGGATAAAGGTCCGCGGTCGCGACATTCACCCGCGCCGCGGCGGCGGCGAGTTCGCGCTCGGCGCGGCGGATGTCGGGGCGCCGTGCGAGCAGCGAGGCACCGTCACCGACCGGAATCGGCCGGTCGAGCTCGGGCGGCGCCTGGCATTGCAGCACGACCTGCGGCGCTTCGGCGGGCGGCTTGCCCGTCAGCACCGCCAGCCGGTAAAGCGCCGCCGAACGCTGCGCCTCGAGCGCCGGGATGGCAGCGCGCGTCTGTTCGAGCAGCGCCCCCGCCTGCCCCGTGTCGAGCCGCGTCGCGCGCCCGCCTTCGAACAGGCGGCGCGTCAGGTCGAAGGTCTGCTGCTGGATGCGCAGCGTCTCGTTCGCGACTGCGACCTGGCGGTTGAAGGCGCAGACGTCCGAATAGGCGCGGGTGGTTTCGGCCGCGACAGTGATGCGCGTCAGGTCGAACGCCGCCTGCACCGCATCGGCATCGGCGCGGCTGGCTCGGATCGCGCTTTCGACGCGGCCGAACAGGTCGACCTGATAGCCGACGTCGAGTCCGACGTCATAGCTTTCGCCCTCGACCGGTCCGATGCCGGTCGTCGCGCCCGACTGGCGCGCATAGGTGCCGCTCGCGCCGACGCTGGTCGTCGGCAGGCGTCCGGCCTGCGCTTCCTTGAGCACCGCGCGCGCCTGTGCGAGATTGGCGGCGGCGACGCGCAGGTCGGTATTGGCGGCAAGCGCCTGCTGGACCAGCGCGTCGAGCGTCGGGTCGCCGAACAGGCTCCACCATTCGCCCGGCGGCTGGTCGCCGGTGAAGACCGGCGACTTGCCGCCTTCGACGAAGGGCGCCTGCGATGGCGCGGCGGGCGCCGGCGAGTGATAGGCGGGACCGACGGTGCACGCCGACAGCGCGAGGGCGCCGGCCGCGGCGAAAAGGATCGAACGGATCATCACTGGGCCTCCGCGGGCATCTCGCCGCCCTTGCTATCACCCCGGCGCTTCGACCACGCCTTCGCCCGGTCGCCGAGGTGGCGGCAGACGACGTAGAAGACGGGGGTGAAGATCAGGCCGAAAACGGTGACGCCGAACATGCCGAAGGTCACCGCAGTGCCCAACGCCTGCCGCATCTCCTGTCCCGGCCCGGTCGCGATGGCGAGCGGGATAACGCCAAAGATGAAGGCAAAGCTGGTCATCAGGATCGGCCGCAGGCGCGAGCGGGCCGCGTGGACCGCGGCGTCGAAGGTGCTCATCCCCTCTTCCTCTTCGCCCTGCTTGGCGAATTCGACGATCAGGATCGCATTCTTCGCGGCGAGCGCGATCAGCACGACGAGGCCGACCTGCGTCAGGATATTATTGTCCATCCCGCGCAGATTGACGCCGATCATCGCCGCGAGCAGACACATCGGCACGATCAGGATCACCGCGAGCGGCAGCGGCAGAGATTCATATTGCGCCGCGAGCACAAGGAAGACGAACACCACCGCAAGCAGGAAGATCAGCACCGCGCTGCTGCCCGCCGCCTTTTCCTGATAGGCCAGGCCCGTCCATTCATAGGCGAAGCCGTTCGGCAGCGTCTTGGCGGCCATATCCTCCATCACCGTCAGCGCCTGCCCCGACGACACGCCCGGCGCCGCCTGTCCCTGCAGCTCGACCGCGGGGAAGAGGTTGTAGCGCACGACGCGCGCCGGCCCGCTGTCGTCGCGGAAAGTCGCGAGCGACGACAAGGGCACCATCTCGCCCGACGTCGACCGCACCTGCAGGCGCCCGACATCCTCCAGCCGGCTGCGCGCCGACGGCTCGGCCTGCGCGGTCACGCGGAAGGTGCGGCCGAGGAAGTTGAAGTCGTTGACATAGGTCGAGGCGAGATAGGTGCCGAGCGCGGCATAGACCTGGCTCGGGTCGACACCCAATATCTGCGCCTTGTCGCGGTCGACGTCGGCGAAGATGCGCGGGCTGCCGGTGTTGAACAGCGAAAAGACCTGCTGCACCTGCTTGTCCTGCGCCGCGGCGCCCATCATCGCGCCGGTCGCCTGCTCGAGCTCCTGATAGCTCTGGCCGCCGGCCGCCTGGATCATCATCGTGAAGCCGTTGCCGGTGCCGAGGCCGGGCACCGCGGGCGGCGCGATGACGAAGGCATTGGCTTCGGGCAGCGCCGCGGCCATCGCGCCCGAAAGCTGGCCCGACAGCGCCGCCGCGCTCATCTCGCTGCCGCGCTCGTCCCAGTCGTCGAGGCGGATGAACATCGTGCCCGCATTCGACGATTGCGAGAAGCTGGCGCCGTCGAGACCGGCGAAGGTCGCGATGCTGGCGACGCCGTCCATTCCCGACACGACCTGCTGCGCGCGCGCGAGCACTTCGCTCGTGCGGTCGAGCGAGGCGCCCGGCGGCAGCTGCACGACGCCGATCAGCACGCCCTGGTCCTGGTCGGGGATGAACCCCGTCGGCGTGTCGGTCAACCGCCAGCCGGTGAGCGCGAGCAGCACCGCATAGATGGCGAGCATCAGCCCGGTCTTGCGCACCAGCGACGAGGTCGTGCGGCCATAGCGTTGGGACAGCTTGTCGAATCCGGCATTGAACTTGTCCGCCGCGCGGCGGCCGAAGCGCAGGATCGGATTCTTCGGCTCTTCGTGATGCCCTTCCTGATGCGGCTTCAGGAGCAGCGCGGCAAGCGCCGGCGACAGCGTCAGCGAGGTCAGCAGCGAAAAGACGGTCGCCGAGGCAATGGTCACCGCGAACTGGCGATAGAAGATGCCGGGAATGCCGGGAACGAAGGCGGTCGGGACGAACACCGCGACCAGCACCAGGCCGATCGCGATCAGCGCGCCCGACACCTCGTCCATCGTCCGGTGCGCCGCTTCGCGTGGACTCAGCCCTTCGCGGATATGCTTCTCGATCGCCTCGACGACGACGATCGCGTCGTCGACGACGATACCGACCGCAAGCACGAGCGCGAACAGCGACAGCGAGTTGATCGAAAAGCCGAGCGCGAGCTGCACCGCGAAGGTGCCGACGAGCGAAACCGGGATGGCGATGATCGGGATGATCGCCGCGCGCCAGGTCTGCAGAAAGACCATGACGACGAGCACGACGAGAATCAGCGCTTCGACCAGCGTTTCCTGCACCGCGGTTACCGACGCCTGGACATATTCGGTCGGGTTGAACGGAATCTGATATTCAAGGCCCGGCGGGAATTCGGCCGAGGCCGCCTTGACCTCGTCGAGCACGAGCTGCGCCGCGTCGAGCGCATTGGCGCCCGGCTGCTGGATCACCGCCATGCCGACGCCCGGGTGGCCGTTGAACACGCCGCGCACACCATAATCCTGGCTGCCGAGCTCGACCCGCGCGACATCCTTGAGCCGCGTGATCGCACCGTTCTGCGTGTCGGTCTTGATCACGACATTGGCGAATTCCTCAGGCGTAACGAGCCGGCCCTGCACGTCGACGGGCAGTTCGAAGGCCGGATTGCCCGTACCATAGGGCGGCGCGCCGACCGAACCGCCGGCGACCTGGACATTCTGCCTCTGGAGCGCGGCGACGATTTCGCTCGCGGTCAGGTTCCGCGCCGCCGCCCGGTCGGGGTCGATCCACACGCGCATCGAATAGAAGCCGCCGCCGAAGATCTGGACCCCGCCGACGCCCTGGAGCCGGAGCAGGCGGTCACGCAGGGTCGAGTTGGCGTAATTGCCGACATAGTCGATATCGATCGCGGGATCGGTCGACGTCAGCGCGACGATCATCAGGAAGCCGGTTTCCTGCTTGTTCACCTGCACACCGATCTGGCGCACCTGTTCGGGCAGCCGCGGTTCGGCGAGCGCGACGCGATTCTGCACCAGCACCTGCGCGGCATCGAGGTCGGTACCGGGCTCGAAGGTGACGGTGATCTGCGCCTGCCCCTGCGTCGAGCTGCTCTGGATATAGAGCATATTCTCGACACCGTTGATTTCCTGCTCCAGCGTCGCCGCGACCGTCTCGGCCATGGTTTCCGACGAGGCACCGGGATAGGCGGCGCTGATCGAGATCGTCGGCGGCGCGATGTCCGGATATTGAGCGAGCGGAAGCTGCGGATAGGCGAAGGCGCCGATCAGCGTGATGAAGATCGCGATGACCGCCGCGAAGATCGGCCGGTCGACGAAGAAGCGGCTGAAATTCACTTGGCGGCGCCCTTGCTCTCGGCCCCGCCCTTCGCCGGCACGGCGGCGGGCTTCGCCGTCACCACCTTGCCGTCCGCGCCGATGCGGCCCGCCTCAACCTTCGCCGGCTGGCCCGGCATCGCGCGCTGGATGCCGCCGACGACGACGCGATCCTTCGCGGTCAGCCCCTTGCGGATAACGCGCAGCCCGTCGATGACGGGACCCAGCGTGACCGGACGCGCCTGCACGACGTCCTTTGCTCCGATGACATAAACGACGCGCCGCGCGCCGTCGGTGACGATCGCGGTGTCGGGCACCATCACCGCCGGCTGCGGCGCGGAGGCGGCGAGCTGGAGCTGGCCGAACATGCCGGGACGCAGCTTGCCGTCGGCATTCGGAACGATCGCGCGCACGCCGATCGTGCCCGAACCGGTGCTCAGCGCATTGTCGACGAAATCGATCGTGCCGGTGCGGCTGTAATCCTCCTCGCCCTGCAGGCGGATGCGTACCGGCGCGCCTTTCAGCGTGTCGCCGCGCCGCTCATATTCGAGCAGGCTCGCTTCCGAACCCTGAAAGCTGAAATGCAGCGGATTGGTCGAAACGATGGTGGTGAGCACGGTCTGGTCGGCGGTCACCGCATTGCCCGGGTCGACGAGCCGCTGCGACACGCGGCCCGAGATCGGCGCGGTGACGCGCGTGAATCCGACGTTGAGCTCGGCGGCGCGTACCGCTGCACGGCCTGCCGCGACATCGGCCTCGCCGGCGCGGACCGCGGCGCGGCGCTGCTCGACCTCTTCCTGGCTCGCTGCCTGCGAGGCGGCCAGCGTCTCGGAACGCGCCAGCTCGGTGCGCGCATTGACGAGCGTCGCCTGCGATCGTGCGAGCTGCGCGCGCGCCTGATCGAGCGCCGCCTGCGCCGGACGCGCGTCGATGGTGAACAACAGTTGCCCCGCCTTCACATATTGGCCGTCGGTGAAGTGCGAGCGGGTCAGATAGCCCGAGGCGCGCGGGCGCACGTCGACGCTCTGGATCGCCTCGAACCGGCCGACATAATCGTCCCATTCGGTGACCTGCTTCACCAGCGGGTTGGCGACGGTCACCGGCAGTTGCGGCGGCCCGCCGGCTCCCGGGTCGCCCGAGCAGGCGACGAGCAGCAGCGAAAGAAAGAGCGAAGGCGCAAGGAGGAAGCGCTTGGGCATGGCGTTTGATCTTTTCTGTCCGGGCGGTTCGGTACCGCGCAGCAGGGAGGGGGGAGGGCGCCGCGCGATACCGGGGTGCGAACTAATCTGCATCAGCGATCAAGTCAACAGTTGTTGATTTATTTCGCATACGAAGTAAGGGGACGAACATGGCGAGGACCACGACCATCAGAAAGCGCGACGCCACCGCGACGCGCGCAGCGATATTGGCGGCAGCCCGCGAGCGATTTCTTCGCGAAAGCTACGATAGCGTCGGCCTTCGCGACATTGCAGGCGGCGCGGGCGTCGACGTCGCGCTGATCGGCCGCTATTTCGGCGGCAAGGAAGGCCTGTTCCGCGAAGTCGTGATGGACGAAAAGCGGCCCAACCTGTTTCGCGAGCCGACCGACGCCGCCGCCCTGCCCGCCTTTCTCGCCCAGCTCGTCATCGAGGACGAAGCGGACGACCGTGAGCACCGCATGGAAAGCTTCGTCATCATGCTGCGATCGGCCTCTTCGCCCAAGGCGGGCGAGATCATCCGCGACCTCGTCCATCAGGACGTGCTAGGCCCCTTGAGCGAACTCATCGGCAGCGACGACGCCGACCTTCGCGCGAACATGCTGCTCGCGATCCTGATGGGCAGCGGCGTCCTGCGCACGGTCATGAAGGTCGACGCCTTCGACGGAAGCGAGGCCAAGCGCACCACCTGCGGCGAGCGCTTCCGCTGCCTGTTCGAGGCCGCGCTAAGCTGCTGATCGCGCACTATTGCCGCGGGGGACAACCGCGGCTACGCGCTAGGGCGTGAGTATCGAACGCCCCCCTGCCCCGTCCGCGCTCGCCCCCTTCCACTTTCCGGCATTCCGCGCGATCTGGATCGCCAACCTCGCCTCGAACATGGGTTCGACGATCCAGGCAGTCGGGGCCGGCTGGCTGATGACCGAACTGACGCCGTCGCACCTGTTCATCGCGCTCGTGCAGGCGAGCGCCACGATCCCGATCATGCTGATCGGCATCTTCGCGGGCGCGATCGCCGACAATTTCGACCGGCGGCGGGTAATGCTCGCGGCGCAGACTGGCATGCTCATCGTCTCGGCGCTGCTCGCGCTGACGACCTGGATCGGCGCGATCAATCCGCTGCTGCTGCTGTGTTTCACCCTCGCGGTCGGCTGCGGCACCGCGCTCAACGCGCCGGCGTGGCAGGCATCGGTGCGGCTGCAGGTCGGGCATGAGCATCTGCCGCAGGCGATCGCGCTCAACACCATCGCCTTCAATCTGGCGCGCAGCGTCGGCCCGGCGCTCGGCGGGCTGCTGATCTCGATCATGGGGCCCGCGGCGGGTTTCGGGCTCAATGCGCTCAGCTATGTCGCGCTGATCGTCGTGCTGCTGCGCTGGCATCCCGAAATCACCCCGCCCAAACGCAGCCCGATGTTGTCGGCGATCGCGACCGGCATCCGCTTTTGCGCCCAGTCGGACCCGCTGCGCCGCATCCTGGTGCGCGGCTTCACCTTCGGGCTCGGCGCAGCGGGCTTTCAGGCTCTGCTGCCGTCGGTGGTGCGCGATCAGCTCGACGGGACCGCGATCGTCTATGGCCTCTGCCTCGGCGGATTCGGTGCGGGGTCGATCTTCGCCGCCTTGTGGATCGGCAAGGCGCGCCACCGCTGGGGAAGCGACAAGGTGGTGGGCGCCTCGTCACTGGTCTTCGCCGCCGCCATGGCGACCATCGCGCTGCTGCACAGCCTGCCGCCGGTGATCGCCGCCGCCTTCGTCGCCGGCATCTGCTGGGTCTCGACGATGACGACGCTCAATATCGCGATGCAGCTTCGTTCGCCCGAAGCGATCCTCGGCCGCTGCCTCTCCATCTATCAGGCAGTGACCTTCGGCGGCATGGCGCTCGGCGCGTGGCTGCTCGGTATCATCGCCGACCTGTGGACGCTGCCCGCGGCGATCGCCGCCGCCGCCGTGTGGCTGGTCGCCTCGTCCTTGCTGCTGCGCTTCCTCGCCCCGATGCCGCGGCGCGACGAGGGCCGCGTGCTTCCCTGACCGGGGCACGGCGCTCTAATATTCGATGATGATCTTCACCTGATCGGACCGGGCTCCGGCCGCTTCTGCGATCCGCGCCTTGGCGTCCGCGATCAGCTCCTGCAATTTCGTCCGGTCGCCGTCGCCCAGCAGTTCGCGCGTCGACACGCCAAGCAACTGGGCCAGCGAATCGACCCGGCCCACCTTCGGCCGCGCCTTGTCGGTTTCCCAGGCGGAGATAGAGGGTTCGCTGACGCCCAGTTCGGCAGCTAGCTCGGCCTGGGTGATGCCGCGCTCGCTGCGCAACCGCTGCAACCGCGTGCCGAAACTCTCGTCCCCCGCCGGCGATTCCGCCGGTTCGGCCAGTTCGTTGCCGACGGCGCCGCGAAGCTGCGCCGCGCTGAGCGTCGCCGGCGTGATCGGACGGCCGAAGCGGCATCCATAGAGCCGCCCGCTCGCCCAGATCACCTCGATTGCGGTCGCCCCGGCGTGCGGCAGGCCGATCTCGATGCGGTCGCCGATGCCAAGCGCCAGATCGGTCTCGACCAGCAGACCGGTCGCCGAAATATTGTGGATCATCACATTGGCGCCGGTCTCCGCATCCTTCGCCTGGCTTGGCAGGCGGATGCGGCGGCGCGGCTGGCCCCGACGGCTTTCGGATGGAGGAGACGATTCGAGGTGGGCGGGAATGGCCATGACGCCTCCCTAGTCCGCCCAAGGGGTTAACAGCGGGTTATCAGCGGTGAAGCGGGCGAGACATGCGTCCGGCTTGCATCGCGGCGCCATTCGGGGAACAGCGGAAACGACACCGAAGGACGGGAGACGGATGTGAGCGCGTGGCAGGACTGGATCGGGCGCACCGAACGCCGTGGCGACTCGGTGAATCGGGCACCGCTCGCGCGCTGGCTCGCGACCCTCGACCGCGAGCCCGCGGCGGACGGGGCCGCGCCGCAGGGCTTTCACTGGTGCCTCGCCCTGCCCGACGCACCGACCGCCGCCCTCGGCGCCGACGGCCATCCCCGACGCGAGGCGAGTCCCGGCAGCTTTCTGCCGCCGATCCCGCTGCCGCGCCGAATGTGGGCCTCGAGCGAGGTCGAATTCCTGCACCCGCTGCCCGTCGGCGCCGTGATCGAGCGGCGCTCGCGGATCGCGTCGATCACGGAAAAACAGGGCGGCAGCGGCGCGCTCGTCTTCGTCGAGGTCGCGCATGAAACGCTGGCGGACGGCGCGCTCGCCGTGCGCGAGACGCAGGCGATCGTGTTTCGCGAAGCCGCTGACCCCGATACGCCGCTCGCGCCGCCACCGCCCGGCGAGAGCAGCTTCGATCCCGTGGGCTGGGACGCGCATCGCGAAATTCGTCCGTCCGAAACCCTGCTGTTTCGCTATTCGGCGCTGACCTTCAACAGCCATCGCATCCATTACGACCGCCCTTATGCGCAGGAGGAGGAGCGTTATCGCGGCCTCGTCGTCCACGGGCCGCTCACAGCGACGCTGCTGCTCGACCTCGCGCGGCGGCATTTCGGCGACCAGGCGCTCGCCCGCTTCGCCTTTCGCGGCCTGTCGCCCGCGATCTGCGGCGAACCGCTCCATCTCGTACTGCGCGGCGACGGTGGCACGATCGAGCTCGGCGCCTTCGCCGGCGCCGGACGCGCGGTGATGCACGCGACGGCCGGCCGATGACGCAGGGCAACGCCTCCCTACCGCTTCCGGTGCGCCGGATCGGCTTCGGCGGCGTCCCGGATGCCGAGCTGCTGCGCGACGTCGCGGTCGAAATGCCGGTGTCGGTCGAGGTCGGCGGCATCGGCTATGCGGTGATGATGGCGACCCCGGCCGACCTTGAGGATTATGCCGTCGGCTTCGCGCTGGGCGAAGGCCTGATCGAACGCGCCGACCAGATCGAACGGATCGATATCCATCCGATCGAGGGCGGCATCGCCCTGCGGCTGTGGCTGCCGAAGGCGCAGAGCGCCATCGCCCTCGACCGCGCGCGGCGACGTGTCAGCGAGAGCAGCTGCGGCCTCTGCGGAATCGAGAATATCGAGGAGGTGCTGCGTCCGCTGCCACGCGTCGCAGCGCGGATCGCGACCGACCGCGCCGCCATGGCAAGGGCGCTCGCCGCGCTCGTCGACCACCAGCCGCTCGGCCGCGCGACCGGAGCGGTCCACGCCGCCGCCTTCTGCTCGCCTGCGGGGGACATCCTCTGCGCGCGCGAGGACGTCGGGCGGCACAATGCGCTCGACAAGCTGATCGGCGCGCTCGCCCGCGCCGGCATTGACCCCACCCGGGGATTCATCCTGCTGTCGGCGCGCTGCAGCTACGAGCTGGTCGAGAAGACGGTGCGCGCGGGCTGCCCGATGCTCGTCACCATCTCCGCCCCCACCAGCCTCGCCGCCGAGCGTGCCGCGGCGGCCGGCCTCACCCTGCTCGCGCTGGCGCGCTCCGACTCGGCCTTGCTGATAAGCGGCGATCCGGCGCTTTAGGCGGCCGCGACGATCCGCACCGGGACCGACTTCGCCGCCGGCGTGCCGCTGATCCGGTCGTAATAGTCGAGCGGCAGCAGCGGGTTGAGCTCGGGATAATAGCCGGCGACCGAGCCGCGCGACATCGGATAGTCGATCAGCGTCAGCCCCTCGACCCGCCGCGCGATCCCGTCGCCGCTGATCGTCTCGAGCGCGACCACCGCCCCCGCCTCCAGCCCGCGCGCTTCGCGATCCTCGGCATTGACGAACAGTATCATCCGGTCACCCTTCACCCCGCGATAGCGGTCGTTGTAGCTGTAAATGGTGGTGTTGAACTGATCGTGCGAACGCACCGTCGCAAGGCGCAGCATCGCCGGATCGTCGACCGGCGCATTGGCGGCGAGACCCGGCAGCAGCAGGAAATTCGCCTTGCCGTTCGGCGTCGGCCAGACGCGGCGGCGCGGCGGAATATCGAGGTGAAAGCCGCGCGCATTCGCGATCCGCGCCCCGAAATCGGCATAGATCGCGGGATAGACCGCGGCGATCCGGTCGCGGATGCGGTCGTAATCATCGATATAGCCCGCCCAGTCGACCTTGCTGTCCGGCAGCGTCGCCATCGCCATACGGCAGACGATCTCGACCTCGGGCAGCAGATGCGGGCTCGCCGGATCGAGCACCCCGCGCGATGCCGTAACGTTCGACATCGAATCCTCGATCGTCACGAACTGCTCGCCCGCCGCGGTCTCGATGCGCTCGGAGCGCGCGACGACGGGCAGGATCAGCGCCTCCCGGCCGTGGATCAGGTGGCCGCGGTTGAGCTTGGTCGTGATGCCGACGGTCAGGTCCAGTCCCTGCATCGCCGCATAGGCGCGCTCGGTGTCGGGCACCGCGCGAACGAAATTGCCGCCCAGCCCGATGAAGACCTTCGCCTCGCCCGCCAGCATCGCCTCGACCGATTCGACCGTGTGATGGCCGTGTTCGCGCGGCGGATCGAAACCGAACACGTCGCGCACCCGATCGAGGTAGGCGGGCGACGGCTTTTCATCGATGCCGACGGTGCGGTCTCCCTGGACGTTGGAATGGCCGCGGATCGGCGATATGCCGGCACCGGGCTTGCCGAAATTGCCCTTGAGCAGCAGCAGGTTGGCGACCTGCTGCACGAGCTGCGATCCCATCTGGTGCTGGGTGATCCCCATGCCATAGCAGATGATCGTCGCCTTCGACCGGATATAGATGTCGGCGCAGCGGCGGATCTGCTCCTCCGAAATGCCCGAGGCGGCGACGATATCGGGCCAGCTTTCGCCCATCACATCGTCGCGCAGCGCCTCGACCCCGACCGTATGCCCGGCCAGGAATTCATGGTCGAGCACCGTCTCGCCCGCCGCCTCGCGCTCGAACAACACGCGCATCATGCCCTTCAGCAGCGCCAAGTCGCCGCCAATCCGGATATGGACGAACTCGCTCGCGATCGGGGTCGAGCCGAGCGTCGCCATCTGGACCATGTCCTGCGGCTCGGTGAAGCGGATCAGCGCGCGCTCGGGCATCGGGTTGACCGCGACGATCGGCACCCCACGCCGGCGCGCCTCGACCAGCAGCGTCATCATCCGCGGCGCGTTGGTGCCGCTGTTCTGCCCGATGACGAAGATCGCCTCGGCATGCTCGAAATCCTCGAGGACCACCGTCCCCTTGCCGACGCCGATCGAATGCGGCAGCCCGCGGCTCGTCGGCTCGTGACACATGTTCGAACAGTCGGGAAAATTGTTCGTCCCATATTCGCGCACGAAGATCGAATAGAGGAAGGCCGCCTCATTCGGCGTCCGGCCCGACGTGTAGAATTCGGCGCGGTGCGGGCTGTCGAGCGCGGAGAGATGCCGCCCGATCGTCGCGAACGCCTCGTCCCAGCTCACCGGCACATAATGGTCGCTCGCCGCATTATAGCGCATCGGCTCGGTCAGCCGGCCCTGCATTTCCAACCAGTAATCGGATTGCGCCATCAGATCGGCGACGCTGTGCTGTGCGAAAAAATCGCGCGTCACGCGGAATTTCGTCGCCTCATGCGCCAGCGCCTTGGCGCCATTCTCGCAGAATTCCAGCTTCTTGGTGCAGTCGGCGTCGGGAAAGGCGCAGCTTGGGCATTTGAAACCGCCCGGCTGGTTCATCGACAAGAGCGCGCGCGATCCCTTGGTGATGACGCTCTGTTCCAGCAGCACCTTCGCAGTCGCCGCCGCCGCACCCCAGCCTCCGGCGGGGCTGGTATAGGGTCGATAGCGGGGCTTGGTCTCGGCCATGACCCGCTTAAACCACGGCGCGGCGGAAAATTCCAGCGCGCCGATCAGCCGATGGTGCGCGCCAGCTCGCGGTTGAGCCATAGTGCGACGAGCGTGCCGACCGCGCCCGACAGCAGATAGGCGCCTGCCGCGATCAGCCCGAACTCGCTCGACAGCCACAGCGCAACCATCGGCGCGAAGCCGGCACCGAACAGCCAGGCGAGGTCGGAGGTGAAGGCCGATCCGGTATAGCGGTGGCGCGGCTGGAATTCGGACGACAGCGCCCCCGACGACTGGCCGAACGACAGGCCGAGCAGCACGAAGCCGAGGATCATGAACGCCGCCTCGCCCGCCTCGCCCCCGGCAAGAAGCTGCGGCGCGAAGCCGCTGAACACCGCGATGGCGGCGGCGGTGAAGCCCAGCATCGTGCGGCGCCCGACGCGGTCGGCGAGCCGGCCCGACGCGATGATCGCGAGCACGCCGACCACCGCCGCGACCGCCTCGATCGCCAGGAAGCGCACCGGCGTCTCCTCGGTGAACAGGAACACCCACGACAGCGGGAACACCGTCACCATGTGGAACATGGCAAAGCTGGCGAGCGGTGCAAAGGCGCCCGCGGCGATGACCTTCCAGTTGGATCGCAGCGTTTCCAGCATCGGCGCGGGCTCGAGGTCGCGGTGCTGGAACGAGCGCTCATATTCGGGCGTCACCACGATGCGCAGCCGCGCAAACAGCGCGACGACGTTGATCGCGAAGGCGACGAAGAAGGGATAGCGCCAGCCCCAGTCGAGGAAATCCTGCGCCGGCAGCGTCGCGATCAGGAACATGAATAGCAGGCTGGCGACGATCAGGCCCAGCGGCGCGCCCAGTTGCGGGATCATCGCATACCAGCCACGCCTGCCCTCGGGCGCGTTGATCGCGAGCAGCGAGGCGAGCCCGTCCCACGATCCGCCCAGCGCGACGCCCTGCCCCATGCGGAACAGCGCGAGCAGCAGCGCCGATCCGATGCCGATGGTCGCATAGCCGGGCAGGAAGGCGATGGCCGCGGTCGATCCGCCGAGCAGGAACAGCGCGATGGTCAGCTTCGCGCCGCGGCCATAGGCACGATCGATCGCGGTGAAGATCAGCGTGCCGACCGGGCGCGCGGCAAAGGCGAGCGCGAAGATAGCGAACGACCAGAGCGTACCGTCGAGCGGGTCGAGATGCGGAAACACCAGCTTCGGAAACACCAGCACGGAGGCGATGGCATAGACGAAGAAATCGAAGAATTCCGACGTGCGGCCGATAATGACCCCGATCGCGATCTCGGCGGGCGAGATCGGATGGCCGCCCTCGTGGAGCGCGCGGGCGTCGCGCTCGGCCTGTTTCGTGGTCGCGGTTTCGACAGACATTGATCTTCGGGTCCTGCTGCTGGCACCCTAGCACATGGGCGCGCGAGTCGGAAACAGGGGCGTCGACCCCCGATGATGGTCCCCCTGCGCCAAGGCGCCTCGCAGCGGGATTGGACAAAATGTCCTATGTGCACTGCAACAAAGCAGGATTAGGCGCGCGCCATGCTCAATATGCTTTTCCGTTCGAGGTCCCGGGTCCGGATGCTGCCGCTGCTCGGGCTGCTGCCGCTGCTCGCCGGCTGCGACATGGTCGTGCTCGATCCGGCGGGCGACGTCGCGCGCCAGCAGGGCAATCTGATCCTGATCTCGACCGGGCTGATGCTGCTGATCATCGTGCCGGTGATGATCCTGACCGTCGTCTTCGCGTGGCGCTATCGCGCCGCGAACAGGCAGGCGACCTACAAGCCCGACTGGGATCATTCGACCCAGCTCGAACTGGTCATCTGGGCGGCGCCTTTGCTCATCATCATTTGCCTCGGCGCGCTGACCTGGGTCGCGACCCACCTGCTCGACCCCTATCGCCCGCTCGCGCGCATCGCGCCGGGACAGGCGGTTACGGCGGAGGTGCGGCCGGTCGAGGTCCAGGTCGTTGCGCTCGACTGGAAATGGCTGTTCATCTACCCAGACCAGGGCATCGCGACGGTCAACGAGCTCGCGCTTCCCGCCCATCGCCCGGTGCGCTTCCGCATCTCCGCCTCGTCGGTGATGAACAGCTTCTACATCCCCGCGCTCGCGGGACAGATTTACGCGATGCCGGGGATGGAGACCAAGCTTCACGGCGTGTTCAACCAGACCGGCCAATATACGGGATTCTCGGCCAATTATTCGGGCTGGGGCTTTTCGGACATGCGCTTTGCGGTGAACAGCCTGTCCGATGCCGATTTCGCGAAATGGGTCGCGGCGACGAAGGCGGGCGGCGGCACGCTCGACCGCACGGCCTATCTCAAGCTCGAAAAGCCGAGCGAAAAAGTGCCCGCACAGCGCTTCGCAGCGGTCGAACCGCGGCTCTTCGACGCCATCGTCAACATGTGCGTCGAGCCGGGCAAGATGTGCATGCACGACATGATGTCGATCGACGCGGCGGGCGGCGCCGGCATCGCCGGCGTCCATAATGTCCGGAGCCTCAATTACGACAAGCATGCCGCGCGCGGCACCGATCCCGGCTATTGGGGCCAGCGCTATGTCGGCGCGCTGTGCAGCTCGCCGCTGATGGCGAGCGCCGACGTCCCCGACGCGGCGCCCGTCGACCTCGCGCCGCTGACCGGCGCCGGCCTTCCCAGCCCCGAAACTCCCGCCCCCGCCGTCACCGCGATGATCCGGCGCCCGGCGGCGTCGCCCCAGTCCTGATCGTGTCAGAGTCCTGATCGTGCAAGAGATCACCATGACCCCGCAACCTGCCCCCGAAACCGGCCCCCTGCTCGGCAAGCTGTCGCTCGACGCGCTACCGCTGCACGAACCGATCCTCGTCGTCACCTTCATCGTCGTCGCGCTCGGCGGCCTCGCGGTCCTGTGGGCGATCACCCGCTATCGCCTCTGGGGCTATTTGTGGACGGAATGGTTCACGACCGTCGACCACAAGCGGATCGGGATCATGTACATGATCCTGGGTCTCATCATGTTCCTGCGCGGCTTTTCGGACGCGATCATGATGCGGCTCCAGCAGGCGATGGCCTTCGGCGGGTCGCAGGGCTATCTGCCCGCGCACCATTACGACCAGGTGTTCACCGCCCACGGCGTCATCATGATCTTCTTCGTCGCGATGCCCTTCATCACCGGCCTGATGAACTATATCGTGCCGCTTCAGATCGGCGCGCGCGACGTCAGCTTTCCCTTCCTCAACAATTTCAGCTTCTGGATGACGACCGCGGGCGCCGTGCTGTGCATGATCTCGCTGTTCGTCGGTGAATTCGCGCAAACCGGCTGGCTCGCCTATCCGCCGCTGTCGGGGCTGGCCTACAGCCCCAATGTCGGGGTCGATTATTATATCTGGTCGCTCCAGATCGCGGGGGTCGGCACGACATTGTCCGGCATCAACCTGATCGTGACGATGCTCAAGCTGCGCGCGCCGGGCATGGGGCTGATGAAGATGCCGGTCTTCACCTGGACCAGCCTGTGCGCCAACATCCTGATCGTCGCGACCTTCCCGGTGCTCACCGCGACGCTCGCACTGCTCAGCCTCGACCGCTATGTCGGGACCAATTTCTTCACCAACGACTTCGGCGGCTCGCCGATGATGTATGTGAACCTGATCTGGATCTGGGGCCACCCGGAGGTCTATATCCTGATCCTGCCGCTGTTCGGCGTCTATTCGGAGGTTACCTCGACCTTCTCGGGCAAGAAGCTCTTCGGCTATACGTCGATGGTCTATGCGACGGTGTGCATCACCATCCTCAGCTACATCGTCTGGCTGCACCATTTCTTCACCATGGGGTCGGGCGCCAGCGTCAACAGCTTCTTCGGCATCACCACGATGGTGATCTCGATCCCGACGGGAGCGAAGCTCTTCAACTGGCTGTTCACCATGTACCGCGGCCGCATCCGCTTCGAACTGCCGATGATGTGGACGGTCGCCTTCATGCTGACCTTCGTCGTCGGCGGCATGACCGGGGTACTGCTCGCGGTGCCGCCCGCCGACTTCGTGCTCCACAACTCGCTGTTCCTCGTCGCCCATTTCCACAACGTCATCATCGGCGGCGTGCTGTTCGGCCTGTTCGCGGCGATCAACTATTGGTGGCCCAAGGCGTTCGGCTTCCGCCTCGATCCCTTCTGGGGCAAAGTCAGCTTCTGGTGCTGGGTGCCGGGCTTCTGGCTCGCCTTCATGCCGCTCTACATCCTTGGCCTGATGGGCGTGACCCGCCGGATGCGCGTGTTCGACGATCCCAGCCTGCAGATATGGTTCGTTGTCGCCGGCTTCGGCGCCGCGGTAATCGCGGTCGGCATCGCCGCGATGCTGATCCAGTTCGGCGTCAGCATCTGGAGACGCGACCAGCTTCGTGACGAAACCGGCGACCCGTGGGGCGGCCGCACACTCGAATGGGCGACCAGTTCGCCGCCGCCCGACTATAATTTCGCCTTCACGCCGGTGATCCACGATCTCGACGCGTGGCACGATATGAAGCGGCGCGGGCACCGGCGGCCGGTCGCAGGGTTCCGCGACATCCACATGCCCGCCAACACCGGGGCCGGCGTCATCCTCGCGGGCATCAGCCTGGTCATGGGCTTCGCGCTCGTCTGGCATATCTGGTGGCTGGTGGGGGTCAGCTTCGCCGCGCTGATCGGCGCCGCGATTGCCCATACGTTCAACTACAAGCGCGATTTCGACATCCCCGCGGCGACCGTCGCGGCGGTCGAGGACGCGCGCACCCGCCGGCTCGCGGCGACGGGAGCCTGACATGAGCACCACCACTCTCGCCAAACCGGACGAGGAGCTATCCTTCTATCAGCTCGACGAGCATCCGCATCCGGAGGGGCACAGCACGATGCTGGGCTTCTGGATTTATCTGATGAGCGACTGCCTCATCTTCTCGATCCTTTTCGCCTGCTATGCGGTGCTCGGCGGCAATTATGCCGCGGGGCCGGCGCCGAAAGACCTGTTCGAGCTGCCGCTGGTCGCGCTCAACACCGCAATGCTGCTCTTTTCGTCGATCACATACGGTTTCGTGGTACTCCAGATGCAGCAAGGCAAGGTGCGCGGCACGCAAATCTGGCTCGCGGTGACGGCGCTGTTCGGTGCGGCCTTCCTTGCGATCGAGCTTTATGAGTTCAGTCATCTCATTCACATCGGCGCGACGCCGCAGCGCAGCGCCTTTCTTTCCGCCTTCTTCACGCTGGTCGGGACGCACGGGCTGCACGTCACCTTCGGCATCGTCTGGCTGCTGACGCTGATGGTCCAGCTCGGCAGGTACGGATTGATCCCGGCGAACAAGCGCCGCGTCCTATGCCTGTCGATGTTCTGGCACTTCCTCGACGTCGTGTGGATCGGCGTCTTCACGATCGTCTATCTGATGGGAATGCTGCAATGAGCCCCGATCCCGCCACCAACCACGCGGCCCACCCGCACGAGATCGAGATGCCGCACGCCTCGCTGCGCGACTATCTGATCGGTTTCGCACTGTCGGTCGTGCTGACCGCCATCCCCTTCTGGCTGGTGATGACGATGCCGCTGTCGGCGGGCGCAACCGCGGCGATCATCATGGGCTTCGCGGTCGTGCAGATCGTCGTCCACATGATATTCTTCCTGCACATGACTCCGAAGGCGGAGGGCGGCTGGTCGCTGACCTCGCTCGTCTTCACGATCATCGTGCTCGGCATCGCGCTCGCGGGGTCGCTGTGGGTCATGCACCACCTCAACGCCAACATGATGCCGATGCCGCACGACATGAACCAGCTGCCGTGAAACGCCGGCTGCTGACGGCGCTGGCGCTGCCGGTCGCGGCGGGTTTCGTCGCGCTCGGCGTCTGGCAGGTCGAGCGGCGGGCGTGGAAGCACGAGCTGATCGCCGCGGTCGACGCGCGCATCCATCGGCCGCCGGCCGCCGCGCCGGGACCGGCCGACTGGCCGCACATCTCGGCATCGCGCGATGCCTATCGCCGGATCAGTGCCACCGGCCGCTTCTGCCACGACCGCGAGACGCTGGTGCAGGCGGTCACCGATCGCGGCGCCGGCTATTGGCTGCTCACTCCGCTCGAAACGCCGGCCTTTACCCTGCTCGTCAACCGCGGCTTCGTGCCCCCGGACAAACGCGATGCCGCAACGCGCGCCGCGGGCAATCCGGACGGGCCGGTCACCGTGACCGGCCTGCTGCGCATCACCGAACCCGGCGGAGCGTTTCTGCGCGCCAACGATCCCGCGGCGGACCGCTGGTATTCGCGCGACGTCGCGGCCATTGCCCGCGCGCGCGGGCTGGGGCGCATCGCGCCCTATTTCCTCGACGCCGATGCGACGCCCAATCCGGGCGGCTATCCGGTCGGCGGGCTGACCGTGGTGCGCTTTCGCGATCCCCATCTTGTCTATGCGCTGACCTGGTTCGCGCTCGCCGCGATCAGTTTCTTTTTTGCCTGGCGCCTGTGGCGTCCGGCGCGGCTTCGGTCCAATATAGATAGTTGATGACCATTCCGTCCCCGACGACCGCGCTGCCGGAAGCCGACGCCGGCCGCCGCAACATGACGTTGCTGATCCAGCTCCGCTGGCTTGCGGTGGGTGGGCAGTTCGCGACGATCGCGGCGGTGCGCGGCCTCATGGACATCGCGCTGCCCCTCGCGCCGCTGCTCGCCGCGATCGTGGTGCTGGTCGCGATCAATTTCGCCAGCCTCGCGCTGCTCGCCCGCGGACGTGCGGTGACCAATGCCGAGCTGACCGCCGCGCTGCTCTTCGACGTCGCGGCGCTCGCGTGGCAGCTTCACCACAGCGGTGGGCTCACCAATCCCTTTGCCTCGCTCTTCCTGCTCCAGGTCGTGATTGGCGCAATCCTGCTGACGCCGCGCTCCTCCTGGGCGATCGTCGCGGCGACGCTCGCGGGCCTCGCGACGCTGCGGATCGACCCCACGCCGCTGCTGCTCCCGCCGCGCTATGCCGGCGACCCCTTTGCCCTCTATCTTCAGGGCAGCCTCGTCTGCTTCGTGCTGATCGCGGTGCTGCTCGTCGCCTTCGTGACGCGGATCAACCGCAATCTGCGCGACCGCGACGCAGCGCTCGCCGCGGCGCGGCAGCGCGCGGCGGAGGAGGATCATATCGTCCGCATGGGCCTGCTCGCCTCGGGCGCCGCGCACGAACTCGGTACGCCGCTTTCGACGCTGTCGGTACTGATCGGCGACTGGAAGAAGGAGCCCGATATCGCGCGCCACGGCGAATTGCAGGCCGATCTCGCCGACATGGACGCCGCTGTCCAGCGCTGCAAGGCGATCGTCAGCGGCATCTTGATGTCCGCCGGCGAAGCGCGCGGAGAGGCGCCGCGCCTCACCACCATGCGCGCCTTCCTGACCGACATGGTCGAAGATTCGCGCGCCGGGCGGCTTCCTGGGACAGTCGAGTTCAACGACCTGTTCGGTCCCGATGTCTCCATCGTGTCCGACCCTGCCCTGCGCCAGGTCATCGGCAACGTCCTCGACAATGCGGCCGAGGTATCCCCCGACTGGACGAACGTGACGGCGTCGCGGGACGGCGACATGGCGGTGATCGAGATCGCCGACCGCGGCCCCGGTTTCAGCGAAGAGATGCTCGAAAGCTTCGGCCGCCCCTACAGCTCGACCAAGGGACGCCCCGGCGGCGGGCTGGGGCTGTTCCTGCTCGTCAATGTGCTGCGCAAGCTGGGTGGCGGCGCCAGCGTCGCGAACCGCGATGGCGGCGGGGCGCTGGTGCGCATCACCCTACCCCTCTCCGCCCTCGCGGCACCCGAAGGAGAGCCGTGATGGACGCGAGACGACAGCTCCTGATCGTCGAGGACGACGAATCCTTTGCCCGGACCCTCAAGCGCTCGTTCGAGCGGCGCGATTATGAGGTGCGCGTCGCGCCCGGCCCCGACGCGCTCGAGACGTTGCTCGCCGGCTGGCGGCCCGGCTATGCGGTGGTCGACCTCAAGCTCGGCAATGCCTCGGGCCTATCCTGCGTCCAGACGCTGCGCGCCGCCGATCCGGCGATGCGCATCGTTGTGCTGACCGGCTTCGCGAGCATCGCCACCGCGGTCGAGGCGATCAAATTGGGTGCCTCCTATTATCTCGCCAAACCGTCGAACACCGACGATATCGAGGCAGCGTTCGGACGCGCCGAGGGCGACGTCGACGCGCCGATCGGCGCACGGCCCTCGTCAATCAAGACCGTCGAGTGGGAACATATCCACCAGACGCTCGTCGAAACCGGTTTCAACATCTCGGAGACCGCGCGGCGGTTGGGAATGCACCGCCGCACGCTGGCACGGAAGCTGGAGAAGCGCCAGATTCGCTGATCGCGCGCTTTGCAGGTCCGCCCAAACCGGCTAATCGGCTGGGCTTCGAACAAGCCAAGGGTGCGGATTTGAAAACTCTTCTGACCGGCGGGGCCGGATATATCGGCAGCCATGTCGCGGTCGCACTTGTCGCGGCGGGGCACGAGATCGTCTGCTTCGACAATCTGTCGAACAGCCGCCCCGAGGTCATCGAGCGGCTGGAGACGATCACCGGCCGGACGATCCCGCTCGTCGTCGGCGACATCCGCGACCGCGAGGCGGTGCGCGCCGCGATCGCCGACCATGGCATCCAGGCGGTCATTCACTTCGCGGGCCTGAAAGCAGTCGGCGAATCGGTGTCCGAACCTATCAAATACTACGACAACAACGTCCGCGGTACGCTGGCGATGATCGAGGCGATGATCGACTGCGGCGTGAAGACGCTGGTCTTTTCGTCGAGCGCGACCGTCTATGGCCAGCCGCACTATCTGCCGCTCGACGAGGCGCATCCGACCTCGGCGACCAACCCCTATGGCCGCACCAAGCTGATGATCGAGGAGATGTTGGCCGACATCGCCGCCGCCGACCCTGCCTGGCGGATCGCGGTGCTGCGCTATTTCAATCCTGTCGGCGCCCATGGCAGCGGCTTGATCGGCGAGGACCCCAACGGCATTCCGAACAATCTGATGCCCTTCATCAGCCGGGTCGCGGCCGGGCGCCTGCCCGAACTGTCGGTATTCGGGAATGATTACGACACGCCCGACGGCACCGGGGTGCGCGATTATGTCCATGTCGTCGACCTTGCCGAAGGCCATGTCGCGGCCTTGGACACTATCGCAGCAGGCGAAGCGCCGCTCGGCATCTGGAACCTCGGCACCGGCGAGGGCTATTCGGTGCTCGACATGGTCACCACCTTCGAGCGCGTGAACGGCGTCAAGGTGCCCTATCGCATCACCCCGCGCCGACCGGGCGACGTCGCGAGCTGCTACGCGAGCCCCGACCGCGCCCGCGACGAACTCGGCTGGACCGCGCAGCGCGGGCTCGACGCCATGTGCGGATCGAGCTGGACCTTCGAGCGAACCCTCGCGATGCGCAACGCGAAGCAAGGGGCCGACGAATAGCCTAACCGAGCCAGCCAGCCGTCTGGGCCAGAACCCACAGGCCGATCATCAGGAACAGCGCCGCGGCGACCAGGCGCACCTTGGCGAGATCGACGCGCTTCAGCAGCTCATGGCCCAGGAAGATCGCCGGCACATTGGCGATCATCATGCCGAGCGTCGTCCCCGCCGTCACCGCGATCACGTCGTGGAAGCGCGCGCCTAGCGCGATCGTCGCGATCTGCGTCTTGTCGCCCATCTCGACGAGGAAGAAGGCGACCAGCGTCGTCAGGAAGGCGCCGAAACGCGGCTCGGGCGCCTCGTCGTCGTCAAGCTTGTCGGGGATCAGCGTCCACCCCGCCATCGCAATGAAAGAAGCGCCGACGGCATAGCGAAAGACCGGGCTGTCGAGAAAGGCGGCCGCCTGCGCGCCGAGCAGCGCGGCGAGCGCATGGTTGGCGAGCGTCGCCACCAATATGCCGAGGATGATCGGCGTCGGCCGCCGGAACCGCGTCGCGAGCAGCATTGCGAGGAGCTGCGTCTTGTCGCCGATCTCGGCGAGCGCGACCACCGCGGTCGAGGTGAGCAGGGCTTCCATGAAAGACTCCGGGGCCGGGCGGCTCGCGATTCCAACGGACATCATACCCGCCGCCCGGCCCGGACGAAGGTGCGATGCCATTGGTCTCGCCCAAGCGGTGCTCCCGCTTCCACCGCACCACGGCCTCTCGACCGAGTATGTTGACGCGGCGGCCCGCCGCGTGTGCGCGGCGGCTGGCTACTCCCCAGATGACGGGGCGGCGGTAGACGGCGAATTGCAATGATGCAAGGGGCCAAGTGGTGACTCAGTTTGAAAGCAGGAGCGTGGGCATGCTTTTTTCGTCACCCCGGACTTGATCCGGGGTGATGAGACAGGGAATTGCCCCTTCCAAATCCATACTGCGTCACCACCAGGGTATAGATCCGGACCATGGCTCACAGATCAGGGTTTGCGGGCCTTTTCTTCGCCCTCGCCCGTCGCCCCCTCCCCGGCATTCGCCTTGGCGATCTCCGCATCCATCGCCTTTACCCGCGCCTCGATCTCCTTCGCCGCCTTGTCGTAGCGAGCGTCGAAGTCGGGCTCCTCCTTGCACGCGGCGAGAAAGAAGAGCGGCAGCAGGAGCGCGGCGCGGCGCATCAATAATCCTTGCGATAGCGGACCGACAGGTTCGACTGCCCCGATCCGCCCGCCTGGCTGAGGATCGACAGCGCGCGCGTCAGACTGATTTCAAGCTGGGTGGCGGTATAACCGCGCGCGTCGGTGATGACCTCGATATAGATGTCGTCCGAAATATATTGCCCGGCGGCGAGCGCGGTACCGCGTCCCTGGGTGTCGTCGGGACCCAGGATACGCAGCCGGTCGATGCCCGTTGCCGACTGCAGCGTGCCGAGCGGGCTCAACCCGCCGCCGCCGCCGCGCAGCGCATTGAGCGACGAGGCGAGCTGCACAGCCTGCAACGGCGAGAGCGAGGTGATCGAATCGCCGAACAGGATGCGCGAGACGATCTCGTCCTGCGGCAGGCCGGGGACGCTGGAGAAGGTGACCTGCGGATTCATCGCGCGGCCCGAGACGTTGACGTTGACCGTCACCGTCTCGATCGTGTCGGTCGCGCGGAGCTGGATCGACGGGTCATAGGCGTCGCCGGTCGGGAAGGTGACCTTCCCTTCCTCGAGGTCGAACGACCGCCCCGCAAAGCCCAGCGTGCCGCGCACCAGATCGATCTCGCCGGTCACGCGCGGCGCGCGCGTCGTGCCGCCGAGCGTGATGTCCGCCTGCCATTCGGATTCGAGCCCCATGCCGGTGACATAGATCTGGTCGCCCGCGCGCAAATGGACGTCGAGGCGGAGCAGATCGAACAGCGTGCCGCGCGCCGCAGGGAAGCCGTCGCCCGAGACGCGCGGACGGCCCGCGGGCGGCTTGCGGCGCACCCCGCGCAGCACCAGCACCTCGGCCGCGCCCTCGCGCACGATGCGATAGCGCGTCTCGGGCAGGCGCAGGTCGCCCGACAGCAGCGCCGCCTGTCCGGCGACTTTTTCGAGCTTCAGCGTGCCGGTCGCGCGCGCGCCGATATTGTCGCTGCGCGCGAGCCGCGCATTGTCCAGCTTCGCGCTGATGTTCATCGGATAGCCGTCAGCGGCGGCGAGGCTGACATAGCCGCTGGCCTGCAGGCTGCCGTCGCCTGCCGTCGCGGTCAGCTTCTCGATTTCGAGCCGGTTCCCCGTGAAGCGGCCGTCGACGACCATGTCGGTCAGCCGCGTGCCATAGGTCTGATTCTCATATGTCATGCCACGCCCGCGGATCACCCCGTCGAGGCAGGGGTCGGAAACGCGGCAACTGAAATCGGCGGCGACGGCGACCGGCCCACCAACGCGCTGATCGGGCATGCCGGCGAAGGAGAAGAGCGTTTCGGCCGGGCCGTTGTAACGGATGCCGCCGCTCAGCGGCGCCGCCTGCAACCGTTCGGTCCAGCTTCCCGCGCCCGGCCCCACCGGGCGCAGCGATGCCTGCAGCCGGCCGATGACGCTGCCGCGTTCGCGCATCACCGCGCGTACCTCGCCGCCGTCGGGCAGCAGCTTGCCCGCGACATTGACATCGACCGGCTCGCTGACCAGAGCGGCGGTGGTGCGGGTGAAATTGTTGATCGTCAGCCGCGCATCGGCGCGCGGGAAGGCATCGCCGCTCGCCTGCTCGAAATCGAGGCTGCCGGTCGCGCGCCCGCCGAGCCCCATGTCGGGATAGATGGCGTTGAGCAGCGCCATATTGACCCGTTCGAGCCGGCTCTGGAGGATGATCCCGTCGCCGAACTTGCCCGCGAGCCGCGCGCTGCTGCCGCGGCCGAGGTCGACCGTCGTCGGCAGCAATTCATAGCCGTCGGCGCCGGGGACGATGCGCGCGGGCGATTCGGTCCTGAACGAAATGCCGGTCGCGCGGCCCTGCACCGCCGCGCGCCAGAGGTCGGGCTGGAGCTGGGCATTGACCGCGACGCGGAACGGCACGCCGCTCGTCCCCTCGACGAGCGCCTGAGCCTGCCCGCTGCCGTTCCGATAGTCGATCTTCACGCGGCCGACCGCGATGTCGACGCTGCGGATATGCGTCTGCGCGAGCTGGATGTCGGCGACGACGCGCGGCTGCTCGTAAAGCGTCACGTCGGCATCGACGACCGCCGACCCGACATTGAGCCCGGCCGCGCCGGGCAGGGTGACGTTGTTGGCGCGGATGTTGATCGCCGCCGCCTGCCAGGCTCCGTCGGCGCTCAGGCGGATCAGGCCGCCGAGCCCCTGTCCTGCCGCGTCGAGGCGCCCGACGAACGGCCCCGCCTCGCTCTGCACGAGCCGGCCCTTCATCCCGATCCCCGACAGGTCCGCGCGCTCGACGTCGATCGTCAGCGGACCGGCAGCGGTCAGCAGCACGACATCGGCCGACAGCGGCCCGTAATCGGTCCCGCCGGTCGCCGCGAGGCGATAGCCATTGGGCGCTCCCGTCAGCCGCGCTTCGAGATCGACGAGCCCGATGCCGAGACCGGGACGCTCGGCGCGCAGGATCGCGCGCGGATCGCTGATCGTTCCCGCGACCTCGACTCCGAGCGGGCCATAGTCCCGCGAGGTCGCGCGCGCCGCCAGCTGAATACGCCCGTCGGGCGAATAGCTCCCTTGCCCGCTCGTCACCCGCAGCCGCGGCGCGGTAAGCCGCAACTGGCTGAAGCGCATGACGCCGCCGGTGCCGTAACGGACGTTCGCGGTGGTCACCGCATTGCCCCCCAGGAGGTCGCGCACGCCGGTATTGAAAAGCTGCGTCGAACGCGCGCGGACATTGCCGGCGATCTCGAAGCCGCCCCGCGGCGCGGTCTTCAGGTCCATGTTCGTGTCGATGTTGAACAGGCCGACGCTTTCGATGCGGTAATTGTTGACCCGCCCGTCGATCGCGCCGGTGTAGAAGCCCTTGTTCAGATCGGCGACGATGATCGCCTTTGCGTCGAGGCGCGGCGAACGCAGGCGCAGATTGTCGCTGAGGATGCGGCCGCCGGCATAGGCGAGGTCGCCGTCGAGGCGCACCGCGGTCAGCGTGCCGCCGGCGACCGTGTCGAGCCCGCGGATGCGCGCCGCGCGCCCGGCGACGGGCACGATAATCTGGTCGGCATCGACCCGCGCCTTGCCCGCGAGGCTCAGCGTCTCGACGACGATATCGTTGAAGGCGAGCGCCTTGGCATCGGCGCGGTAATCGACCGTCGGCATCGCGAAGGCGCCGTCGAGCCGCGCGCTCGCGCGCACGCCGTCGCCGCGCATCGCGGGCGCGATCGCGCCGGGGCGCAGCAGCACGAAGGCGAGTTGAAGCCCGTCGTAGCGATTCTCTCCCAGGTCGAGCCCGCCGCTGATCCCGAGGCGGAAGGCGTCGGACGACACGCGCCCGTCGAGATCGGCCTTGCGCTCGGCGAGCCGCGCGGTGAGGTCGAGGTCGGTCTGCGGCCCCAGCAGCGACGCCGTCGCCCCCTCGAACAGGCGCGCAGCCTGCGTCGTCCCTTTCGCGGTGAAGGTGCCGTCGCGCGCGGCGAGCGCGACGCGCGCGAGCGGCTGCGCGCCCAGGTCGGCGGTCAGGCGGCCGTCCCATTTCGTCCAGTCGCCGCGCCCGTCGAGCGTCGCGGCGAGCGGTTCGGTGAAGCCGCCCATCGCCGCGAGCACCCCGCCCCGCGGCGCCCTGAGGTCCAGCGTCATGGCAAGCCGGTTCCGCTCGGGCACCGCGTCGAGCAACAGCTTCAGCGTGTCGCCCTTGGCATCGGCGCCGATCGTCGCGGCGTCGGCGCTTACCTGCGCGCGGCGGTCGGCGATCGCGATCTTGCCCGAAAGTCGCGCCTCCTGCCTCGCGCCGGCGACGGCGGGGGCGAAGACGATCCGGTCGACCTGCAGCTTCGCGACGTCGATGTCGATATCGGGAAGCAGCGGTTCACCAGTGTCGGGCACGGGCTTGAATTCGGGGAACCGCTGGACATTGATCAGCTTCGCGGTCGCCGAACGTACATCGACATGGTTCGACAGAAAGGCGAAGGGTCGCCAGTCGATCCGCAGTTCGGGCGAGGTCAGAAAGCGCCCCTTGGGATCGGACAGCGAAAAGTCGCGCACGATCATCTCGCCGTACAGCGATCCGTCGAGCCGGCCGATGCCGATCTTCATCCCGTTCTCGAACTCATATTTCTCGATCTGGGTGACCACGAAACGGCGCCCGGCGTCGCTGTTGAGCCCGATCAGGAAAAGCGCCACGAGCGCGACGAGGCCCAGCAGCGCGATGCCGATCCGGCGCGGCCAGCGATTCGGGGCGGCCGTCACCTCGTCCTCGGCCTCGAAAGGCGCGTCGCCCGCCATCAGAAGGCCTGCCCGATCGAGACATAGACGGCGATCTTCGATTCGCCCGGCCGGCGGCCCAGCGGCGTCGCGACGTCGAGGCGCATCGGCCCGAAATTGGTGTAATAGCGCGCGCCGATGCCGGCGCCGAAGCGCAGGTCGGAGAAGGTCGGGGCCGACCCGCGATAGACCTGACCCGCGTCGACGAAGCCGACGACCCCGAAATTGCCGAAGCGATAGCGCGCCTCGACTGCGGCTTCGTTGACGCTGCGGCCGCCGATCGGATCGAGATTGGGGTCCTTCGGCCCCAATTCCTGATAGCCGAAGCCGCGCACCGAACCGCCGCCGCCGGCATAGAAACGCCGCGACGGCGCGAGCCGTTCGCGCGCGGCGCCGAGGATCGAGCCGACGCGCACGCGGCCCGCAAGGACGATGCTGTCGGTCACCGGATAATAGCCACTGACGTCGAGCCGGGTACGCGCATAGGGTGTGAACCTGCCGCTCAGCGACCCTTCGGGCTGGACCAGCGCGGTGATGCGGAAGCCCTTGGTCGGGTCGAGCAGGCTGTCGGTTCGATCGACCCCGACCTGTCCGGTGAGGCCAAGGATGGTATAGAAATCACGGACGCGTTCGCCGCGCGTGAAGTCGTAATCATCCTCGCTCGTCGCGATGATCTCGGCGCCATAGGCATAGGTCAGCTTCTTCTGCCAGAGCGGCGTCGAATCATAGCTCCAGCGCACGCCGACACGGCCGGTCAGCGCCTCGAACGCATTGTAATTGCTGCGCGTCGCCTCCGACACCAGTTCGAAGGTTCGGTCGCGGCGCCCGGCGTTCGAGCGGCGGAGGGTGACCCCCAGTCCCTGCTCCTGCGTGCCCGCGACGCCGCGCACGATCAGCGCGCCCTCGGGGGGAAAGAGGTTGCGGTGCGTCCAGCTTCCCTCGAGGCGAATGCCCTCACCGGTGCTGTAACCCGCGGTCGCGGCAATGGTACGCGGTGGACCGGCGTCCTGCGTCACCTTCATCGTCACATATTCGGTGCCGTCCCCCGCGCTCTCGCCCGTCTGCTGCGGCTCGACCGCGACGTTCGCGAACAGACCGGTCGCGACCAGCGCCTGCCGCAGGTCGTCGGTCTTGCGGCTGTCATAGAGATCGCCGCGCTTGAAGCGCGCCATGATCGCGACATGATCGACGTCGAAGGCGAGGTCGCCGGTCGTCTCGAAGCCGCCGAAACGCGCGCGCGGGCCGATCTCGACCGGCAGCACATAGTCGCCTTTCCCCGTCGCGCCGTCGAGCAATATGTCGCGCCGTCCGACCTCGGCAAAAGGATAGCCTTCCTCGGGCAGCTTGAGCGCAATCGCCGCCTCGGCCCCCTGAACGCGCTGGGCGACGATCGGCTCGCCGACCGCCAGCGGGAAATTATCCTCGATCAGCGTCGGCGGAACGGTCGGATCGGACTGGATGTCGATCGAGGCGAAGCTGTAGCGCTGCCCCGGCGTCACGTCGATAACGGCGACCACCGGCCCGCGCCGACCGCGGCTGCGCCCTTCCGCGCCGCCGGCCTCCTTCGCCGCGTCGTCCGCGACCGGTGCGCGCTCGATTCGCGTGTCGACCCGCCCGTCGTAGAAGCCTTCGGACGACAGGACGCGCTGCATCAGCTCGGCGTCGGCGGACAGACGGGCGCGCACCATCGCGATATTGTCGGCCTTGCCGTCGCCATCGTAGAGCGCCGACAGATCGTGGAACAGATCGGCGAGGTTGACGTCGGTGGCGGTATCGGCAGCGGCGAGGCCGTTGACCTGCACGCTGTACTGGATCGTCCGGTTGCGGCCCTCGTCCTCGGGTTCGGCGAACTGAACGGGCTCGACGTTGAAACTATCCAGCGGCGGCAGCGGCGCGGCGAGTTCGCTATCGTTGATCGGCGCGTCGCCGATCGGCTCGGCCGCATCGCCGTCGGCCAGCGCGGGAACCGGCGTACCGTCGACCACGGACGACGCGCTCTCCTGCGTGTCCGCGCCCGCCGTCGCGCCTTCGGTCGTCGCGGATTGAGCCTGCCGGCGCTCGAAATCGGCGATCGATTCGAGCGGACGGTCGAGCTCGGTATCGTCCTCGGCGCTGATCGGCGGGATCGCGTCCCGGAATTCCTTGTCCTCGATGATCGGGGCCACTTCGGGCAGCAGGACGTCGGGCGGCGGCGGGGTCGGCGCGGCGATATCGGTGCCGTCGGTCCCGATCGTCCGCACCACGGGCGGCGGCTCGACGGCGACGGGAGGCGCTCCCGATTGCGCCTGCGCGGGCACGCCCAGACAGAGCGAGACCGAGGAAGCCGACAGAATCAGCAACGACCGCAAGGCAACGAGCGGCAGGCGGTCAAATTCGCGAGGCTTTTCAAGATATCGCATCAAATCTCTGCCGATGCGCACTTGTGGCTTGCCGCGCCGTCCTGTGCAACCGCAATCTCGGCCAATTGCGATCAGCCGAGCCCTATACTCAACTATCGGCGCCGAACAGGTCGCGGCTATAGACCTTGTCCGCGACATCGGCGAGTTCGTCCGTCACCCGGTTGGCGATGATCACGTCGGCTTCGCGCTTGAAGGCGGCGAGGTCGCGCACGACGCGCGAGTTGAACAGCAGATCCTCTTCGAGCAGCGGTTCATAGACGATGACCTCGATCCCCTTCGCCTTCACCCGCTTCATCACGCCCAGAATGCTGCTCGCCCGGAAATTGTCCGACCCCGCCTTCATCGCGAGACGGTGGATGCCGACGACCCGCGGCGCGCGCTTGATGATCTCGGCGGCGATGAAATCCTTGCGCGTCGTGTTCGAGGAAACGATCGCCTGGATCAGATTCTGCGGCACTTCCTTGTAATTGGCGAGCATCTGCCTGGTATCCTTCGGCAGGCAATAGCCGCCGTAGCCGAAGGAGGGATTGTTGTAGAAGGATCCGATTCGCGGATCGAGGCACACCCCCTCGATCACCTGACGCGGGTCGATGCCGTGCGCCGCGGCATAAGTGTCGAGTTCGTTGAAATAGGCGACCCGCATCGCGAGATAGGTGTTGGCGAACAGCTTGATCGCCTCGGCCTCGGTATTGCCCGTCTGCAGCACCGCCGTGTCGGGATCGAGCGAGGCTTCGCGCAGCAGCGCGGCGAACGCCGCCGCGCGCGGGCTGGTGTTGCCGACGATGATCCGTGACGGGTGGAGATTGTCGTAGAGCGCCTTGCCTTCGCGCAGGAACTCGGGCGAAAAGACGATCGCGTCGCTGCCCGTCTGCGCGCGCATCCGTTCGGTGAAGCCGACCGGCACCGTCGATTTGATGACGATCAGCGCGCCCGGCGCCATCGCGAGCGCGTCGGCAATCACCGATTCGACGCTCTTCGTGTTGAAATAATTGCTCTCCGGATCATAATCGGTGGGCGTCGCCACGACGACGAAATCGGCGCCGTCATAGGCGGCCGCCTTGTCGAGCGTCGCGGTCAGGTCGAGCGGCCTGTTCGCCAGATAATCCTCGATCTCGGCATCGGCGATCGGCGAGATGCGCGCGTTGATCTGCTCGACCTTCTGCGCATCGATGTCGAGCGCGACGACGCGGTTGCGCTGCGCCAGCAGCACCGCGTTGGAAATGCCGACATAACCGGTGCCGACGACCGCAATCTTCGGCTTGTCGGTCAGCGTTGCGAGGGGATCGGCCATGAAGGATTCCTGTCGTTGGCTGGAAAGCCGCCCCTAGCAGGCACCGCGGCACCGCTCAACTCGCGGGCGCGCCCGACCTGCTTACGTCCCGCAAAAGGTCGTATAGGGACCGAAATCCTCCGGTGCGGGCTTCGCGAAATCCTGCCATTCGGCCCGCCCGGAATAGGGATGCCGCACCACCTCCAGCAACTGCTCCCAGGGCGCCATATCGCCGCCCTCCGCGGCTTCCAGCGCTGCTTCGACCTGATGGTTGCGCGGGATATAGAGCGGGTTCACCGCATCCATCGCCGCGGCGCGCGCGACGGGATCGGCGGCTTCGGCCTCGATCCGTTGCCACCAGTCCGCGACCCAGGGGGCCATCGCCTCGGGTTCGGGAAGCAGCGCCGCGAGCGGGGCGCCGTCGCCGCGCAGCAGCGCCGCAAGGGCGCGGAAGAAGCCGGTGAAATCGACGCCGTGTCGTTCGAGCGCCTCGAACAGTCCGTCGATCAGATCGCCCTCGCCATCGAAAGCCTCGGCGATCCCCAGCTTGCCGCGTATCTGCACCAGCCACACGTCGCGGAAGCGATCGGGAATGTGGTCGACGATCGCCTTCGCCTCTTCGACGCCGTTCGGATCGACGGCGTTGATCGCGGGCAGCATCGCCTCGGCGAAGCGCGCCATGTTCCAGTGCATCATCTGCGGCTGGCGGCCATAGCTGTAGCGGCCGGTCGCGTCGATCGAGCTGAACACGGTGCCGGCGGCGAACCGGTCCATGAAGGCGCACGGGCCGTAATCGATCGTCTCGCCGCTGATCGCGACATTGTCGGTGTTCATCACCCCATGGATGAAGCCGATACCGAGCCAGCGCGCGACGAGGTCGCATTGCAGGCCGACGACGCGGTCGAGCAGCGCGAGTTGGGGATTGGCCGCCTCGCCCAGCTCGGGGAAATGGCGGCGGATGCTGTAGTGCGAAAGCTGCGCGACATGGTCGGCGCCGAAATGGGCGGCGAAGAACTGGAAGGTGCCGACGCGGATATGGCTGCTCGCGATGCGGGTGAGCACGGCGCCGGGATGCCCGCGCTCGCGCTGCACGCGGTCGCCGGTCGCGACGGCGGCGAGCGAGCGCGTCGTCGGGACGCCCATCGCCGCCATCGCCTCCGACACCAGATATTCGCGCAGTACCGGGCCGATCGCCGCCTTGCCATCGCCGTTGCGCGAAAAGGCGGTCGGCCCCGATCCCTTGAGCTGGACGTCGAAGCGCGCGCCGTCGGGCGCGACCAGCTCGCCCAGCAGCAGCGCGCGGCCGTCGCCGAGCTGGGGCGAGAAATGGCCGAACTGGTGCCCGGCATAGGCGAGCGCCAGCGGGCTCGCGCCTTCGGGCAGCTCCGCGCCCGAAAACAGCCGGGCGAGCCCATCGTCGTCCGTCCCCGTCCAGTCGATGCCGAGCCGCTCGGCGAGCGGGCGATTGAAGGCGAGCAGCTTCGGCGCCGGCGGCGGCGCGGCCTCTGCGGGGGCGTAAAAGCCTTCCATCGTGCGGTGGAAGCTGTTGTCGAAGGCGATCTTCATGGCATCGGTCCCGTCCCTGCCGCTATGGACAAAGGCGAGGCCAGCGACAATAGGGCCCGCGAGGCTGAAGGGACAGATTGCGATATGACCGAGACGGACGAAGCACTGACCGCCCGGCTGGCCGAAGCGGCGGGCGCGATCCTCCTTGGGCTGCGCGAAGCGGGCGAACTGACCGGAAAGGCGCTGGGCGCCGCCGGCGACCGCGACGCCAATGCGATGCTGTGCCGCGAACTGCGCGCCGCCCGGCCGGGTGACGCGATTCTGTCGGAAGAGGAAAAGGACAGCGCCGCCCGCCTGTCGCATGCGCGCGTGTGGATCGTCGACCCGCTCGACGGCACCCGCGAATATGGCGAGGGGCGCAGCGACTGGGCGGTCCATGTCGCGCTCGCCGTGGGCGGCATCGCGGCGGTCGGGGCGGTCGCGCTGCCGGCGCTCGGCGTCACGCTGACCTCGGGCGCCCCCTTGCCGCTGCCGCCCGCCAACGGGCCGCCCAGGATGCTCGTCAGCCGCACCCGCCCCGCCGCCGAGGCGGTGCATGTCGCGAAGCGCATGGGCGCCGAGCTGGTCGCGATGGGATCGGCGGGCGCCAAGGCGATGGCGGTGGTGCGCGGCGAGGCCGACATCTATCTTCACACCGGCGGCCAATATGAATGGGACAATTGCGCCCCCGCCGCGGTCGCCGCCGCCGCCGGGCTGCACGTCAGCCGCGCCGACGGATCGCCGATCCGCTACAACAACCCAAACCCGTATCTGCCCGACCTGCTGATCTGCCGCCGCGAACTGGCGGACGAGGTGCTGCGCCTCGCGGCCGCCTATCGGACGGCCGGCGCCGACTGACGCCGATTTGCCGATTGCGGCGCGCGCGCGCTTTTGCTAGCGGCCCGCCTCGTGACCTCGGGTTGCCCGGCAACGGGCATGAAAAGGGAAGTCCGGTGCAAATCCGGTGCTGCCCCCGCAACTGTAACCGGCGAGGCGGATGCGAACATGCCACTGGCGCGGCTGCGCCGGGAAGGCCGCATCCTCCAGCGACCCGGAAGCCAGGAGACCTGCCGGAGCGTCGCCGTTATCTGCGCGCGGGCGGGGTGTACCGGGGGCGGGCGAGGATTCTCGCGTGACGGCAGGACCGTTACGAAGGGGAATCCGCATGAAGACCACCGCTTACCGAACCACCCTCCCGCTGCTGGCGCTCGCAGCGGCTTCGCCCGCGCTCGCCCAGCAGGCCGACGATAATTATTCGATCACCGTGATCGGCGACCGGCTTGCCGCCGAAGACACCAACGCCTCCTGGTCGGTGATCGACGAGGAGGCGCTGATCCGCGCGCAGAACGGCGCGGCGGCCGACCTGATCGCGCGCCTGCCGGGGGTCAACGTCACCCAGAACGGCACGCTCGGCGGCGTCACCAACCTGCGTATCCGCGGCGCCGAGGGTGAGCAGACGCTGGTCGTCATCGACGGGGTCCGCGTCGGTGACCCCTCGTCGCCCGGCGGCGGCTTCGACTTCGCCAATCTGATGATCGGCGGCATCGACCGCATCGAGTTGCTCCGCGGCGCCAACAGCCTGCCGTGGGGCAGTCAGGCGATCGGCGGCGTGGTGTCGGTGACGACCACGCGCCCGCCCGCGGACGGCAGCGACCGCACGACCGGCCGCTTCGGCGCCGAATATGGCGCGCGCGACACGGTGCGGCTGAACGGCCAGCTCCGCACCGCGGCGCTCGGCCCGGCCGAGTTCGGCATCGGCGCCGGCTATGTCCGCACCGACGGCATCAGCAACGCCGCCGTCGGCACCGAACGCGACGGCTATCGGCAATATTCGGTCAACCTCACCAACCGCACGCGAATCGGCGAGACGGTCGAGCTGCGCGCCTTCGGGCTGTTCGCCGACAGTCGGGTCGAGCTCGACGGCTTCCCGCCGCCGACCTACGGCTTCGCCGACACCGACGAATATCAGAAGACGCGCGAACATTATCTCGCGGCGACGATCGAGCACCGACCGGGCGGCAACGACACCACTGGCGGCTTTTCGCACAAGCTGCAGTTCGGCTTCGCCGACATCAACCGCGACAATTTCGATCCGTCCATCGGCGACGATCCGAATTTTTCGGCGCGCGGGCGCAGCGAACGGCTAAGCTACAGCCTCGACTGGAGCGCGCTCGGCGGCGACCGGCTGCGGCTGCTCGCGGGCGCCGAGCGCGAATGGACGCGCGCGCTGACCGCCAGCGCCTTTTCGAGCGATAAAGGCAAGACCGCGATCACCTCCTTCTGGGGGATGCTCGTCGGGCGGCCGACCGAGAGTCTGTCGATCACCGCAGGGGTCCGCCACGACGATCACCGCGATTTCGGCGGCGCGACGACCTTCGCGGTCGACGCCGGGCAAAAGCTGGGCGATTTCGTCACGCTGCGCGCCAGCTATCGCGAAGGCTTCAAGGCGCCGACTCTCTATCAGCTTTCGGGCACGGCAGGCGCCTATGGCAATCCCGACCTACTGCCCGAACGCGCGCGCGCCTATGAGGTCGGATTGCGTTTCGGCACGACACGCGACTGGTTCCTCGATGTCGCCGCATTCCGCCGCGACAGCCGCAACCTGATCGATTTCGTCTCCTGCCCCACCGGGCCGGACCCCCAGCCGCCGATCTGCGCGGGCGGCTATCGCCCCTTCGGCACCTATGACAACATCAACCGCGCCCGCGCCGAGGGGATCGAGGTCGAGGGCGGCGTGCGGCTGAACGAGAGCTTTTCGCTCAGCGGCAATTACAGCCTGCTGTCGGTCAAGGATCGCACCCCCGGTTCGGCGCTCGAGGGCAACCGCCTCGCGCGGCGGCCGCGGCATGTGGTCAACGCCCAGCTCGCCTGGACGCCGCAGGGTGCGCTCGCCGGCACAGATGTGTCGCTCGCGGTGCGCCACGCCGGCGCCAGCTTCGACGATCGCGCGAATCTCGTGCGCCTCGACGGCTATTGGCTCGTCGACCTGCGCGCCTCTTATCCGCTCACCGATGCCATCGACCTTTATGGCCGCGTCGAGAATCTGTTCAACGAGACATATCAGACGGTCGCTACCTACGGCACGCCGGGCCGCTCGGCGACCGTCGGCGTGCGCTGGGCCTTCTGATGCGCCGGGCGGCGGCGCTTGCGATGCTGGCAGCCCTCACGGCCTGCCAGCCCCGTGCGCCGCTGCCCGCGCTGCGCGGCGTCGCGAGCATCGATTTCTGCGCCGACCAGATGCTGCTGGGGCTGCTGCCGAAGGAGCGGATTCGCGCCGTGTCGTTCGAGGCCGACAGCGACACGAGTTTCGCCGTGCCGCGCGCGCGCGGGCTCGAACGGCTGCGCCCGCAGCTCGAGGATATCGTCGCCGCGCGGCCGGTGATCGTCGTGCGCAGCTATGGCGGCGACGCGCGGCTCGATGGGCAGTTGCGGGCGATGGGCATCCGGGTGGTCCAGCTCGGCTTTCCGATGTCGTTCGGCGACGCCCGGCGCGACATGCTGCGCATAGGCGACGAATTGGGCGCAAAAGCGCGAGCGCAAGCGCTGGTGGCGGGTTTCGACCGCGAGCTCGCCACCGCGCATGCGACGGCCGGCAAAGACACCGCGCTCTATGTCACCCCCGGCGACGTCACCACCGGCCCCGGCTCGCTCGTCGCAGAGGTCATGGGCGCGGCGGGTTATCGCCCCTATCGCACCGCGCCCGGCTGGGGCAGCCTGCCGCTCGAAGCGATGGTGCGCCGCCCGCCCGACCTCGTCTTCCGCGCCTTCTTCGACAGCCCGCGTTACCGGCAGGATCATTGGACTTCCTCGCGTCACCCGGTCGTCGCGCAGGCGACGCGGCGCGCGCGGCAGGTGGAGGTGCCGGGCGCGTGGCTGTCGTGCGGCAACTGGCTGATGGGTCATGCCGTGACCCGGCTGGCGGCGGCATGACCACGCGCGTCAATCTCGTCCTGCCGGCCCTCCTGCTGCTCGCGGCCCTGCTCGCGCTGACGGTCGGCCCCGACGGCGTCTCGCTGGGCCTGCTGGCCGATGCGTTCGCTGGCGCCGATCCGGCCGCCTCGATCATCCTTCTCGATATCCGCCTGCCGCGCATCATCGCCGCCGCGCTGGTCGGCGCCGCGCTCGGGCTGTGCGGCGCAGCGTTACAGGCGCTCACCCGCAATCCGCTCGCCGAGCCCGGCATCCTCGGTGTCTCGGCGGCGGCGACGCTCGGCGCGACGCTGACCCTCTATTTCGGGCTCGCCGCCGTCTTGTCCTGGGCGCTGCCGCTCGGCGCGATCGGCGGCGCGCTGCTCGTCACCGCGCTGCTTGCATCGGCGGCGGTGCGCACGCAGGGCATGGCGAGCCTGATCCTGATCGGCGTCGGCCTGTCGAGCCTGTGCGGCGCGGTGATGGCGCTGATCCTCAACTTCGCGCCGAATCCCTTTTCGCTGTCGGATCTCATCAACTGGACGCTCGGGTCGGTCGCCAACCGCTCGCTCGCCGACGTCGCGACCACCGCGCCGCTGATCCTGATCGGCTGCGCGCTGCTCGCCAGTCAGCGCGCCAATCTGTCGCTGCTCTCGCTCGGCGAGGCGGCGGCGGTCGCGCATGGGCTCGACGCGCGGCGGACCCGGATCGCGGTGATCGCCGGGACCGGCATCGCGACGGGCGCCGCGGTCGCACTCGCCGGTGCGGTCGGCTTCGTCGGCATCGTCGCGCCGCATCTGGTGCGGCCATGGACCCGTCACGACCCGGGGCGCACCCTGCTACCCTCGGCGTGGCTCGGCGCGCTGCTTCTCGTGCTCGCCGACCTGCTCGTCCGGCTGCTGCCGACCCAGAACGAGTTGCGGCTCGGCGTCGTCGCGGCGCTCGCCGGCGCGCCGATCTTCACGATGATCGTGCTGCGGCGCGGACGGACGGGCCATGACTGAGCCGTTGATCCTCGACGGCCTGACCGTCCACGCTGGCGGCAAGACGCTGCTCGCGGGCGTGAGCACGACGCTCGCGCCGGGCGAATTCACCGCGGTCGTCGGCCCCAACGGCGCGGGCAAGTCGACGCTGCTGCGCGCGCTGGCCGGTATCGTCCCGGCGCAGGGAAGCATGCGCCTCGGCGATACCGACCTGCGCGCGTTGCGGTCGATCGAACGCGCGCGCCGCATCGCCTGGCTGCCGCAGAGCCACGAACTCGCCTGGGACATGCGCGTCGCCGACATGGTCGCGCTCGGCCGCTTCGCCTATGGTGCGACGCCGGGCAGGCTGGGCGCAGCGGACCGCGCGGCCGTCGCGCAGGCGATGGAGACCGCCGGCTGCACCGCTCTCGCCGACCGCAGCGTCACCAGCCTGTCGGGCGGCGAGCAGGCGCTCGCCTGCCTCGCGCGCGTGCTGGCCGCCGACACGCCGGTGCTGCTCGCCGACGAGCCCGCAGCGGCGCTCGATCCCGCCAACCAGTATCGGGCGCTCGAAACCCTCACCGATCTCGCGCGCTCCGGACGCACCGTCGTCGCGGTGTTGCACGACCTGTCGCTTGTCGCACAGTTCGCCGACGCCATCCTGTGGCTCGGCAGAGGCCGCCTCGTCGCCCACGGCCCGGCGACCCGCAACGCCTTCGCGCACCACGTCCCGGCCCTGTTCGGCCGCGAGCCAGCCTTTGCCGAGGACGGATCGAACGCCCTCTATTTCCGCCGCGCATGACACATGTGACTGCCTCTTGCGCCGGTCTACCGAGATGGCGGATCGTGGTGCGCCCGACAGGATTCGAACCTGTGGCCCCCAGATTAGGAATCTGATGCTCTATCCTGCTGAGCTACGGGCGCGCCGGCGCTCGTTTAGCGGCGCTGGGTACGAAGCGTCAATCGGTCGATCAATTCGTCGCTTCGGGCGGCACGAAGGGGACGAGCAGCGGCATCGCGGCGATGCCGTCGTCGCGCAGCGCCTGCGCTTCCTCGGGCGAGGCCTGGCCGTGGATCAGATCCTCGGGCGCGCGTCCTTCGTGCATCGCACGGGCGGCATCCGGGAAATCGCGGCCGACCCATCGTGACTGCGGCAGCATCTCGGCCTGTTTGCCGGCGATGTCGGCGAGCAGCTTGCGGACCTGCTCGGGCGTCGGGCCGGCAGCCGCGGTTCCGCCCGCCGGTTTCGCCGGCATCGGCACCGCCGCCTGCTGGTTCGACTTCGCGCCGACGCGCGGCGCCATCACGGCCTTGCGGACCTCCGCGTCGCCGCACACCGGACAGGCGATCAGTCCGCGCGCCTGCTGGTCGGCGAAGCCCTCGCTGCTCGCGAACCACGCCTCGAAACGGTGGTCGCCGGCGGTGCAGCACAGGTCGAAGACGATCATGTCACGCCTTTCCGAGCAGCGGATCGAGCCCGCCCGCCGCGTCGAGCGCCGCAAGGTCATCGCTGCCGCCGATATGCCGGCCGTCGATGAAGACCTGCGGCACGGTGCGTCGCCCGCCGGCGCGCTCGACCATCGCGTCGAAGCCGGCGCGGTCCATCGTCACGTCGATTTCGCGATAGGCCGCGCCCTTGCCGTCGAGCAGCCGCTTCGCCCGCGTGCAATAGGGGCAGAGAAATTTCGTATAAACCTCGATCGTCGCCATGCGGCTATCCCGTCATCCTTTCCTGCTGCATATCGGAATCGAGCGCGGCAAAGTCAAATGTCTTGCCGCCCTGCGCTTCGGGCACCACGCGCGCCCAGCACAGCGCCGATAGCCGCGCTGCGCCGCTGCGCCGCAATACCCGCGCCGCCGCGCGCAACGTCGCGCCGCTCGCATGAACATCGTCGATCAGGATCAGGTGCCGCCCCGCCGCGCACCCCTTGGCATCGCTCACCAAGGCAAAAGCACCCGCGACGATCCGCTCCCGCTCGCGCCGGCCCCGGCCGCGCAGCGACGGCGTCGCTTTCGCGCGCAGCAGCAGATGCGGATCGTGGGGAATGCCGCTCAGCCGCGCCAGTTCGCCCGCGACCAGCGCCGCCTGATTGAAGCCGCGCGACCACAACCGCCAGCGATGCAGTGGCACCGGCACCAGCAGCGCCCCGCCCTCGCCTGCCCCCTCGCCCGCCAGCGCGCGCAGCGGCCGCAGCATCAGCGCCGCCATCAGCCGCGCATGGCCGAGCCGCCGCCCATATTTGAGCCGCAGCGCCACCGTGCGCGCGGCAGGACCATAGGCGACCGCGGCAGGCGCACCCTCGAACGGCGGCGGATCGGCGAGGCAGGCACCGCACTGCAGATCGCCGTCCGGAATCGCGTTCGGCAACGGGATCGAACAGCGCGCGCAGGCGGGGCCGTCGAGGAACTCGAGCGACGACCAGCAGACAAGACAGAATTGCCGGTCCGCCCCGACGATCGTGCCGCAGGCCGGGCAACGCGGCGGAAGCGCATAATCGACCGCGGCACGCGCGACGAGGCGGAGGGTGCGAAACGGAGCGCGGCGCACGCCGATTCGGACATTTCCCTCACCTTCCACTCTCCCGCCCCCTTTTCGTCATGCTGAACTTGTTTCAGCATCCATGGCCGATCCTCTCCTTCGGCGCTGCCCTTTGCCGGCAGGGCAGGCCATGGACCCTGAAACAAGTTCAGGGTGACGAGGAGAGAGAGGCGAAACTGGCACGAATGCAAACTGGTGTGCCGCCGCCCTTGTGAAGCATCGCCGGGAGGGGCACAAGCGCGCGCATGGCCGCCGACCCTGCCCCGCTCTTCTCCCTTGCCCGCCATCGCGCCCAGCGCGACCGGCTGGCACGCCTGCCGGCCGGCGCGAACTTCCTCGCGCCGATCATCGCCGAAACCCTGCTCGACCGGCTGTCGATGGTGACGCGCGCCTTTTCGCGCACGCTGCTGATCGGCGCCCATGATCCGGCGCTCGCCGACCGGCTGCGCGCGACGGGGACCGACCTCGCGCTGCTCGAGGCGGGGCCGTGTCTCGCCGCGCGCCGCGGCGCGATGGTCGGCGAGGCCGATGCGGTCGACCTGCCCTTCGCCAGCTTCGACCTGATCGTCTGGCCGGGCGGGCTCGACAGCGTCAACGACGTGCCCGGCGCGCTCGTCCGGCTGCGCGCGCTGCTCGCGCCCGACGGGCTGCTGCTCGGCGCCTTCCTCGGCGACGGCAGCCTGCCGCGTCAGCGCCGCGCGGTGATGAGCGAAAGCGTCCGCCCGATCGCGCGGCTGCACCCGCAAATCGACCTCGCCGCGATGGGCAATCTGCTCCAGCGCACCGGCTTTACCCTGCCCGTCGTCGACGTCGAGGCGCTGACCGTGCGCTATGGCGACTGGTTCGCGCTCGTCCGCGACCTGCGCGCCGCCGGGCTCGCGAGCCGCCTCGCCCCTGCGCCGCCGCCGCTGACCCGCGAAGAGGCGGCGCGCATCGCCGCCGCCTTCGCCGCACAGGCCGACGCCGACGGCCGCGTCGCGGAGAGCTTTCGCCTCGTTCATTTCAGCGGCTGGGCACCGCATCCCGACCAGCCGCGTCCCGCCCGCCGCGGCAGCGGCACCGCGTCGCTCGCGGAGGCGTTGAAGCCAAAACGATGACCGTCGCCCCAGCGAAAGCTGGGGCCGCTGGCAAGGTTGCGCAACGCCGGTAGCGGCCCCGGCTTTCGCTGGGGCGATGTTGTTCAAACAAGCGCCTCCAGCAATCCGATCAGCGGAAGATCGGCGGGCGGCATGTCGAGACTGTAGAGCTCGACCGGACGCACCCAGCGCAGCGCGCTCGCATGCACCGCCTGCGGCGTGCCGCGCCATTTGCGGCAGACATAGAGCAGCAGCAGCAGATGCTTGTCACCCAGCGTATCGCTCGCGAAGCAGGCGGGGGCGAGGCAGGCGGCCTCGACGTCGATCGCCAGTTCCTCCGCCAGTTCGCGGACCAGCGCCGCTTCGGGCGTCTCGCCGGCTTCGAGCTTGCCGCCGGGAAATTCCCATAAGCCCGCCATCGGCTTGCCTTCGGGGCGCCGTTGCACGAGCAGGCGGCCATCGCCGTCGACGAGCGCCGCAGCGACCACGATGACGCAGTTTTCCGTGGGTTCTGCAGCGGGATGACCGGCCAATTCCTTAACCTTCCTGTGCAACGGTGGGCAGTCTCGGGGAACTACAGCTTTGTCAGGGGCGGAACAATGCGCAACATTTACAGGCTGATGCGGTCGACCAGGGCCGCAACGGCCGTCGAATATGGGCTGATTCTCGCGCTGATCTTCCTCGCCGCCGTCGGCGCGATGAGCCGGGTCGGCACGGCGACGATCAACATGTGGACCAATGTTTCCGATGCCTCGGCTGAGGTGATGTGAGGTCCGGTTGTCCCATTACGGGATCGGGGCAATGCCGCCGAAATCCTGGTGCCATTAAGGGTTTCAAAACCAATTCGCCCTACATCGATAGCGTTGACCACGACCAGACCGTCAACAGGGTAAGTGACTTATCAGGAGACCAGACATGAAATTCTTCAAGAAGTTCGTTCGCGACACCAAGGCCGCGACCGCCATCGAATATGGCCTGATCGCCGCTCTGATCGCGGTCGCCGCTATCGGTGCGATGAGCGCCGTGGGCACGGGCGTCAGCAACACCTTCAACTCTGTCGAAGCCAAGCTGAACTAATAGCTGATCGACCGGTTATCCGGTACATCGGTGGACAGGGGGCGATGGTGACATCGCCCCCTTTTTCGTGCCCGCATATCAGCGGCTGGCATAGGTGACGATCTTCACCTTCTGCCCCGGCGTCAGGCGGCTGTTCGCCGCCAGCCGGTTGAGCACCTGGAACCGCTCGGCCTGATAATTGCTGTAGGCCATCCGCCGCGCGAGGCTCGCCACCGAATCGCCCGATCTAACCGTCACCACATCGACGCGCCGCGGCCGGATTGCCGCCGCCTCGCTCGCGCTCAGCCGCCTGAGGCTGCCGAACATCGAATTGAAGGTCCCGGCCCCGCCCGCTTTGGTCAGCGCGACGAAGTGGAAGGCGCTGTTGCGTGCGAATTCATAGGCGAAGACGGTCACGTCGACCTGCCCCGACTGGCTGTTCGCGCGCACCGTCGTGTAGGAAGCAGGGATGCCGTTCACCGTCGTGCGCTGGATCGCCGAAGGGGTCAGATTGGCATCGCCGCCGATCGCCTTCAGCACCGAGGCGATATAGGCGTTCATGTCGCCGCTGTACGGCGCGGTGGAAAATTGTGCCTGCCCGCCGTTGCCGCTGATGCCGACCTCGGTCGTGCCGTTCTGCATGCCGTAGCCGTTCGGAACGGTGAAGGCGAGGCGGAGGTCGGGGTGCAGGAACTGCCGCCCCTCGACGATGCCCTGCGCCGGATCGTCGCCATAGAGCACGCCGTCGACCGCGGCCATGAAGGCGTCGGCGTTGCGGACCCCGCCGGTGCCGGCGCGGCTCGCCAGCGTCTGCGCGTTGCGCACGCGCGATGCGGGATCGGGGTGGGTGCTCGCCCATTCGGGGATGGCGCGGGCGTCGCCGCCGGCGACCTTCGCCTCCAGATTGGTCTGGTTGGCGAGGCTCGCGAGCACGGTCGACAGCGCCATCGGGTCATAGCCCGCGCTCTTCAGATACTGGACGCCGAGCTGGTCGGCCTCCAGTTCCTGGCTGCGCGAGAAGCCCAGCGTCGCAAGCTGCGCGACCTGCATCGCATTATTCTGGAGCAGCCCGCCCAGCGAGCCGAGCAGGCCGCCATTGTCGCCGATCGCGCTGCCCAGCACCGCGCCGAGCACGCCGAGAATGCTGTTCCGCGTCGCCGCCTTCTGCCGCTTCTTGCTGTGCTGCGCTGCGACATGCCCGACCTCGTGCCCCAGCACGCCCGCCAGTTCGGCCTCATCGTTCATCAACGCCATGAGCTGGCGCGTGACATAGATATAGCCGCCGGGGATGGCGAAGGCGTTGTTGACCGGCGAGTTGAGCAGGGTGACGGTGAAATCGCCGCGCGCGTTGGAAAGGCCCGACTGCACCGCGATAGTCTGCCCGACGCGCCCGACATAGGGGGCCTGCGAGCCCGCATAGGCGCCGCCGAATTCCTGTAACAATTGCGGATGCGCCTCGGCGCCCTGCTGCCGCTCGGCGGCGGTGATGCTGGGCGCGGTGCGGATCGTCTTGGTCTTGGCGTCGGCGGGGCCGCTCAGCCCGCTTCCTGCCATCGCACATCCCGCCAGCAGCATCGCCAGCGTCATCGTCATTGTCGTCCGAGCCATGAAGACCCTCCCTTTTTCCATCCCCTCCCCTTCAGGGGAGGGGCAGCGAGACTTGGCAGCTCGCTGCCTAGTCGCAGCGGGGTGGGCCTTGAAACTCCGCGCAAGGCCGACAGCCCCCACCCCAACCCCTCCCCTGAAGGGGAGGGGCTAAATCCAGAGAACGCCAGCACAAGAGGTCGGGTTCCCCTCAGCCCCGGCCCATGGCGAGGAATTTCTCCTCGCGGCCCGACAGCAGGGCCTCGCGCGGCAGGTCCGCCAATGTGTCGAGTTCCCCCGCGATTGCGTCGCCGAGCGACTGGATCGCGACCTCGGGGGCGCGGTGGGCACCGCCGACCGGTTCGGGAACGATGCGGTCGATGATCCCCAGCGTGAGCAGATCTTCGGCCGACATCTTCATCGCCGCCGCCGCCTCGGGCGCCTTGTCCGACGTGCGCCACAGGATCGAGGCGCAGCCTTCGGGCGAGATCACCGAATAGACGGCATGTTCGAACATCAGCACGCGGTTGGCGGCGGCCAGCGCGATCGCGCCGCCCGATCCGCCCTCGCCGACGATCGCCGCAACCATCGGCACGCCGAGTGCGAGGCATTGCTCGGTCGAGCGCGCGATGGCCTCGGCCTGCCCGCGCTCCTCGGCCTGAATGCCGGGAAAGGCACCCGACGTGTCGACCAGCGTCACCACCGGCAGGCCGAAGCGGTCGGCGAGCTGCATCAGGCGGATCGCTTTCCGATAGCCCTCGGGCTTCGCCATGCCGAAATTATGCTTCATGCGCGACGGGATATCGTCGCCCTTCTCGTGCCCGATCACCATCACGCGGCGGCCGCGAAAGCGCGCGAGGCCGCCGAGGATCGCCTGATCCTCGCCGAAATTGCGGTCGCCGGCGAGCGGCATCCAGTCGTCGAACAGGCCCGCGACATAATGTTTGAAATGCGGCCGGTCGGGATGGCGCGCGACCTGCGTCTTTTGCCACGGCGTCAGCTTGGCATAGATATCGCGCAGCATTTTCGAGGACTTGGCCTCGAGCCGCGCGATGTCGTTCTCTATGTCGAGCGAGGGGTCGTCCCCCATGTCGCGCAGTTCGGCGATCTGCCGATCGAGCGCGGCGACCTGTTTTTCGAAATCCAGAAAGGCTGTCATGCCGAATCGCTAGGCGGATGGCGCTTCGACGTCAACGCCTGACCCCGGCCCCGTTCGTGTCGAGCGAAGTCGAGACGCCCATCGGTATGGCGCACGGCCGATGGACATCTCGACTGCGCTCGATGCGAACGGATTTAAGCCAATAAGACAGTCAGCCGACATCCATCCGCGCTAGCGGATGGCGGCGGTTGACCAGTTCGACGAGGCGGCGGCTGTCGACATGGGTATAGATTTCGGTCGTCGCGATGTCGGCATGGCCGAGCATCAGTTGCAGCGCGCGCAGGTCGGCGCCGCCTTCGAGCAGATGCGTCGCGAAGGCGTGGCGCAGCACGTGCGGGCTGATCGCTTGCGGGTCGATCCCCGCGCGCGCCGCGAGGTCGCGCAGCAACTGGAACAGACGCACTCGCGACAGATGCGCCTTGCCCGACGGAAAGAGCCAGGGCGAGCCGTCGCCGGCAAGCGGCAGCCAGCGGTCGAGCGCGGCCCGCGCGCGCGCGGAGAGCGGCACCAGCCGTTCCTTGTCGCCCTTGCCGCGCACGATCAGATAGTCGCGCGCGCCCGAAACCGCGCGGCGCGGCAGCGAAACGAGCTCGCTCGCCCGCAGGCCCGAGCCATAGAGGAGTTCGAGCAGCAGCAGCCCGCGCACCGCGGCCGCGGGCGGCGCCTCGCCCGCCGCTTCCTCGCCGGCGCGCGCGAACAATCGCTCGACATCGTCATGGGTCAGGATGCGCGGCAGCGGCCGCCGCGTCGCCGGTCGCGCGATATCGAGCGCCGGATTGTCCGCCCGCTCGCCCTCGTCGAGCAGAAAGGCGAAGAATTGCCGCAGCGCCGACAATTTGCGCGCCGCGCTGCTCACGGCAAGCGAGCGATAATCGGCCATGATGGCCCGCAGCACCGCCGTATCGGCCTCGGCCAGCCGCCCCTTCGCAAGCCGCGCCGCCTGCTCCAGGTCGCGGCGATAGGCGGCAAGCGTGTTGCGCGACGCCCCGCGCTCGGCCGCCATCATCTCGAGGAATCGGTCGATCAGCGCCGCGTCAGACACGCACCAGCGCCTCGGCGGCGATCATCCGCGCCTCGGCCTCGAGCCCGACGTCGCGCAGCGCGCGCACGATATGATAGAGGTGATAGGGCGGCATCTTCGCCCAGTCGCCCTGCATCCCGGCCGCGGCGATCAACGCCACCATGCCCGGTTCGCGGCGCTTCGCCGCCTCGTCGATCGCGCGCGTCCAGCGCGTCTGCCGGCCCAGGTCGATGCCCAGGCTGCCCGCCGCCGACGCCGCATCGCCCGCGTCGATCCGCCCCAGCCCGGCAAGCCCGGCAAGCAGCAGCTTCGAACGCAGCTGGTCGGCGCTGTCGTCGTCGTTCGCGAACGCGCCGACCCGGCCCGCGCTCGTCCCGTCGAGCGCGCGCGGCGACCCGACCGCCAGCACCGCCCAGGCACGCGTGCCGACATCGACCTGCGGCACCCAGGCCAGCGCGTTGCGGTCGTATCCGCCCGCCAGCATCGACCCGATAAGCGGCCACGGATCGTCGCCGACGTCGGTGCGCACCGGCAGCGCCGCCGCGGCACGCGCGGTCGCGATCAGCGCCGCATAGCGCTGCGCCGGATTGGCCACGGCGCCCCAGAGCGTCTGCATCGCCGCATAGCGGTCGGCCGCCGCGCCGGCGGTAAAGGCGGTGCGCAGCGTGTCGGTTTCGTTCGCCAGTTCGGCGGCGGGTTCCGCCTCGCCAGCCGCGGCGGCGAGCAACGAGACATAGGCTTCGCTCGACAGCACGCCGCGCGTCGCGGCGGCGGGCGCCGCCGCGACGCGGTCGGCCATCTCGCCCATCGGCGCGAGCACGGTCCAGCCCTGCATATAGCCGGGCTGCGATGCGCGCAGCGCCGCCGGGATCGGGATCGCCGTCGCGGTCGCCATGCCGAAGCGCCAGTTGGTCAGCCGGTCGATATTGTCCCACTCGATCGTCGTCGAGCGCCGCCCGGCGCCGGTTGCGCCGAGCACGCGCTCGGCGAGCAATATGTCGAAATTGGCGATCTTGCCGCTCGACCGCACGCGGCCGATCGCCCAGCCCGCCGGCCCCGCCTCGCCCGTCAGGCCGGAGCAGATCGCGGCGGACAGCCGCCATGTCTGCTGGTCGCCATGCGCGAGACCCGCGGGAACATAGGGGCACATACCGGCCGGGTCGGCGGTCGCGAGATAGGTCTGCTGCGCTGCCGAGACGAGGCGCCGGCTCGCGCGGTCATAGTCGACCGACTGGACGATCCAGCGCGCACCGATCGATTCGCCCATCCGCAGCAGCAGCGCCGCGCGGTCGGCGGCTAGGTCGGCGCCGTTGATCGTCTTCGGCGTATCGATCGCCGACAACAGCGCGCGGCGGAGCAGGATATGCCCCCAGCGCGAGGCGAGATTGCCATTCGTCGTGCGCATGATCGCCGCGGCATATTGGCCGCGCACGCCAAAGGCATCGGGCGCCAGGCCGCCGGTTTCGGGCGTCAGCGGCCCGACGCGGGCGAGCAGCCGCCGGGCGCCGGGCGGCAGGTCGTATTTCAGCCGGCTCGACAGGCCGTCCTCTTCCTCGCCCTCCTCCGTGTCGGCGGCGGCCGTCTGGGTGCCGGGCAGCGTCGGGGCGATCGAGGGAACCAGCGGCGCCGGACCCTTCGGGGCCGCCGGCGCCTTCGGCGCGGGGGTGAAGGAGGGTGCGGGGGTCGGCGCGGGCGCCGGCGACGGCGCCGGGGTGCCGAAGCCTTCGGGAAGCAGCGATTCCTGCGCGACGACCGGCAGCACCAGCGCCGCGGCGAGCGCGCTGCCCGACAGGCCCAGCGTCAGCCCGAGCAGCTTTTTCGTCATCGCGGCGCCCCTGCGGCAATCCTGTCTATCACATCCACCTCAATCATCTTCGGCTCGGTCGGCCGGCCCAGGAACAGCAGCAGCAGGACGAAGGCGACCAGCAGCAGCGCCAGCACGACCAGTCGCCCGACCCAGCGGCCTTTCCCCGATCTTCCCCTTGCGCGCAATATCCCAACGACCCTCGGTTCATCCCGCGCGTCGAAAACCATTGTCCCGCGCGCCTTGGGCGGTATAGCCGCGCGCACCATGGCGCGAAACCCGAAAAGCCCGGCGTCAGCCATCCCCGCGGCGATCCGTGCGCGCCCGATCGTGCTCGTCGGGCTGATGGGCGCGGGCAAATCGACGATCGGCCGCCGCCTCGCGCAGCGGCTCGGCCTGCCCTTCGCCGACGCCGACACCGAGATCGAGCGCGCCGCCGGCATGACCATCTCCGACATCTTCGCGCGCTTCGGCGAGGCGCATTTCCGCGACGGTGAGCGCCGGGTGATCGCGCGGCTGCTCACGGGGCGGCCGCTGGTCCTGGCAACCGGCGGCGGCGCCTTCATCAACGACGAGACGCGCGCGCTGATCCTGAAGGACAGCCTGTCGCTGTGGCTCGACGCCGACATCCCGACCCTCGTCGAGCGCGTCGGACGGCGCAGCCACCGCCCGCTGCTCAAGGACCGCGATCCCGGGGAGGTGCTCCGCGAGCTCGCCGCGGTCCGCAACCCCATCTATGCCGAGGCGCATCTGCGCGTCAGTTCGGCGAGCGACCCGCACGAAAAGACCGTGCGCGCGATATTGGAGACGCTGGCGCAATGGAAAGGCTGACCGTCGAACTGGGCGCGCGAAGCTATGATATCCTGATCGGCGACGGACTGCTCGACACGGTCGGGACGCGGATTGCGCCGCGCCTGAAGCGGCCGCGCACGATGATCGTCACCGACGCGCATGTCGCCGATCCCTATCTCGCCCGCGTCTCCGCCTCGCTCGCCGCCGAGGGTGTGTCGGTCTCCTCGCTCGTCCTGCCCGCGGGCGAAGGCACGAAAAGCTGGGAGGGGCTTGCCCGCCTGACCGAATGGCTGATCGGCGAAGGGGTCGAGCGCAGCGATCATGTCATCGCGCTCGGCGGCGGGGTGATCGGCGATCTGGTCGGCTTCGCGTGCAGCATCGTCAAGCGCGGCTGCGCCTTCGTCCAGGTGCCGACCACCCTGCTCGCGCAGGTCGACAGCAGCGTCGGCGGCAAGACCGCGATCAACGTCGCCGCGGGCAAGAATCTGATCGGCGCCTTCCACCAGCCCGCGCTCGTCCTGATCGACCCGACCACCCTCGCGACGCTGCCCGCGCGCCAGCTCGGCGCGGGCTATGCCGAGGTGGTCAAATACGGGCTGATCGACGACGCCGGTTTCTTCACCTGGTGCGAGGCGAACGGCGCCGCGCTGCTCGCGGGCGACGGCGACGCCCGGCACAAGGCAATCGCGCACAGCGTCGCCGCCAAGGCGCGCATCGTCGCCGCCGACGAGCGCGAGACGCAGGACGTCCGCGCCCTGCTCAACCTCGGCCACAGCTTCGGTCACGCGCTCGAGGCCGAGACCGGCTATTCGGATCGGCTGCTCCACGGCGAAGCGGTCGCCGCGGGCATGGTGCTCGCCCACCAATTCTCGGCCGCCAAGGGCCTGTGCCCCGCCGAGGACGCGGCGCGGGTACGCGATCATCTCGCCGGCCTCGGCCTGCCGCACAGCCTCGCCAGCGCCGGCATCAACAGCGGCGGCGCGGCGCTCGCAGCGCATATGGCGCACGACAAGAAGGTACGCGGCGGCAAGCTGCCGCTGATCCTGACCCGCGGCATCGGGCGGAGCTTCGTCACCGACGACTATGGTCTCGACACGGTGGCGGCGTTTCTGGACGGGGCTTAGGGCCAATCGGCATTCAGCTCCGGCGGCCCGCAAATGGCATCTTCTCGCGCTTTCGCTGCTCACGTACCATCAGCACGCTGCGCTCCGGGTCGCAAAAAGCCACCATTTTCGCCTCGCCGTCTTCTAAATGTCGATTGGCCCTAGCCCTCTCCCCTTCAGGGGAGAGGATATGGAGGCTTGCGAACTTGTTCGCTAGCCGGAGTTGGAGAGGGGGCGTTCCCCTCTCCAAGCTGCGCTAGTTCCTGCGGAACAAGCTTCGCTATCCTCTCCCCTGAAGGGGAGAGGGTGATCACCGGATCTAGGCCGCCTCCGGGTCGGCGGCTTGCATCGATTCCTCCTCGTCGCGCGCCGCCTTTGCCGCCTGCCGCCGCTGGCGCAGCGTTTCGAGCACGCTTGCCGCCTCGCGCCCGCCGCCGGGCTTGAAGCGGTGATCGCGGCCCGCCGACAGATCACCCTCGTCGATCTGCGCCGCGAGCCGCGTCTGGTCGAGCTGCCGCAGCGCGGTCTCGACATCCTCCATCGTGCGCGGATCGACGTCGAGCTGTTCGAGTGCCATCAGTCCCAGCGCGATCGAGCTTTCGAATACCTCGCGCACCGCCCCGCTGGTCCCCGCTCCCTCGATCGCCATCAACTGGCGGCGGTCGAAAACGCGGACGAGGATCTTCGCCTGCGGAAAGGCCTCGACGATCGGCCTCAGCACCGCCGCGTCGACCGAGGCGTCGTCGATGCAATAGATGATCAGCCGCGCCTCGTCGGCCCCCGCACGGCGCAGCAGGTCGAGCCGCAGCCCGTCGCCATAATAGACCTTGGTGTCGAACCGCCCCGACAGCTCGATCTGGCTCGGCTTCCGGTCGATCAGCGTCACTGAGCAGTCGACCGCATGCAGCATCTGCGACACGATCTGTCCGAAGCGCCCGTATCCAATCACCAGCGCCGAGCCGCGCGGCGCATCTTCGGGACCGTCGAGATCGGCGCCGTCGCGGTCGGGCGCGAACTCCAGGTTGCGCGCGAACAGCATCAGGAAGGGCGTCGACACCATCGACAGGGTGACGACGGCGCTGAACAGGCTGGCCGCTTGCGGCGCGATCAGCAGCGCATCGGCGGCCTGGGTGAAGAGGAGAAAACCGAACTCGCCGCCCTGGCTCAGCAGCAGCGCGAGGCCGAGCGCGGTCTTCCACGATTTGCCGAACGCCCGCACCAGCAGGGTCAGCACGACGATCTTGGTCGCGACCAGCCCGCCCGCGAGCATCAGCACGCGCAGCGGATCGGCGAGCACGACATTCACGTCGAGCACCATGCCCACCGCGAGGAAGAAGAGGCCGAGCAGGATCAGGCGGAACGGCTCGACATCGGCCTCGATCTCGTGGCGATAGGGCGAATCGGCGAGCATCACGCCGGCGATGAAGGCGCCCAGCGCGGGCGACAGGTGCAGGCTGTGCATCAGCGCCGCGCTCGCCAGTACGACGAGCAGCCCGACGACGACGAACAGCTCGCGCTCGCCATAGCGGCCGACGAGCCGCAGCAGTGGATTGACGAGGAAGCGCCCCGCGAGCACCAGCCCTGCGATCGCGCCGACGGTGTAGAGCGCCAGCACCCCGCCCGGCGGCGCCGACGGATCGGCCGGCGCGCGCGACAGCGCCGCGACGATGGTGATCATCGGCACGATCGCGAGATCCTGGAACAGCAGGATCGAAAAGGCCTTTTCGCCGAAGGGCGAATTGATCCGGCCCGAACTCTTGAGGCTCGGCAGCACCTGCGCGGTCGACGACAGCGCGAGCGGCAGGCCGAGGACGAGCGCCGCCTGCCAGCTGAACCCCTGCGTCACGAGGATCAGGGCGGTCAGGATGAGCCCGGTCACCACCACCTGCGCGAGCCCGAGACCGAAGATCGCCTTGCGCAAGGCCCAGAGCCGGCGCGGATGCAGTTCGAGCCCGACAAGGAAGAGCAGGAAAGCGATGCCGATCTCGGCGATCGCCAGCTTCGATTGACCGCCGCCGACCAGCCCCAGCCCATAGGGTCCGACGAGCGCGCCGGCGATCAGATAGCCGAGCACCGCGCCGAGGCCGAGGCGGCGGAAGAGCATCACGAACAGCGTCGCGACGCCCAGCAGGATCGCGCCTTCGAACAGCAGCGTGTCGGTCGGTGTCGCAGCATGCCCGGCCGCCGCCGGGCCGGCCGCGAGGACCGCGAGCATCACGCCCGTGCCTCGGCGGTCTCGAGCGCCGCGACCGCCGCGTCGAAGGGCAGCAGGATCGCGCCGTGCCGCGCCGGATAGTCGCGCGCCGCGGCGAGCAGATCGAACCCCGGCCAGTCGGGCACCCCGCCCTCGCCCGCGAACCAGGCGGCGATCGCATCGCGCGCGGCGCGCAGTTCGGCGAGGCCGCGTCCCGGCGCGTGGCGGGCGAGCAGCGCCGCCGATGCCTGCCCCAGCGCACACGCCTCGACATGCAGCCCGACCGCCCGCACCGCCCCTTCGGCATCGGCGTCGACATCGACGACGATCCGGCTCCCGCACAGCGGCGCGCGCAGCGCGGCGCGGCGCGCACCCTCCAGCAGCGGGAAATCGGCGGTCGCCACCGCCAGCGCCAATATGTCGCGATTGTAGAGCGGCGCGCTCATCGCGCCTCGTCCGCGCTCTCTGCCGTCGACTCCGCTTCGCGCGCTTCGGCGCGACGCTCGGCGATCACCTTGCTTAGCGCCGCGCTCGTCGCGTTCAGCGCCGGATAGGTCCGGCTTTCGGTCATCCAGGCGGGGCGCGCCGCATTGCCATAGCCGATGTCATAGAGCAGCGTGGCGCCCATGAACAGCACGGTCGCGAGCGCCAGCCCCTTGACCGCGCCGAACCCTGCGCCGAGCCCGCGGTCGAATCCGCCGACGAGCGACGCGCGGCTGCGCTGCCCCATCGCGCGCGAGCCCCATTTGGCGAGCAGGAACACGCCGCCGAACAGCAGGACGAAGGCGAGCATCGCCGCGCCGCCGGGCGCGCCGACATAGTCATCGAGCAGGCCGGTCAGCGGCGCGTGAAGGAAGCGCACCGCGAGGATCGCAAGCAGCCAGGCGAGGAGCGACGTCACCTCCTGCACCAGCCCGCGCGAAAAACCGAGCACCGCGCCGCCGCCGACCAGCACGAGCACGACGATATCCAGAGCGGTCAGACTTCCCATGAATCGGGTCGCTAGTCGCGCCCGAGCATCAGGTCAACGAGTTCGCCGAGGCGCGCGAAGCCGGTGACCCCGATCCCGTTGACGGCCTTCAGGCCCTTCGGCCCCCAGCCCTTTGAAAAACCGAGCTTCGCCGCCTCGCGCAGCCGCAGCGCGTCATGCGCGACCGGGCGCACCTCGCCCGACAGCGACAATTCGCCGAAGACGATGGCGTCGGCGGGCACCGGCCGCTCGCTGAACGCCGAGATCAGCGCCGCCGCGACCGCGAGGTCGGCCGCCGGATCGGTCAGCCGATAGCCGCCCGCGATGTTCAGATAGACTTCGGCTGCCCCCATCTGCAGCCCGCAGCGCGCTTCCAGCACCGCGAGCACCATCGCCAGCCGCCCGCTGTCCCAGCCGACGACGGCGCGTCGCGGCGTCGCCCCGCTCGCCAGCCGCACGGTCAGCGCCTGCACCTCGACCAGCACCGGCCGCGTACCTTCCAGCGCGGGGAACACCACCGACCCCGGAACGTCGCGGCTGCGGTCGGTCAGGAACAGGCTCGACGGATTCGCAACCTCGCCCAGCCCCTCCTCGCCCATCGCGAAAACGCCGATCTCGTCGGTGCCGCCGAAGCGGTTCTTGACCGCGCGCAGGATGCGATACTGGTGGCTGCGCTCGCCCTCGAACGACAGCACCGTGTCGACCATATGTTCGAGCACGCGCGGCCCCGCGATCGTCCCGTCCTTCGTCACATGGCCGACGAGCACGATCGCCGCGCCGCTGTCCTTGGCATAGCGGATCAGTTCCTGCGCGCTCGCCCGCACCTGGCTGACGGTGCCCGGCGCGCTGTCGATCAGGTCGCTGTGCATCGTCTGGATCGAATCGATCACGACGAAATCGGCCCCGCGGCCTTCCCCAAACCCGTCGAGCGTCGCGAGGATGTCGCGCACCGAGGTCGCGCTGGCGAGCGCCACGGCCGCGTCGCCGAGCCCCAGCCGCTGCGCACGCAGCCGCACCTGCGCCGCCGCCTCCTCGCCGCTGATATAGACGACCGACCGGCCGCCCTTCGCCAGCCGTCCCGCCGCCTGCAGCAGCAGGGTCGACTTGCCGATCCCCGGATCGCCGCCGATCAGCGTCGCCGACCCCGCGACGAAACCGCCGCCCAGCGCGCGGTCGAACTCGGCGATCCCGCACAGCATCCGCTCGGGCATGACGCTGTGCGCATCCAGCGTCTCGAGCGCCAGCGTCCGTCCGCCGCGCGACAGGTCGTGCTTGGCCGAAAAGACCGTCTCGGCCGCTTCCTCGACCAGCGTGTTCCACTCGCCGCAATCGGCGCACTGCCCCTGCCAGCGATAGGAGACGCCCCCGCAATTCTGGCAGACATATTGGCGTTTCGCTTTGGCCATGCGCTTTCGCATAGTCGGAACAAAAATGGAACGCTACATTAAAATCGGTTCGTGCTGAGCTTGGAGAGTTTCGACAAGTTCAGGGCGAAGGGATGTGGGTGATGGAGACTAAAGGCGCGATGCTCTAATCACCGAACGCGATGCTGATCCCCGCCCCCACGCGCCACGACCAGGCATCGGCGGTTCGCAGCCCGGTCCGCAGCCCGTCGAGAATCTGGTCGCCGGAATTGGGATTCCAGACCGCGCCCACCCGGCTGCGATAGCTCGCGCCACCGCCGGCGAAGAGCGCCAAACGCGGCGACACGGCATAGGTCAGCCGGGCATCCGCGGCGACGGCCACGCCGAAGCCCTGATCTTTGTCGGAGATGGCGATGGCGAAATCGCGGTCCGAATCGGGTCCGAAATTGCTGCTGTTGCGCTCGTTCGATCGCAGCCTGCCGAATCGATAGGACCCCGCGGCCCACGCCCGGATATCAAGCTGCATCGCCCCGCCCAGCAGAATCGGCACGTCGCCCCCGATCCCCAGATCGAACGCATTGTCGCGGACGCGCTGGTCGCGATGCTGGTCGAAACGGACCGACGACACCGTGCCGATCAGCGACAGGTCGTGGCGCCGGACATCGCGGAAATAATCGAAGGTGACGAAGACCCGGCTTGCGGGCGTCGGCGCGAGCAGATCGACCTCCGCGCCCAGCCGGAATTGCGACAGCTTCACTCGCGTCTCTCCGGCCAGGGCGACGGATCCTGCGCCGATTCCCGAACTGCCGCTGTCCGACCGGGTGCCGAACACCGCGCCGTTGAAGCCGCCCGTGACCGGCGCCACGTCGAAGATGGAGCGCCCGTCACCCCAATGATAGCTCGCCCTCACCGTCACGCGCGTCGCGCCGAGCGGCAGGCCGAGCGATCCGCCAATGCCGACGGTCCGTACCTTGCCCCTGGTCAGGGCGGCATCGGTCTCGGTCGCGGGCGGTTCGTGCGTCACGCCGATGCCGGTGCCGGGGACTTCGACGCCGCCGAGGGCCAGCGCGATGGCGAGCCGTGTTTCATCGCTCAACTCCGCCGGCGCGGCGGCCGAGTATCCGGTCTGCGGTGGGCATGGCGTCGCTGACAGCTCCCCGAGCCTTCTTTCCCATGATTCGACGAGATCGGGCGGCACGCTGGACCGCGACTTGTTGAACCGGATCAGGTCGGCGGCCTCGGCAAGCGCCGACAAGCGCGCCGCGCAATCGCCACGCGCGGTGGCGGCCTCGGCGGCGGCGAGGAAGAACTCGACCCGCTCGTCGATATAGTTCTGCTGGCGCGCCACCTCGCGCTCCTCCTCCGGGGAAAGGCCGGGGGTCGACGCGCCGGCGAGCGGTTGTGGTGGCCGTTCGTCCGGCGCGAGTCCCTGCGGGCCGAGGCTGGCGTTTGGATCGTCGACAATGGCGTCGAGATCGTCGGCGTCGGGATGGGGCGGCACGGGGTCGGGCGCGGCGCGCACGGGTTCCCGCGGCGGCACGGCGCCGGGCGGCGGGCAGGACAGGGCAAAAAGAGTGCGGACGCGGCTTCGCCACTGTTCGATCAGTTCAGGCGGAAAATATTGCTCATCCAGGCCGGCTGTATTGTCATTGGCCTCGTTGCGGGCGTTGCGGAACCGCTCGCAGTCGCCCCGCGCCCACGCGGCTTCCGCTTCCTTTATGTTCGCCGCCGCAAGATCGATCAACATCTGCTGCGCGGCGATCAGCTCTTCATCCCCCTGCGTCAGCCCCTGCTGCGGCGCCAGGCCGGCCCGCTCCGCGGTCCTGGGCGTCGGCGAGGGCGGCGGCGGGACGGGCCGTCGCGGCCCGCTGTCGCGTATGTTTCCCGCCTGGTCGATCAAGAAGGTTCGTCCGGGCGTGCCTTCCGGGCAACCCCGGTTGACGATCTGCGCGAACCGGTTGCGCAACGGGCCGAGCGTTTCCCGGAACATGACCGATCGCGGACCGAGCGCCTCGCCGAGGGAGGCGACCAGTTGTTCGAATCGCACGCAGGCCGTGCCGGGGAAGGCGCCGCGCGCCAGCCGCGCTTCGCGCTGCAGCTCCTTGAGGTCGCGGTCGGCCTGGCGATAGGCGGCGTTGCGCGCTGCCGCGTCCACCGCCAGTTGCGCGGTCGCGGGCGGCGTTACCGCCGCGGCCATCCCCGCGCCCGACGCCAGAAGCACCGCGATTCCTGTCCTTCTGAACATAACCACCCCCAAGGCAATTCGGCGCCGCGCCCCTGCGCGCGTCCAGTCCCGCGCTACGCCCTGTCAGCCGACCGGGTCTTTCCCCAGTTCTGAAAAATTATGAAAACGCCGCACGGCGCCCTTCGCGCCTGCGACCGCGTCTCGACTTCGCGCGCCACCGGCGGCATTATGGGACGAGGGGACTCATGAACGGCGACGCGACGCATTTCGGGCAGGTCGAATTCGATGCCGTCCGGCGTCGGCTGACGGTTGCCGGCCGGCGCGTCGCGCTCGATCCGCCCTGCGCCGCCATCCTTGCAGTGCTGCTCGAGGAGGCCGGCCGCGACGTCAGCAAGGATCGCCTGCTCGAAGCGGGCTGGCCCGGACGGGTGGTGCATGAAAATTCGCTGGCCAAGGCGATCGGGCGATTGCGACAGGCGCTCGGCGGCGACGGCCACGCACTGGAAACCGTCCACGGCTATGGCTATCGGCTGACGGTGGTCCCGGATGCGGCCGTCGCGCCCGCTCCACGGCCGCGCCGGCTCCGCCGTCCGGCTTTCTTGACGGCGGCTTTGGGATCGACCGCGGCGGCTGCGATGTGGCTGGGGGGCGTTTTCGACGACACGCGTCGATCCGGAGAAAGCGCATTGCGGCGGGGCGAGCCCGCCGATGCGGTCGGGCGCATATTGTGGGTCGATGACCACCCGGAAAACAATATCAAGGAAAAGCGCTTCTTCGAGCAGCGCAGGATAGCCGTCTATCAGGTCACGGCCGGCGAGGAGGTGCCGCCGCTGCTCGCGATGTATGAATATCGCGCGGTGATTTCCGACATGAACCGGCACGGCCGGCCGCTGGCCGGGCTCGAGCTGGTGCGGGAGATGCGGCGGCTAGGCGACGACACGCCCTTCTTCCTGTACACCGTCGTGCCCTCGGCGGCGCAGCGAAAGCTCGTCGCCGACGCGGGCGGCCAGGGCGCGGCGGTGACGCCCGAGGAACTTTACGCAGCGGTCCTGCCGCTTTTCGGCGAAGGGAGCGTGCGGGAAATGCGGTGAAACCGGCAACGCCCTTTGCCTTTGCCCTGCCCGCCATGATAGGCGACCTGCCGACTCGCAGACTCCTGAAACGGACATGGACATCATGAAATTCTTCGCCGACACCGCCGAAATCGACGCCATCCAGGAACTCGCCGCAACCGGCCTGCTCGACGGGGTGACGACCAACCCCTCGCTGATCGCCAAGTCGGGCCGCGACTTCAAGGAAGTGACGAAGGAGATCTGCGCCCTCGTCGACGGCCCCGTCTCGGCCGAGGTGGTCGCGCTCGACCATGACACGATGATGAAGGAGGCCGAAATCCTCCGCAGGATCGCCGATAACGTCTGCATCAAGGTGCCGCTGACCATCGACGGGCTCAAGACGTGCAAGGCGCTGACCGGCGACGGCACGATGGTCAACGTCACCCTCTGCTTCTCGGCGACCCAAGCCCTGTTGGCGGCAAAGGCCGGCGCGACCTTCGTGTCGCCCTTCGTCGGCCGCCACGACGACAACGGCTTCGACGGCATGCAGCTCATCGCCGACATCCGCCTGATCTACGACAATTACGCCTTCGACACCGAAATCCTCGTCGCCAGTGTGCGCCACGGCATCCACGTCCTCGAAGCCGCGAAGATCGGCGCCGACGTGATGACCGCACCGCCCTCGGTCATCAAGGGATTGTTCAAGCATGTCCTGACCGAAAAGGGCATCGAGGGCTTCCTCGCCGACTGGGCGAAGACCGGCCAGTCGATCTAGGATGCGTCGCCCCAGCGAAAGCTGGGGCCGCCATCGGCCAAGCGCCACGCTGACAGGCCCCAGCTTTCGCTGGGGCGACGTTAGCAGTTGACGTAAACGTCAACCCACCGCGATACTCGCCCGAAAGGGAGAGATTCGCATGACCGACACCGCCGCCGTCCTCACCGAGCGCCGCGACCACCTGCTGATCGTCACGATCAACCGGCCCGAGGCGCGCAACGCCGTCAACGCCGCGGTGCATGTCGGCATGGGCACCGCGCTGGAGCAGGCGGAGCACGACCCCGAAATCCGCGCTGTCATCGTCACCGGCGCGGGCGACAGGAGCTTCTGCGCGGGCGCCGATCTCGTCGCGCTGTCGCGCGGCGAAAGCCTCGCCCCCGATGATGCCGAGCAGCAGGCGTGGGGCTTCGGCGGTTTCGCCGCGCATCCGATCTCGAAGCCGGTCGTCGGCGCGGTCAACGGCTTCGCCTTCGGCGGCGGCTGCGAACTCGCGCTGATGTGCGACCTGATCGTCGCCGCCGACCATGCGCAATTCGCGCTGCCGGAGGTCAAGGTGGGGCTGTTCGCCGCAGCGGGCGGCGCCTTTCGCCTCGCGCAGCAACTGCCGCGCAAGCTGGCGATGGAATATATGCTGACCGGCGATCCGATCCCCGCCGCGCGCGCCGCCGAATTCGGCCTGGTCAACCATGTCGTCCCGCTTGCCGATCTGATGTCGACCGCCATCGCGCTGGCCGGGAAGATCGCAGCCAACGCCCCGCTGTCGGTGCAGGCGTCGAAACGCGTCGCGCTCGGCATCGACGAGGGCCGCATCGCCGCCGACGCACCCTGGTGGGAGCACAACACCCGCGAGCGCGCCGCGCTGATGCGTAGCGAGGACGCACGCGAAGGCCCGCTGGCCTTCGCGCAGAAGCGCAAGCCCGAATGGAAAGCACGCTGACATGTCCGATCCCGAGCGCATCCCCGTCATCATCGGCGTCGGCCAGGTCAACGATCGCCCCGACGACCCCGACGAGGGACTCGACTCGCTCGGCTTGATGGTCGCGGCGCTGGAGGTCGCGGCGAGGGACGCCGGCGTGCCGCTCGCCGGGATCGACAGCCTCGCTATCGTCGACCAGATCAGCTTCCACCATCTCGGCAAGCTGTGCGAGCCGCTCGCCGGCGCCATCGGCGCGAGTCCGGCGATCAATTATCAATCCGCCGCGCCGCACGGCGACACGCCGGTGCGCCTGCTCAACGAGGCCGCGAACCGGATCGGCGCGGGCGAGGTGAGGCTCGCGGCTGTGGTCGGCGGCGAGGCGCTGCGCACCGCCGCGGGCCGCGCCGCCAAGGCCGCGAGCGGCGAGGACAAGAGCTACAATGCGGTGCGCAAGGTCGCGACCCGCCGCGAGCCCGACTATGCCCAGCGCCACGGCCTGTCGGCACCGGTCGACGTCTATCCGCTTTATGAAAATGCGACCCGCGCGGCGTGGGGCGACAGTCTCGCCAAGGCGCAGTTCGAAAGCGCCGAAATCTGGTCGCGCTTCTCCGAGGTCGCCGCCGCGAATCCCGGCGCCTGGATTCGCAAGCCCGCCTCCCCGGCCGAGATATTGGAGGTGAACGCGCGCAACCGCCCGATCGCCTTCCCCTATTCCAAGCTGATGGTCGCCAATTCGTCGGTGAATCAGGGCGCGGGGTTCCTTGTCGCCAGCCTCGCCGAGGCGCGGCGGCGCGGCATCGCCGAAGATCGCCTGATCCATGTCGGCATGGGCGCCGCAGCCAAGGAGCCCGCGAGCATCCTGCGGCGCGACCGCTACGACCACAGCGTCAGCATGGAAACCGCGATCACCCGCACCCTCGCGCTCAACGCCATGACGGCCGAGGATTTCGACCATGTCGAACTCTATAGCTGCTTTCCCTGCGTGCCGAAGATGGCGCGGCGCATCCTCGGCTGGCCGTGGGACCGCCCCGCCACCGTGTTCGGCGGCCTGACCTTCGGCGGCGGCCCGATCGCCAATTACATGAGCCACGCCATCGTCTCGATGGTCGAAACGCTGCGCCGCGAGGGCCGCTATGGCTTCCTCTTCGCCAACGGCGGCTTCGCGACCGACAATCACTGCATCGTGCTGGGCAGGGAGCCGATCGCGGCGGCCAGCTTCCCGCAGGATTTCGACCATCAGGCCGAGGCTGAGGCGAAGCGCGGTGCCGTGCCTGACCTGGTCGAGGATTATGCCGGCCCCGCGACGATCGAAAGTTACACCATCTTCCACGGCCGCGACGGCCGGCCGAAAGCCGGCGTCGTCGTCGCGCGCACCCCCGCGGGCGCGCGCACCCTCGCCCATGTCGATGTGACGGACGCCGCGATGCTGGCCTTCCTGACCGACGGAACCGAGGAACCGGTCGGCACGGCGGGCGAGATCGTCGCGCTGGACGAAGGGTTCGGCTGGCGCGCTCAGTCGTGAATCGGGCGGCGGAAGGTCTCGGGCAGGAATAGCAGGCCGACCACCAACGTCAGCAGCGCGACCGCGACCGGATACCACAGGCCGTAATAGATATTCCCCGTCGCCGCGACCATCGCGAAGGCCGCCGTCGGCAGGAAGCCGCCGAACCAGCCGTTGCCGATATGATAGGGCAGCGACATCGCCGAATATCGGATGCGACTGGGGAAAAGCTCGACGAGCAGCGCGGCGATCGGGCCATAGACCATCGTCACCAGCAGCACGAGCCAGAAGAGGATCGCGACGACGCGCGGCTTGTCGATCGCCGCCGGATCGGCTTTCTCGGGGTAGCCCGCCTTGGCCAGCAATCGCGGGAGGGCGACACCGAAGCTTGCCTTGTCAGTAACGGGAAGCACGTCTTCGCCAACGCGGACCACCGCTCGGCCATCATAGGTCCCATCCTCATTGGAGTATGGAATCCCCGCCTTGGCCAGCCCGGACTTGACAATATCACAGCCGGTCCGGTCGAACGAGGTTCGGCCGATGGGGTCGAACTGGAACGAACAAGTCTCTGCTTGAGCGAACACGACGACGGGTGCGCGCGCTTGCGCTTCGGCGAGTGCCGGATTGGCCGCCGCCGTCAGCATCTGGAAGGCCGGAAAATAGGTCAGCGCCGCGAACGCGCAGCCGGCGAGGATGATCGGCTTGCGCCCGATCCGGTCGCTGAGCCAGCCGAAGAGGATGAAGAAGGGCGTGCCGAGCGCAAGCGCGACGGCGATCAGGATGTTCGCGGTTGCGCCGTCGACCTTCAGCGTCTTTTCGAGAAAGAAGAGCGCATAGAATTGCCCGGTGTACCAGACGACCGCCTGCCCCGCGACCGCGCCGAGCAGCGCGACGAGCACCCATTTGAGGTTCGCCCAGCGGCCGAAGGCTTCGGTGAGCGGCGCCTTCGACGTCATGCCCTCTTCCTTCATCCGCCGGAACACCGGGCTTTCCTGAAGCTGGAGGCGAATCCACAGCGACACGCCGAGAAGGATCACCGAGATCAGGAAGGGAATGCGCCAGCCCCAGTCGGCGAAGGCGTCCTCGCCGACCAGGAAGCGCGTCGCGATGACGACGAGCAGCGCTGCGAACAAGCCGAGCGTCGCGGTGGTCTGGATGAAGCTGGTGAACAGGCCGCGCTTCCCCTCGGGCGCATGTTCGGCGACATAGGTGGCGGCGCCGCCATATTCGCCGCCGAGCGCGAGCCCCTGCACCAGCCGCAGGACGACGAGCAGGATCGGCGCCGCGACGCCCACCGCCGCATAGCTGGGCAGGACGCCGACGAGGAAGGTCGACAGGCCCATCAGGCCCATCGTCACGAGGAAGGTATATTTGCGCCCGACGAGATCGCCGATCCGGCCGAAGACGAGCGCACCGAACGGCCGCACCGCGAAGCCCGCGGCGAAGGCGGCGAGCGCGAAGATGAAGCCGGTGGTTTCGTTGACGCCCGAAAAGAATTGCGCCGAGATGATCGTCGCGAGCAGGCCATAAAGGTAGAAATCATACCATTCGAAGACGGTGCCGAGCGAGGAGGCCAGGATGACCTTGCGCTCGCTCTGCCGCATCTCCGCCGCACCCGCCGCGCCGTTCGTCATTCGCCCTGCTCCCCCTCCGCACCGTTCTTCGGCGGCGCACATGATAAAAGCCCCTCCTCTGAAGAGGAGGGGTTGGGGGAACCTAGCGACCGATCACCCGACGTCAACCGACGCGCGTCACCGCGCCCTTGTGCGCCCCGACGCCGCCGCGGCGAGGGCGGAAGCGGCGCTTGCGCTGCGGCTGCGCGCCCTCGCCCGCCTGCGGTTCGCGGCGCGGTCCGCGATGACCCGCATCGCGCTGCCCCTCGCCGGTCCGGCGCAGTGCATCCTCGCGCTGGCGCTGCGGATCGCGGCCCTTGCCGCCGGTGTTGCGCGGCGGTTGGGCGGGCTTGGGCAGGTTGCGGACCATCTCCGAAAAGCCCTCGGGCAGCTTGATCGGCTCGGCGCGGGTGCGCGTCACCTTTTCGATGTCGCGCAGATAGGGTTTTTCGTCGGGCGCGACGAAGCTGATCGCGATGCCCTCCGCTCCGGCGCGCGCGGTGCGGCCGATACGGTGGACATATTGTTCGGGAACGTTCGGAATCTCGAAGTTGATGACGTGGCTGACCCCCGACACGTCGATGCCGCGCGCCGCGATATCGGTCGCGACGAGCAGCCGCACCTGCCCCGAGCGAAAGGCCTGGAGCGCGGTGGTCCGCTGCGCCTGGCTCTTGTTGCCGTGGATCGCATAGGCATCGATGCCCGCGCCCTTCAGGTGGCGGACGACGCGGTCGGCGCCATGCTTGGTGCGCGTGAAGATCAGCGCGCGGTCGATATCCTCGGCCTTCAGCACATGATGGAGCAGCGCCTGCTTCTCCTTCTGCTCGACGAAGGTGACCTGCTGGCGCACCTTTTCGGCCGTCGTCGCCTGCGGCGCGACCGAGACGGTGACCGGATCGTGCAGGAACTGCTGCGCGAGCGCCGCGATCTCCTTGGGCATGGTCGCCGAGAAGAAGAGGTTCTGGCGCTCGTCCGGCAGCAGCTTGGCGACGCGGCGCAGCGAGTGGATGAAGCCCATGTCCATCATCTGGTCGGCCTCGTCGAGGACGAAGATCTCAACATCGCCCAGGCGCAGCGCGCGCTGGTCGATCAGGTCGAGCAGGCGACCCGGCGTGGCGACGAGGATGTCGACGCCCTGCGACAGGTCGCGAATCTGGCGGTTGATCGGCACGCCGCCGAAGACGGTCGTGACACTGAATTTGGTGAAGCGGCCATAGTCGCGGCAGCTCTGCGCGATCTGCGCCGCGAGCTCGCGGGTCGGCGAGAGGACGAGCATCCGGCAACCGCGCGGCGCGGGCCGCCTGGGGTTGTTCAGCAGATAGTCGAGCGAGGGCAGCGAAAAGGCCGCGGTCTTGCCGGTGCCCGTCTGCGCGATGCCGCACAGGTCGCGGCCCTCGAGCAGCACCGGAATCGCCTGCTGCTGGATCGGGGTCGGCTGGCTGTAACGCTTGGCCGTGAGCGCGCGCTCGATGTCGGCGTGGAGGCCGAAGTCTTTGAATTCCATTATGATATATACTCACGATAAGGCCGTGAGCGCGCCGAAGGACGGTCGCACACGGCGGGCGGGTTCGAAACGACCCGCGTGAAAGGGTGCCTCTGGGGACAAAGCGCGCTTCCGGCTCGTCCCGCGCCTGAAACGGGCGGGAAAATCACGCTGCCGGGGATTGCGGCGGATCGGTCCGCCATGCTGCGCTGCACAATCATATGGCATGGGTTGCGGCACATTGCAAGATTATTGCGCGGGTGGTCGTGATGCAGTTTGAATATCGAAGGGGCCATCCCCTTTGCGTCACCCCGGATCAAGTCCGGGGTGACGATGAATGGAAAATCGCGCTCCTGCTTTCCTTTTCTTCACGGCTTGAAAGACGGGCGCCCCTTCGACAAGTTCAGAGCCTGCCCTCGCGAAGGCGGGAGCGAACGGAAGAGGGAGAGCATCGTGCCGGAAACCATCATCGTCATCGACGAAGGCACCACCTCCACCCGCACCATGTTGTTCGCAGCCGACGGCACGCCGCTCGGCAGCGCGCAGCGCGAGTTCCGGCAGCATTATCCGGCGCCCGGCCTCGTCGAGCATGACGCCGCTGAAATCTGGACCGCCACCCTCGCCTGCACCCGCGCGATGATCGACAAGGCGGGCGGCGCCGATCGCATCGCGGCGATCGGCATCACCAACCAGCGCGAAACGGCGGTATTCTGGAACCGCGCGACCGGCGAGCCGCTCGCCCCCGCGATCGTCTGGCAGGACCGCCGCACTGCCGCCGACTGCGCCGCGCTGAAAGAGGCGGGCCACGAACCGATGGTGCAGGCGAAGAGCGGCCTCCTGCTCGACCCCTATTTCTCGGGGAGCAAGATCGGCTGGGCGCTCAAGAACTGGCCGCAGCTTCGCGAGGCGGGCGACGGGCTCGCGGTCGGGACGATCGAATCCTACCTCGTCCATCGTCTGACCGGCGGCGCGCACGTCAGCGATGCGACCAACGCCGCGCGCACCTTGCTGATGGCGATCGACGGCACCGGAGGCTGGGACGAGGGGTTGTGCGACCTGCTCGGCGTGCCGATGCGCCTGCTGCCCGAGATCACCGGCTGCACCGAAACCGTCGGCACCACCGCCCCCGACCTGTTCGGCGGCGCGATCCCGATCTGCGGCCTGGCGGGCGACCAGCAGGCCGCGACGATCGGCCAGGCCTGCCTCGCGCCCGGCCAGACCAAGGCCACCTTCGGCACCGGCGCCTTCATCCTGTCGGCGAGCGGGTCCACCCGCCCCCATTCGGCCAACCGCCTGCTCGCGACGGTGCTGGTGCAGGAAGGCGACGCGCGATCCTATGCGCTCGAAGGGTCGGTGTTCGTCGCGGGCAGCCTGATCCAGTGGCTGCGCGACGGGCTCGGCCTGCTCGCGAACGCGGGCGAGAGTGAGGGGCTGGCGCGCTCGGTCGCCGACAATGGCGGCGTCTATCTGGTCCCCGCGCTGTCGGGCCTCGGCGCGCCGCATTGGCGGCCCGACGCGCTCGCGGCGCTGTCGGGGCTCAGCTTCGCGAGCGGCAAGGCGCATGTCGCGCGCGCCGCGCTCGAGGCGCAGGCCTATCAGGCGCACGACCTGAAATCCGCCTTCGCCGCCGATGGGGTCGACTGGGCGGAGCTGCGGATCGACGGCGGCATGGCTGCGAACGACTGGATGGCGCAGGACCTCGCCGACATGCTCGACCTGACCGTCGAGCGCCCCGACTTTGTCGAGAGCACCGCGCTCGGTGCCGCGATGCTCGCCGCGACCGGCGCGGGCCTCTATCCCGACCTCGCCGCCGCCGCGGCGGCGATGCGCGGACGCACGACGCGCTTCACCCCCGCGCTGGGCGCCGAAACGCGCGAAGCGCGCCTCGCCGGCTGGCGAAGCGCGCTTGCAAAGGTGCTTTCATAACGTCGTCCCGGCGAAAGCCGGGACCGCCATCGTTCTGAAAATCCACCAGCGATCCCGGCTTTCGCCGGGATGACGAAGATCAACGCTTGAGCGTCAGCCCGCCGAACCGCTTGTTGAACTTCGCGACCTGACCGCCCTGGTCGAGCAGGCGGCCCTGGCCGCCGGTCCACGCCGGGTGCGCGGTGGGGTCGATTTCGAGCGTCATCACGTCGCCTTCGCTGCCCCAGGTCGAGCGCGTCTGATATTCGGTGCCATCGGTCATCTTGACCGTGATCATGTGGTAAGCGGGGTGAATGTCTTTTTTCATCTGTATAGCTCCTGTGCCGCTGGTTTCCGACCAGCAGCGTGAGTCCATGCGCCCGGGGACGCGAAGCCCGCGCCTTTAGGGGGCAATGGCGGAAAATGCAACACCGCTCCGGCAACTCGTCATTCCGGCGAAAGCCGGAATCCCGGCGCCGCGTCGTAATGCACCGGCGAAATCCCGGCTTACGCCGGGATGACGCAACAGGAAGAATCAGGTCTCCGGTGGGTCGGCGATCATCGCGGTGAACTGGCACTCGGTCGCCACCTGCCCGTCCAGCATCGCCTTGCCCTCGAACTTGCAGATGGTCCGCTTCGCCTGAAGGATGGTGACGTGGAGGTCGAGCAGATGGCCGGGCTCGACGGGCTTCCTGAACTTCACCCCGTCGATGCCCATGAAATAGACGAGCTTGCCGGTGCCGGCGAGGCCGAGCGATTCGATCGCCAGCACGCCGCCGGCCTGCGCCAGCGCCTCGACGATCAGGACGCCGGGCATGATCGGCCGGCCGGGGAAATGGCCCTGAAAGAAGGGCTCGTTCATCGTCACCGCCTTGACCGCGTGGATCGACTGGTCCTTGACCATCGATTCCACCCGGTCGACGAGCAGCATCGGATAACGATGCGGCAGCAGCGTCAGGATCCGCCGGATATCCATCGGACCCAATGCCGCCGCGGCCGTTTCCCCGTCCGCCATCGGATCAGCGGGTCTGCGGCTGATTGCCTGCGGCCGGAGCCGGAGCCGCGGCGCCCTGCTGCGCCCGCGCCGCGTTCACCGCTTCCTGATTCTTCTGCTGAACCAGCTGCCCGGGCTGATAGCCCGCCGGCGGCGTGATCGAGACGCTCGGCAGCAGGCGGTTGAGCTCGGTCACCACCGCGTCGGTGATGTCGACGTTGTTCTCGCGCGCCAGCACCGCCTCGGGGCTGAGCAGCAGGTCGATCTTCTTCGCGGTCATCGCGGCCTTGATCGCCTCGTTCATGCGGACGCTGATCTGGTCCTCGACATAGGCGACGGCGAGGTCGACGGGGCCATTGATCTTCGACAGCTCTTCCGACGCCGACTGGCGCTTGTCCTGCACCGCCTTCGCCGCGGCCTGGAGCGCGGCCTGGTTCTGCGGGGTCTTCTTCGCCTCTTCATTATATTTGGCGACGAGGACGTTGAGTTCGGCCTGCAGCGTCTGGCCGCGCGCCTCGGCCTGGTCGATCTGCGCCTTGTAGGTGGTCTGGATCTGCTGCGAGGCGGTGCTGAAGGCGTTCGAGCGGGCGGCGGCGACGCGCACGTCTGCCACAGCGACGCCGCGCGCCTGCGCGGCGGCGGGGGCGGCGAGCATGGGCGAGACCGACAGGCTGGCGATCGCCAGTGCCGAAGCAACGAAAATTTTCTTCATCAGAATTGGGTTCCTACGTTGAATGAGAAGCGTTTGGTATCGTCACCCTCTTCTTTGCGGAGGGCATAAGCGAAATCGATCCGGAAGGGACCGAAGGGAGAATTCCAGTTGACGCCGGCACCGATCGACACGCGCGGCTTCCAGCTGTCGCCATAGAAGCGCTCCTCGAACGGGGCGAGCGCCGAATAGCCTTCCGGACAGACGTTGTAGCCGCCGACCGGATTGCCGTCGTCGTCGGTGCCCCGGGTCGCGAACTGCGTCGTGCCCTGCGCCGAGTTGCGGCAGAGATATTTGGTCAGCCCGTCGGCCGGGTCGCGGAAATCGGCCAGCGTGGTGAGCGTCGGCCTGCGGACGCCGAACACCGAGCCGAAATCGAGGAAGACCGAAGGACGCAGGCCCATTTCCTTGGCGCCGGTGCCCAGCGGGATGTCGACCTCGAACCGCCCCTTGTAATAGGCGCGGCCGCCGAGCGCGTCGTCGATCAGCTGGTTGCGGTTGATCGTCGTGTCGAGCACCGGATTGGCCGGATCGCTGATATCGACATTGGTGTAGCGGATCACGCGCGGGCCGATGCCGCGGATGTCGAAGCCGCGCAGGTCGGGCTCGCCGAGCTGGAAGCGGTCGGTCAGGCGAACCTTGTCGCTGGTCGGCGTCGGGCGGCCGCCGAGCGGGTAGATATAGCCGCCCTCGCCATAGATGTTGAGGACGAGGCTGCCGGTGAGGCCGAAATGCTTGCTGGCGGTCGCGCGGGTGCGCAGATATTTGACGCTGCCGCCCAGGCCGGCGAAATCCTGGCTGATCGTGAAGGACTGGCCGCGGGTCGGGCGGATGCGATTGTCGCGGTCGTCATAGGCGAGCGTGAAGCCGACGAGCGAGGTCGTCCGCTTGCCGATCGCGTCGCACAGATAGCGGCCGGCGACCAGCGGGTCGCAATCATTGCCGAAATAATAGAGGCGCTTGTCGAGCGACACATCGTCATAGTTGAGGCTGTAGCGGCCGAACACCGACATGAACTCGGTCAGCGGCACGCCGACGTTGACCTGGAAACCGGTCGTCGTCTGCTCGAAGGTCGTCTGGCGATCGTTGTTGATGAAGTTGAACGAATTGAGGTCGCGGCGATAGACGCTGCCGCCGATCGAGATATTGTGGTCGAACAGATAGGGTTCGGTGAAGCCCAGCTCGACCGACTTCGAATAGCTCGAATAATTGACCGACGCCTGAAGCTGCTGCCCCATGCCGCGGAAGTTGCGCTGGCGCACCGACGCCTGGACGAGGAAGCTTTCGATCGACGAGAAACCGGCCGACAGCGACAGCTCGCCGGTCGGCTTTTCCTGGACGTTGGTTTCCAGGACGATGCGGTCGGGGGCGCTGCCCTCCCTGCGCTCGATCTCCAGATTCTCCTGGAAATAGCCCAGGCTGTTGATGCGGCTTTCGGTGCGCTTGACCGCGAAGCTGTTGAAGGCGTCGCCCTCGTTGAGGCGGAATTCGCGGCGGACGACCTTGTCCTGGGTCAGCGTATTGCCGTTGACGTCGATCCGCTCGACATAGGTGCGCGGGCTTTCGCCGACATCGAAGGTGATGTCCATCGTCCGCGTTTCGGGATTGCGGCGGAACTGCGGGTTGATGTCGGCAAAGGCATAGCCGAACAGGCCCGCGGTCTCGCTCAGCTTCTCGACCGTATCCTCGACCAGCTTGGCATCGTACCAGTCGCCGGTCTTCATCGGCAGCATCGTCTTCAGCGTCTCGGGCTTGAAGTCGCGCAGACTGCTCTCGACGTCGACGTCGCCGAACTTGTAGCGCTCGCCCTCCTCGACGACATAGGTGATGATGAAGTCCTGCTTGTTGCTGGTCAGCTCGGCGACCGCGGAGATGACGCGGAAATCGGCATAGCCGTTCTGCAAGTAGAAGAGGCGCAGCTTCTGCTGGTCATAGGCCAGACGGTCGGGGTCGTAGGTCGTGTTCGACGACAGGAAGGAAAAGAGGCCGCCCGTCGTGCGGGTCGCCATTTCGTCGATCAGCTTGCCGTCGCTGAACGTCTCGTTGCCGATGATGTTGATCTGGCGGACCTTCGACTTCGGCCCCTCGTTGATCTCGAAAACGACATCGACGCGGTTCTGGTCGAGCTGGACCATCTTGGGGTCGACGCTCGCGGCGAAGCGGCCCTGGCGCTTGTAGAGCTCGATGATGCGCGCGACGTCGGCGCGCACTTTCGAGCGGGTGAAGATCTGGCGCGGCGCGAGCTTGATCTCGGGCCGGATCTTGTCTTCCTTCAGCCGCTTGTTGCCCTCCAGGATCACGCGGTTGATCACCGGGTTCTCGGCGACCTGGATCGTCAGCGCGCCGTCGTTGTCGGTGATCTGATAATCCTTGAACAATTCGGTCGCGGCGAGATCCTTCAGCGCCTGGTCGAGCGCCGCGCGGTCATAGCTCTGGCCGACGCGCAGGCGCAGATAAGAGAGGATCGTCTGGGATTCGAGCCGCTGGTTGCCCGTAATGGTGATCGACTTGATCGTCGAGGCGACCGGAACCGCCTCGGGCGTCGGCGTCGGGACCGTCGATACGGTCGGCGGCGGCGCGACCTGTTGCGCCAGCGCCGGCGCCGCGGGCCACGCCAGCATCGTTCCCGTCAAAAGCAGCACCGACAGCCGCGTCCGCGCCTTGATCGTCTTTGAAGCCACGCTGTTCATCCCGCAAAATAACAAAAAGCGACAAGCCCGCTTCCCCGCGGGTTGGCGCGCACTCCTGCACCACTCCGCCTATCCAATCAAGCGCGCGATCCCGTCCCAGGCCCCGATTGAGCCCAAATCGTTGAAAGTCACGACCAACATCAGCAGGACGATCGCCACGAAACCGAAGCGGAAGGCCCATTCCTGAACCTGCACCGACGCCGGGCGCCGCCGAACGGCTTCATACGCATAGAAGGCCAGATGACCGCCATCGAGCATCGGCAATGGCAACAGATTTATGAACCCCAGATTGATGGAGATGAAGGCCGCGAAGTAGATGAGCTGCTCGAAACCGACCGTCGCCGCCTCGCCAGAGGTCTTGGCGATCCGGATCGGGCCGCCCATGTCCTTGATCGACCGCGCCCCGCTGAGGAACTGTCCCAGCACCGCGCCCGTCATCCGCACGAAGGCAGCCGTCTGCTCGGCGCCGTGGCCCAGCGCCGCGACCGGCCCCAGGCGGGTATAGACGGGTGACCCCGAGCGCACGCCGATGATCGCGACCTCCGCCTTGTTTCCGAAATCGTCGGTGCGGGTGACGATCTGCGGCGTCAGCGTCAGTGACAGGGTTTCGCCGCCGCGCTCGACCGAAAGATGCGCGGGCTGCGCGAGACCGAAGGCGATCGCCATCTGGACGTCTTCGAACACCTCGGTCGGCCGGCCGTTCACCGAAAGGATGCGGTCGCCGGGCTGAAGCCCCGCCGTTGCCGCCGGCCGGCCCGGATCGACCGCGCCGACGACCGCCGGGGTCTGCGACGCGCCATAGACCATGGCGAATCCCGCGAGGATCAGGATCGCGAACAGGAAATTGGTCACCGGCCCCGCGGCGACGATCAGCGCGCGCTTCCACACCGGCTGCGCGGGAAAGCTGTGCGCCCGCTCGGCCTCGGGCAGGCTCTGCCATTCGGCGTCGGGCTGGCTGACCGCGTCGCGGTCGCCCGCGAACTGGACATAGCCGCCCAGCGGCAGCCAGCCGATCTTCCACAAGGTTCCGCGCTTGTCGGTCCAGCCCAGGATCTTGCGCCCGAAACCGATCGAGAAGGCGTCGGCCTTCACCCCGCACCAGCGGCCGACGATGTAATGCCCATATTCGTGAACGAAGACGAGCGGCCCCAGAACGAGCAGGAACGCGAAGACGGTGAAGAGGAACCCCGGCGATTCAAGCATGTGAGGGTCAGAACCTGTCCATTATACGTTCGAGGCGTCGAAATGGCGAAGATATCGGGTTCGGGCGGGCGCGGCGGGTAGTGGTTCTACCCGCAAGGCCGCTCGAACCCGAGATCGAAGCCATTTCGGCGTCCCTTCGGGATTTGACCGATTTTGTCCATGGCCGCGTCGGCGAGCCTTGAAATATGTCCATATGCCTACGCCTCGCCTCCTCGCCCTGAACAAAATCGCTTCAAACCTCGAACGTATAATGGACAGGTTCTGACCCTAACTGGTCCACGAAATGCTGTGTAATGCGGCGCGATGCCGCATCGACACTGAATATGTCCTGAAGCGACGCGGGCGCAGCGGGCGCCTCGGCATCGATCACCCGGCGCACCGTATCGACGATCGCGGGGAAGGAAATGCGCCCGGCCAGAAAGGCCGCGACCGCCACTTCGTTCGCGGCGTTGAGCTGCGCGGGGCGGGCGCCGCCCTCGGCGATCGCGGCGCGGCACAGCGCGGTCGCGGGAAAGCGCGTCTCGTCGGGCGCCTCGAAATCGAGCCGGCCGATGGCCGCGAGGTCGAGCGGCGCGCAGGGCGTCGCCATGCGCTGCGGCCAGGCGAGCGCGCTCGCGATCGGAATCCGCATGTCGGGCGAACCGAGCTGCGCAAGGGTCGAGCAATCGACATATTCGACCATCGAATGGATCACCGACTGCGGATGGACGAGGATGCCGATGCGGTCGAGCCCGACCGGAAACAGGTGGTGCGCCTCGATCAGTTCAAGGCCCTTGTTCATCATCGTCGCCGAATCGACGCTGATCTTCGCGCCCATCGACCAGTTGGGATGCGCGACCGCCTGTGCCGGCGTGACATGCGCCATCGCCTCGGCGTCGAGGGTGCGGAACGGGCCGCCGCTCGCGGTCAGGGTGATCCGCCGCACCTGGTCGATCCGCCCGCTGGCGAGGCACTGGAAGATCGCATTATGCTCGGAATCGACCGGCAGGATCGTCGATCCCGAACGCCGCGCGGTCGCCATCATCAACTCGCCGGCCGAGACCAGCGCCTCCTTGTTGGCGAGCGCGACGTCGCGCCCCGCCTCGAGCGCCGCCATCGTCGGCGCGAGCCCGGCGCTGCCGACGATCGCCGCCATGACCAGATCGGCGGGAAGCCGCGCCGCGCCGGCCAGCGCCTCGGCGCCCGCCGCGGTTTCGATGCCCGTTCCGGTGAGCGCCGCCTTCAGGTCCGCATGATGGGCCGCATCGGCGATCACCGCGAGATCGGGGCGGAATTCGCGCGCCAGCTTCGCCAGTTCGGCGACGTCGCTGTTCGCGGTCAGCACCGCGACCCGCCAGCCGTCGCCGTCGCGGCGGATCAGGTCGAGCGTCGAGCGCCCGACCGAGCCCGTAGCGCCGAACAGCGACAGGCGGCGCATCTCAGCCGCCCGTCCGCACGGCGATGGCGCCGGCCGCCGCGAGCGCGCCGAGGATCAGCGCGACCGGCAACAGCCCGTCGACGCGGTCGAAGACGCCGCCGTGGCCGGGGATCAGCTTGCCCGAATCCTTGACCCCGGCGCGCCGCTTCATCCAGCTTTCGCCCAGGTCGCCAAGCTGCGCGATCAGCCCCATGAACAGTCCGATCCATAACGGCACGCCGACGATGCCGGCGCGGTCGCCGATCGTCGCGCTGGCGATCAGCGCCGCGATCATCGCACCGACCAGCCCCGACCAGGTCTTGGACGGGCTGATCTTCGGCGCGAGGCGCGCGCCGCCGAAGGCGCGGCCGGCGAAATAGGCGCCGATGTCGGCCGCCCACACCATGCCGAACACCCAGAGTGCGGCGGTGACGCCCAGCCGGTCGCGGACGAACCACAGGCCGCCGATCGCGCCGAGGACGAGGATCGGGCCCGCGACCATCAGCGCGCCCTTCGCCGCGCTCCCGAGGGTCATCGCGCGAACGAGCGCGAACCATTCGACGAGCACCAGAGCGCCGCCGACGAGCAGGAACAGGCCAAAGGCGATGCCGCCGAGCCACAGCGCGATGCCTGCGATCGCGAACAGCACCAGCGCCGATGCGATCCGTACCCACAGGTCCGATTTTACCGCAGCCGCCATGCCTATAATCCTCCGAAGCGGCGTTCGCGCCGCGCAAAATGATCGAGCGCCGCCGCCAGGTCGGCGGGCGTGAAATCGGGCCACAGCCGGTCGGTGAAATACAACTCGGCATAGGCGGCCTGCCAGAGCAGGAAATTGGACAGCCGCACCTCGCCCGAGGTGCGGATGAGCAGGTCGAGCGGCGGCAGGTCGGCGGTGTCGAGATGCGCCTCGATCGCCTCGGCGGTGATCCCGCCCTCGCTCGCCGCCGCGGCGCGCGCGGCGCGCACCAGCTCGTCCTGCGCGCCATAGTTGAGCGCGACCGCGAGCGTCGTGCGCTTGTTGCCCGCGGTGCGGTCGAGCGCCTTCTCGATCAGCGCGACGACATCGGGGGCAAGCGCCCGCCAGTTGCCGATGACCTTCAGCTTCACGTCGTTGGCGGCGAATTCGTCGAGGTCGCTCAGGATGAAGCGCTTCATCAGCCCCATCAGGTCGCTGACCTCCTCTTCGGGGCGCTTCCAGTTTTCCGACGAAAAGGCATAGAGCGTCATCGCCTCGACGCCCAGATCGCCCGCGGCGCGCACGATCGTCCGCACCGCCTCCACCCCCGCGCGATGGCCGGCGACGCGCGGCAGGTGGCGCTTCTTCGCCCAGCGGCCGTTGCCGTCCATGATGATGGCGACATGGCGCGCGCCGTGATCGGGGGTGGTCATCGTCTATCCGTCATCCCAGCGAAAGCTGGGATCGCTTTCGGCCGAACGCCGCGCTTGCACGCACGCGGTCCCAGCTTTCGCTGGGACGACGGACATCATGCTGAGCGACGGCCCGATCCACTAGCCCAGAATTTCCTTTTCCTTCGCCGATGCCGCGGCGTCGATGTCGGCGATGGTCGCGTCGGTCAGCTTCTGCACCTCGGTCTCGTGGCGCTTGCGCTCGTCCTCGCTGATTTCCTTCTTGGTCTCGTCGGCCTTCAGATTGTCCATGCCGTCGCGCCGGACGTTGCGCACCGCGACGCGGGCCTTCTCGGCATATTGGCCGGCGAGCTTCGACAGCTCCTTGCGGCGCTCCTGCGTCATCTCGGGGATCGGCAGGCGCAGCATCTGGCCGTCGACGATCGGGTTGAGGCCGAGGCCCGCCGAGCGGATCGCCTTGTCGACCGGGCCGACGTTCGACTTGTCCCACACCTGCACCGTCAGCATCCGCGGTTCGGGCGCGCTGATCGAGGCGACCTGGTTCAGCGGCATGTGTGCGCCATAGACCTCGACCGTCACCGGATCGAGCAGCGCCGAATGGGCGCGGCCGGTGCGCAGGCCCGCAAGGTCGTGCTTCAGCGATTCGACCGCGCCGTGCATCCGGCGCTCGAGGTCGGCCTTGTCATATTTCGCCATGATTTCTTCCTCTTTTTCATTCGGTTGCGCTCAGGCGTTGCCGGCGGCGTCGCCGACGATGGTGGCGACGCCTTCGCCCGCCAGCACGCGCGCCAGATTGCCGGGTTCGCGGATGTTGAACACGACGATCGGGATCTGGTTGTCGCGGCACAGCGCCACCGCGCTCGCGTCCATGACCTTCAGATTGTCGGCGAGCACGCGGTCGTAGGTCAGCCGGTCATAGCGCTTCGCGGCCGGGTCCTTCTTGGGATCGGCGTTATAGACGCCGTCGACGCTGGTGCCCTTCAGCAGCGCGTCGCACTTCATCTCGGCGGCGCGCAGTGCGGCGCCGCTGTCGGTGGTGAAATAGGGCGCGCCGACGCCGGCGGCGAAGATCACCACCCGGCCCTTTTCCATATGGCGTTCGGCGCGGCGGCGGATCACCGGCTCGCACACCTTGTCCATCTCGATCGCCGACTGGACGCGCGTCTCGACACCGAGCTGTTCGAGCGCATTCTGCATCGCGAGCGCGTTCATCACCGTCGCGAGCATGCCCATATAGTCGGCCTGCGCGCGGTCCATGCCCTTCGCCGCGCCCGCCATGCCGCGAAAGATGTTGCCGCCGCCGATGACGAGGCAGATTTCGAGCCCGCGCTCCTTCGCCGCCTGGACCTCGGCCGCCATGCTCGCGACCGTTTCGGGGTCGATCCCGAACGGACTCGACCCCATCAACGCCTCGCCCGACAATTTGAGCAGGATGCGTTTCAGGCCGGGCAATGCCATGGAGGAACCTCTGTCGATGGGGTCGCAATATGCGAATGGCGCGCACCCTAGAGCGGGCACGCGCCATTGCCAAGCGGACTGCCGCGCCGAAACGCGGCAGCCGCGACTTTCAAATCAGCGGCCGGCCGCGGCGGCGACTTCGGCGGCGAAGTCGCTTTCTTCCTTCTCGATGCCTTCGCCGAGCTGGAAGCGGACGAAGCCCTTGAGCGTGATGGTCGCGCCGACGTCCTTGCCGGCGGCGGCGACGACTTCGGCGACCGGAGTCTTGCCGTCGATCACGAAGGGCTGCGACAGCAGCGCATTTTCCTTGCGGAACTTCGCGATCGCGCCGTCGACCATCTTCGACACGATATCGGCGGGCTTGCCCGACTGCGCCGCCTTTTCCTCGGCGATCGCGCGCTCGCGCGCGACGAGGTCGGTGTCGAGATCGTCGCCGTTGAGCGCGAGCGGATTGGCGGCCGCGACGTGCATCGCAAGCTGCTTGCCGAGCGGTTCGAGCACATCGGCGCCGGCGCTCGATTCGAGCGCGACGAGCACGCCGATCTTGCCGAGGCCCGGCGCGGCGGCATTGTGGACATAGCCGGTGACGACGCCCGAGCCGACCGAGAGGATCGCGACGCGGCGCAGCGACTGATTCTCGCCGATCGTGGCGATATTCTGGGTCAGCGCCTCGGCGACGGTGCCGCCCGACGGATAGGCGGCGGCGCCCAGCGCGTCGATGTCGGTCACATTGCCCGAAAGCGCGACCTGGGTCACGTCGCGCACGAAGCCCTGGAACTGCTCGTTCTTGGCGACGAAGTCGGTCTCGCTGTTCACCTCGACCACCGCGCCGCGGGTGCCGTCGGTGGCGACGCCGACCAGGCCCTCGGCGGCAACGCGGCCGGCCTTCTTGGCGGCCGCCGCCAGGCCCTTGGTGCGCAGCCAGTCGATCGACGCCTCGATGTCGCCGTTCGTTTCGGCGAGCGCCTTCTTGCAGTCCATCATGCCCGCGCCGGTGCGGTCGCGCAGTTCCTTGACGAGGGCGGCCGTGATCTCAGCCATGGCAATATCCTTTCAAAAGGGCGGGCCCGAAAACCGGCCCGCGGGACGCCCGCGCGCATGGCGGGGCGATATGTCGGAACGATGACCGGGACGGCACCTGCCCGTGGGCAGCCACCGTCCCGTCAAGCGCGAAACGCTCAGGCGTCGCGCTGGCTCTCGGTCTCGGCGGCGGCTTCGGCCGGAAGCTGCTCGTCCTCGGTGGCCGGGGCCGCCTCGGGTGCGGGAGCGGCTTCGGCGACCGCCGGCTCGGCGATCGGCTCGACCGCCGCGCCCAGATCCTCGCCGCGCTCGGCGCGGTTCTGCTGGCCGCCGCGGGTCGCCGCCTGGGCCACTGCGTCGCAATAGAGGCGAATGGCGCGCGCGGCGTCGTCGTTCGCCGGGACCGGGAAGGCGATGCCGTCGGGCGAAACGTTCGAATCGAGGATCGCGACGACCGGGATGCCCAGCACATTGGCTTCCTTGATCGCCAGCTCTTCCTTGTTCGCGTCGATCACGAACATCACGTCGGGAATGCCGCCCATGTCGCGGATGCCGCCGAGGCTGAGCTCCAGCTTGTCGCGCTCGCGCGTCCGGTTCAGCACTTCCTTCTTGGTCAGGCCCGAGGTGTCGCCGGCGAGCTGCTCCTCGAGCGCCTTCAGGCGCTTGATCGAGTTGGAGATCGTCTTCCAGTTGGTGAGCATGCCGCCCAGCCAGCGATGGTTGACGAAATGCTGGCCCGACGCGCGGGCCGCATCGGCGATCGGCCCCTGCGCCTGGCGCTTGGTGCCGACGAACAGCACCTTGCCGCCCGCGGCCGCGGTCGACGAGATGAAGTCGAGCGCGCGCGCGAACAGCGGCACGGTCTGCGACAGGTCGAGGATGTGGATGCCGTTGCGCGCGCCGAAGATATACGGCTTCATGCGCGGGTTCCAACGGTGGGTCTGGTGGCCGAAGTGGGCGCCGGCCTCGATCAGATTCTGCATCGTGACGACGGGAGTCGCCATAGTCTTTCTCCTTCCGGTTAGTCCTCTGGAAGGCAAGAACCGGGGTCCCCGTCAGGGGAGGACCCGGCACCGGTATGGGCGCCTTCCATGTGGAATGGCCGGCCCGTTAGCGGCCTTCGCCGCGAAAAGCAAGGGTGGAGCGAGGGGTGGGTGCGCAATTTGAAACCAGGAGCGTAATTCTTCTCCGCTTCGTCACCCCGGACTTGATCCGGGGTCCCGCTTTTCGAGATCGCTGAGCGGGACCCCGGATCAAGTCGGCAATTATCCCTTTCGGACAAGGAAGCGCTCCCCGGCGAAAGCCGGGGTCCAGATGGCGCGCGCCTGCCTCGCCTGAACCCCGGCTTTCGCCGGGGATCACCAGCTTCCTCGCCTCAAGGGTATAAACGCCGATCAAACCCGAACCACTCCGCTTCCCTTCGTCATTCCCGCGAAAGCGGGAATCCCGCTCTCCTTCGCACCCATGCCTCGGCACGCTCAACTCATCGACGATTTTCGTCGATTCATCGCAATACACTTGAGAACAAACAGGGAACATAGAACGAAAGGTCCAGAAAAACCGTTGATCGGGCAACCCCGCCCGCCGCGCCAAAAGGACAGGGATTATGCTTCAGCTCGCCGCCGCTCTCCTCTTCGCCCTCGCCGCCGGGCTCGGCATCGCGGTGATTCTGGGCATGTTGAAGACCAATGGTGAGGCGGTGCTGTCGGCGCTGGCCGGCGAGGGCGCCTTTCCGGCCGCGACGGGTCCGCGGACCGGTCCCGCGCCGCAGGCGATCCCGCTGCGCCGGGCGGCTGAGCGCCGGAGCGCGCCGCGGCCGCTCTGCGTCATCGGGACGCGCCCGCCGCTCAGCCGCGCCGCCTGATCCGCGCATAGCTCGCGAGGCCGAACGGCAGCAGCGCGAGATAAAGCGCGCAGACGGCGAGCAGCGTGTGCCACGGCGCGGTGACGAGCGCCGCGCCGAGCAGGCCGACACCGGCGAGCGCGAACAGCCGCCACGAGCGGCGCAGCCGGATCGACGACCAGCTGTACGTCGGGATCGCCGAGATCATCAGCATCGCGACGGCGAGCGCCCACGGCATCACCACATACCAGGCGCGGAACAGCTCGTTGCCCGTCACCAGCCACAGATAGACGGGAACGAAGGCGAGCCCCGCCCCGGCCGGCGCCGGAATGCCGGTGTTGAAGCCCGCCGACTTGTGCGGCTGGAAATCGGCGTCCATGCGCGAGTTGAAGCGCGCGAGCCGCAGCGCGCAGCCCACCGCGAGCGCGAGCGCCGCGGTCCAGCCGAACTTGGGCGCGTCGGCGAGCGACCAGAGGAACAGGATCATCGCCGGCGCGACGCCGAAGGCGATCACGTCGGACAGCGAATCGAGCTCGGCGCCGAAGCGGCTCTGCGCGCGCAGCAGCCGTGCGATGCGCCCGTCCATCCCGTCGAGCACGCCGGCGAAGATGATCGCGGCGAGCGCCTTTTCCCACTCCTCGCCGATCGCGAAGCGCACCCCGGTCAGTCCGAAGCAGAGCGCGAGCGCGGTGATCGCATTGGGCGCGAAGGCGCGCAGCGGCACGCCGCCGATGCGGCGGCGCGGGTCGTCCGGCGCGGGCGCGAGCGGCTCCGCCATTATTGCCCGACGCCGTCGAGGATTTCGCTGGTGCCGATCCGCGCGACGATCGTCTCGCCCGCCAGCGTGCGCTGGCCGAGCAGCACCTGCGGCGTCGTGCCCGCGGGCAGATAGACGTCGACCCGGCTGCCGAAGCGGATCAGCCCGACGCGCTGCCCGGTTTCGAGCGGACTGCCCATGCTGACGAACGGCATGATGCGCCGCGCCACCAGCCCGGCGATCTGGGTGAAGCCGATGCGCAGCCCGTCGGCGCGCTCGACGACGAAATGCTGGCGCTCATTGTCCTCGCTCGCCTTGTCGAGGTCGGCGTTCAGGAATTTTCCGGGGATATAGACGAGCTTGCGCAGCGTTCCCGCCATCGGGGTGCGGTTGATGTGGACGTCGAACACGCTCATGAAGATCGACACGCGCAGCATCGGCGCCTCGCCCAGTCCGTCCGGCCCCACGATCTCGGGCGGCGGCGGCACTTCGGCGATCTGCGTCACCAGCCCGTCGGCGGGGGCGACGATCAGATCGGCGCCGGTGGGCGTGATACGCACCGGATCGCGAAAGAAGGCGCCGACCCAGATCGTCAGGCCCAGCATCAGCCACGGCAGCACCGGCCAGCCGAGCAGCCAGAAACAGACGGTGACGATCGCCGCGATCAGCAGGAATTTGCGGCCTTCGGGATGCACCGAGGGCCAGCGCCACTTGATGCCGCCGCCGGGGCGGTTCGAGGATATGGTGGTGGACATGGCGGCTCTTCTACGGTGCGACCCCGATACTGACAATGAATAAGGCAAGCGCCCGGTTCCGCCCGCGACACAGGTGGAACGAACCGGTGGGGACGTCGCTTTTCCCCCTTCGTCACCCTGGACTTGATCCGGGGTCCCGCTCAGCAGCGTCCGAAAGCGGGACCCCGGATCAAGTCCGGGGTGACGAGGAGGGTATCACCCTCCTCCAAAGCCGAACTCCGCCACCGGGTCAGGACAGTTGAACAATCGGGCCGCATTGCCTAAGGCGCGCAGCAAATCCGACTCCCCAAGGAAAAGGCAGGCATATGGGCAAGATCAAGGTAGCGAATCCGGTCGTCGAACTCGACGGCGACGAAATGACGCGGATCATCTGGCAGTGGATTCGCGAACGCCTGATCCTCCCCTATCTCGACATCGACCTTCATTATTACGACCTCGGCATCGAGGAGCGCGACCGCACCGACGACAAGATCACCGTCGATGCCGCGAACGCGATCAAGAAGCACGGCGTCGGCGTCAAATGCGCGACGATCACCCCAGACGAGGCGCGGGTCGAGGAATTCGGCCTCAAGAAGATGTGGAAGTCGCCGAACGGCACGATCCGCAATATCCTGGGCGGCGTCGTCTTCCGCGAACCGATCGTGATGAAGAACGTCCCCCGCCTCGTCCCCGGCTGGACCGACCCGATCGTCGTCGGCCGCCACGCCTTCGGCGACCAGTACCGCGCGACCGACTTCCGCGTCCCCGGCCCCGGCAAGCTGCGCCTGGTGTTCGAGGGCGAGGACGGCACGCGGATCGACGAGGAGGTGTTCCACTTCCCTTCGTCGGGCGTCGCGATGGGCATGTACAATCTCGACGATTCGATCCGCGACTTCGCGCGCGCCAGCCTCAACTACGGCCTTGCGCGCCAGTGGCCGGTGTATCTGTCGACCAAGAACACGATCCTCAAGGCCTATGACGGCCGCTTCAAGGACCTGTTCGAGGAGATCTACCTCGACGAGTTCAAGCCCCGCTTCGACGAGCTCGGCATCACCTACGAGCATCGCCTGATCGACGACATGGTCGCCTCGGCGCTCAAGTGGAGCGGCAAATTCGTCTGGGCCTGCAAGAATTACGACGGCGACGTCCAGTCGGACACCGTCGCGCAGGGCTTCGGCTCGCTCGGCCTGATGACCAGCGTGCTGATGACCCCCGACGGCAAGACCGTGGAATCGGAAGCCGCGCACGGCACCGTCACCCGCCACTATCGCATGCACCAGCAGGGCAAGGCGACCTCGACCAACCCGATCGCGTCGATCTTCGCCTGGACCGGCGGCCTCAAGCACCGCGGCAAGCTCGACGGCACCCCCGAGGTGACGCAGTTCGCCGACGACCTCGAAAAGGTCTGCGTCGCGACGGTCGAGAGCGGCAAGATGACCAAGGACCTCGCGCTGCTGATCGGCCCCGACCAGAACTGGCTGACCACCGAAGGCTTTTTCGAGGCGATCGTCGAGAATCTCGAAAAGAAGATGGGCGCCTGAGGCGGAGGGATTCGACCCACCGCCCCTCCCCCTCCCGCTTGCGGGAGGGGCAGCGAGGCTTGGCAGCTTGCTGCCTAGCCGCAGCGGGGTGGGCCATTTGCAACGCCGCTGCCCACCCCCGGCCCCTCCCGCAAGCGGGAGGGGAGGTTTGACGGCCGCACCATCCCCCTCAAACAAGCATTTCGATTGACAAAGGCGGTAGCCAAGCCCGGCCCCGCTCCCTAAGACCCTTTTCATGTCGATCGAAACGGAAGCATCCAGCCTCAGCAACGCCCTGGTCGTGCTCGGGGCCGCGGGGATCGTGATCCCCGCTTTCGCGCGCTTTCGCATCACGCCGGTCATCGGCTTCATCCTCGTCGGCCTGCTCGTCGGCCCGTCGGGTCTCGGCGCGCTCGCGGGGCAATATCCGTGGCTCCGGCACGTCACGATCCGGTCGGCCGAGGACATCGCGCTGTTCGGCGAATTCGGCATCATCCTGCTGCTCTTCTCGATCGGGCTGGAACTGTCGTTCCGGCGGCTGTGGCAGCTTCGCAAGCTGGTCTTCGGGGTCGGCGCCGCCGAACTGCTGCTCAGCGGCGCGATCCTCGGCGGCGTCCTCTACATGATCGGGACGCTGTCGCCGCCCGCCGCGCTCGGCCTCGGTGTCGCGCTCGCGCTGTCGTCGACCGCGCTGGTGCTGCCGATCGCGGGCACCAGGTCGGCGGTCGGCCAGGCGTCCTTCGCGATGCTGCTGTTCGAGGATCTGGCGATCGTCCCGATCATCTTCGTGCTCGGCGCCTTCGCGCCGACGACCGGCGGCCACAATGCCGAGCTGCTGCTGGAAACGCTGTGGCAGGGCGCGCTCGTCGTCGCGGCGCTCGCGATCGGCGGCTGGTTCCTGCTGCCGCGCATCTTCGCGCAGGCGGCGCGCGCCAAGGACCCCGAGCTGTTCCTCGCGGCCAGCCTGCTCGTCGTCATCGTCGCGGCGCTGGCGACCGCGATGGTCGGCCTGTCGCCGATCGTCGGCGCGCTGCTCGCCGGGCTGATGATCGCCGAAACCGAATATCATGGCGAGGTCGAGGCGATCACCGCGCCCTTCAAGGGGCTGGCGCTCGGGGTCTTTCTGATCAGCGTCGGCATGGGGCTGAACCTCGCGACCATCGCCCGCAACTGGCCGGCGCTGGTCACCGCCGTGGTCGGCGTCGTCGCGGTGAAGGCGATCGTCACCGCCGCGCTGCTGCGCTTTTCGGGCTCGGCGCGGCGCAGCACCGCGGCCGAGGTCGGCCTGCTGATGTCGAGCCCGTCGGAAACGACGCTGATCGTGCTCGCCACCGCCTTCCAGGCGCAGCTCATCAGCCGCGCGACCGCCGAATTCTGGCAGCTCGTCACCGCGATCGGCCTGACCATCACGCCGCTGCTGGCGCGGATCGGCCACAACGTCGCGCGGCGGATCGAGATGGGCAATACCGAGGTCGAGACCGAAGAGGCGCCGCCGCGGCGCACCGTCGTCGTCGGCTTCGGCCGCGTCGGGCGCGTCGTCGCCGAGCTGCTGCGCGAGCACGACCGGCCCTATATCGCCGTCGACGCCGACATCGACACGGTGGCGGCGGCGCGGCGCGACGGCTTCAACGTCCGCTACACCGACGTCGGCCGGCCCGGCAGCCTCAGCAAGCTGGGGATAGAGAATGCCGACGCCGTCGTGCTGACGATGGACGATCCGGTCCAGCAATTGCGCATGACGCGGCGGCTGCGCGGCAAATATCCCGACCTGCCGATCATCTCGCGCGCCCGCGGCGCGGACCACGCCGCCGCCCTCTATCAGGCGGGCGCGACCGACGCCGTTCCCGAAACGCTCGAAAGCTCGCTTCAGCTCGCCGAGGCGGTGCTGGTCGGGCTCGGCGCCCCGATGGGGCCGGTGATCGCGTCGATCCACGACGTGCGCGCGAAGATGCGCCACGACATCATGGCCAAGGGCCATCTCGACCGCGAACCGCGCATCCGCAAGCTGCGCTCGTCCCCGACCCCGGCGGCGGAGGAAGGGTAGAGAGCCGACGGATCACGGGAATCCCGCCAACCTTCCCCCTTGATGGGGGAAGGATACGGAGCCTTATCGCGTAGCGATCAGGCGCAGTTGGATGGGGGTGATGCCGCAATCTCGCGCGGTGCCGTAACCGCCCCCCTCCGCTGCGACTAGTTCCCTGAATCTGAAGTTCTCTGCATTGATTTCGTCACCCCGGGCTTGACCCGGGATCCCGCTTTTCTTCGGTCCGTGCGCGAAAGGAAGCGGGACCCCGGGTCAAGCCCGGGGTGACGGTGATGACGGAAACTTTGATTCCACCATATTAGGCGGCAAGCTGGCAAGTCTCGCTGCCTTTCCCCATCAAGGGGAGGGACGAAGAAACACGCGCCGATTCGCTGCAATCAGTGGACCGTGTCGAGCGCCGTATCGACCGACAGATAGGTGATCAGCCGCTCGATCTGCCGCCAGCGCGCGAAATGGATATGGTTGCCCAGCACGCGATATTGCTCGGCACGCGCCGCCGCGGCGAAGCCGGCTTCCTCGCCATGGTCGCGGATCAGCGCCTGGGCATCGTCGACCGCGGCGCGGTCGGCAAGAAAGGGTGCTGGCAGCTCCATGATGTCCCCGGCCGGTTGCATGAACCTTCGCCCTAGCGCGCCCCTCTCACCGCCGCGTTCCCGAGCGTGATGAACATCCGGGTAAGGTTAATGCGATGGACGCCTGCATCAACCCCACCGCCCGCGAACGTTTCGCCCCTTTGCCGCTGCGATGCGGCGGTGTAAGCAGGGGCTCATGCGCAAAATCCTGAAATATGCCGCCATCGTCCTCGTCCTGCTGCTGATCGCCGCGGGCATCGCCTTCTATGTGATGTCGCGCCCCGACGTCGCGCGCTTCTCGACCGCCGAGCTCAGCGGCCGCGTGCCGGTGATGGCCTCGCAGCGCAACGAGATATTCCCGACGATGAACGTGCCCGAGGCGACGAGCTGGCCCGCGAACGCGGCGCCGACCCCGGCGCCGGGATTGACCGTCGCGCGCTTCGCCGAGGGACTGCAACACCCGCGCTCGATCCTCGTCCTGCCCAACGGCGACGTGCTGGTCGCCGAGGCCGAGAGTCCGCCGCGCCAGGACGGCGGTATCGAGGGCGCAGTGATGAAGCGGATGATGGGCAAGGCAGGCGCGGGCGGCGTGTCGGCGAACCGCATCACCCTGCTCCGTGACGCCGACGGCGACGGCAAGGCCGAGGTCAGGAGCGCCTATATCACCGGCCTCAACTCGCCCTATGGCATGGCGCTGGTCAAGGGCACCCTCTATGTCGCCAACACCGACGCGCTGCTCGCCTTCCCCTATGTCGAGGGCGCGGCCAAAATGGCGGGCAAGGCGAAGAAGATCGCCGACCTGCCCGCGAAGGGCACCAACCGCCACTGGACCAAGAGCCTTGTTGCGGCGCCGAACGGCTGGCTCTATGTCGGCGTCGGCGCCGACAGCAATATCGGCGAAAAGGGCGTGAACAACGAATTCCGCCGCGCCGCGGTGCTCGAGGTGCGGCCCGAGAACGGCTATGTCCGCACCTTCGCCGCGGGCCTGCGCAACCCGGTCGGCCTTGGCTATTATCCGGGCAGCGGCCAGCTCTGGACCGTGGTCAACGAACGCGACATGCTCGGCTCCGATCTCGTTCCCGACTATCTGACCGACGTTGACGAGGGCGATTTCTTCGGCTGGCCCTGGTATTATTGGGGCGGCTTCATCGACCACCGCGTCGAGCCCGAGGCGGAGGACCGCCGCGAATATGTGAAGCGCCCCGACTACGGCCTCGGCGCCCATGTCGCGCCGCTCGGCTTCACCTTCACCCAGGGGCTCGACCTCGGCGAGCGCTGGGCGAACGGCGCCCTGATCGCCCGCCACGGCTCCTGGAACCGCGAGCCGGCGACCGGCTATGACGTGGTGTTCGTGAAGTTCGGCGCCAACGGCAAGCCGGTCGACGCCCTGCCCATCCCCTTCCTGTCGGGCTTCCTCGCCGGCGACGCCAGGACAACCCGCGGCCGGCCCGCCGACGTCAAGGTCGCGAAGGACGGCAGCGCGCTCGTCGCCGACGACACCGGCGGCGTGATCTGGCGCGTCGCGAAGGCGGGATAAGCAAAACCCCTCCTCTTCAGAGGAGGGGCAGCGAGACTTACGCGCTTCGCGCGTTAGTCGCAGCAGGGTGGTGCCTGAAGTCTTGCGCGCTGCCGCGCGCCACCACCCCAACCCCTGCTCCAAAGAGGAGGGGCTTAAGGAATGTCACACCCGCATCGGCATCAGCACATAGAGCGCCGGGCTCTTCTCGCTCTCGCGGATCAGCGTCGGCGCATTGGCGTCGGCCAGATGCAATTCCACGCTGTCGCCGTCGACCTGCCCCAGGATGTCGGACAGGTAACGCGCGTTGAAACCGATCTCCATCGCCTCGCTGTCATAGCCGGCGGGCAGCTCTTCGGCCGCGGTGCCGTTCTCGGGGCTGGTCACGCTCAGCGTGATGCGGTCCTTGTCGAGCCCGACCTTGACCGCGCGCGTCTTTTCGCTCGCGATCGTCGACACGCGGTCGACGCCCTGGAACAGGCTTTTCGGATCGACCTTGAGCAGCTTGTCGTTCGCGGTCGGGATAACGCGGCTGTAATCGGGGAAGGTGCCGTCGATCAGCTTCGAGGTTAGCACGGCGTTGCCGAGCTGGAAGCGGACCTTCGACGCCGACAGGCTGATCTCGACATTGCCTTCGGCCTCGTCGAGCAGCTTGCGGATCTCGCCGACGCATTTGCGCGGCACGATCACGTCGGGCATCCCGGTCGCCCCCTCGGGGCGCGTCACCGTATAGCGCGCGAGCCGGTGTCCGTCGGTCGCCGCGGCCTTCAGCACCGGCCCGGTCGCATCCTCGGCGACGTGCAGGAAGATGCCGTTCAGATAATAGCGCGTTTCCTCGGTCGAGATGGCGAAGCGCGTCTTGTCGATGATCTGGATCAGCTCGGCGACCGGCAGCTCGAAGCTGGTCGGCAGGTCGCCCTCGGCGATCACCGGGAAGTCGTCGCGCGGCAGCGTCGGCAGGTTGAAGTTCGAACGGCCCGCCTTGACCTGCATCTTGCCCTCGGCGGCCGACAGGCTGACCTCGGCGCCCTCGGGCAGCTTGCGGGCGATCTCGAACAAGGTGTGCGCCGACACGGTGGTCGTGCCCGGCGTCTCGACCTTGGCCGCGACGGTCTCGACGACCTGCAGATCGAGGTCGGTCGCCATCAGCTTGAGTTGGCCCGAGGCGTCGGCCTCGATCAGCACGTTCGACAGGATGGGGATGGTGTTGCGCCGTTCGACCACCGACTGGACGTGGCCGAGGCTTTTCAGAAGCACTGCGCGTTCGATCGTCGCTTTCATTCCAATTCGTCATCCCTGTCTTGTCGGGAGAAGTCCCTGAAAGGACGGGAGCCCGCGGGCGATTCGGCGCCGCGATTCCCTGCCCCCGAAAATGCCAACCTTCCTTAACGCACGCACCGCGCCGTGCAAGCCATGCTTGCAAAGCATCCCCAATCGCGCAAACGAAGGCGCAATGCGGCGCGCCCTTCCTCTTCTCCTGTCGCTGGTCCTTCCCGTCGCCGCGGCCGCCGCGCCGGGCGCGCTCGGCATCTTCGACGGCTGGGGCGCGTTCCGCGACGACCGCGCCCCGCGCTGCTACGCCATCGCCGCCCCCGCCGCGACGATCGGCCGCCCGCAGGCAAAGGCTTATGCCAGCGTCGGCTATTGGCCGAAATCGGGCATCCGCGGCCAATTCTACGTCCGCCTGTCGAAGCCGCGCCGCGATGGCGCCGAACTGCGCCTGACCATCGGCAGCCGCCGCTTCATCCTGACCGGCAACGGCGTCCACGGCTGGGCGAGCGACAGGCGCATGGACGCCGGCATCGTCGCCGCCATGCGGTCGGCCCCGAGCATGAGCGTCGAGAGCGTCGCGGAGGGCGGCGGCGCCATCGCCGACACCTACCGCTTGCGCGGCGCCGCCACCGCGATCGATGCCGCCGCGCTGGGATGCGCGAGGTTGCGATAAGCGCCCCCCCCCCCAGACTACGACCGCCCCCTCCCTTCGTCATTCCCGCGAAAGCGGGAATCCCGCTATTTTTTCTTCGTGCCTTCGTGCCTTCGTGCGAGATTCCTTTTGGCTCGCACAAAGGCGCGAAGAAAGTTGATTCCCGCTTTCGCGGGAATGACGGGCATCGCTCCTAATCCCGTCCCAGCCGCGTCAGCGCGCTCGCCAGAAAATCGAGCACGGTCCGCACCCGCGGCACATGGCGCAGCCGTTCGTGGGTCAGCAGCCACAGCCCCGTCGTGTCGTCGGCCTTGGGCGGGATGCAGCGGATCAGGTCGGGCTCGCGGTCGGCGAGGAAGGCGGGCAGGATGGTCAGCCCCATGCCCGAGCGCACCCCGGCGAGCAGGCCCGCCGCCGATCCATATTGCATGACCACCGACTCCTCGAGCCCATATTGCCGCAGCCACGCCTGATAGGGCTCCCAGACCGACCCGCCGCCGCCGATGAAGGGGTGCGCGGCCAGTTCCTCGCGGCCGTGCGGGATGCCATGCCGCCCGGCATAGTCGCGGCTGCAATAGACGGTCCAGGGATTGTCGGCGATGCGCCGCCCGACGAGGCCCGCGCCCGCGGGCTGCTTGCTGCTGCGGATCGCGATGTCCGCCGCGCCCGCCGCCAGGTCGCGCGGCTCGTCCGAGCTGTCGAGGTGGATGTGGATGTCGGGATGCGCCGCGCGCAGGTCGCGCAGGATCGGCGGCAATATGGTGATCGCGAAAATCTCCATCGCCGTCACGCTGACCGTGCCCCCCGCGTCGCGCGAGCGGGCGCCCGCCGCGGCGTCGAAGCGGTCGGCGGCATCGCGCACCGCCGTCGCGCTCGCCAGCATCGCCTCGCCCACCGGGGTCAGCGCATAGCCCGCCGGCCGGCGCTCGAACAGGGTCAGGCCGGTCGCCGCCTCCAGCGCCGCGATGCGCCGCGCCACCGTCGTCTGGCTGACGCGCAGCGCCTGCGCCGCGGCCAGCGTGCTGCCGCTCTCGGCGACGCACAGGAAATATCTCAGATCGTTCCAGTCGAACATGGCGCCTTGTGCGCGATAGGGGCGAAAACCGCATTCTGCAATTTCGCAGAACGGCCGCGCAACATCGTTGCTCCTCGCGCGCGGAGCCCGGGATTATCTCTCATCTCACCGGCTTCCCTCCCCTCCCCCACAGCCGGCCGATGGAGATAGAGATGACCAGGCTTCCGATCCTCGCCGCCCTGACCGCCGCCTTCCTCGCCCAGCCTGCGACGGCCCGGCCCGCGCCCGCGCCGCGGACCGCCGCGGTTGCCCATGCCGACCTCGACCTCGCGACCGAAAAGGGCGTCAAGACGCTCGACCGCCGCATCTGGCGCGCGGTGGTCGCCGTCTGCGGCACCGCCCCCGACTATGACCTCGAAGGCCGGAACGACATCCGCGAATGCCGCCGCGACACCCGCGCCCTCGCCTCGGCCGAGGCCGACCAGGTCATCGCCGATGCGGCGCGGGCCCAGCCGATCCGGGTGACGACCCGCGCCAGATGACCGGCGCGGCAGGTGCGTCACGCGCGCCCGTCGAACGCCGCCCGCGCCGCCTCGACCCTGTCGAGATTCGTTTCCGCCCACAGCCAGACGCCGCAAAAGGCCTCGCCCAGGCTCCGTCCCAGGGCGGTCAGGCTATATTCGACCTTGGGCGGGATGACCGGATGGACCTTGCGGTGGACCAGCCCGTCGCGCTCCATCGCGCGCAGCGTCTGGGTCAGCATCTTCTGGCTGATGCCGGGGACGAGCTGCGCGAGGCGGGTGAAGCGGCAGGTGCCATGCTCCTCCAGCTCTTCGAGCACGAGCAGCGTCCATTTGTCCGCGACTCGCCCGATCAGCTCGTTGACCAGCGTCTCGACGCGCGGATCGACCGGCGCGTCGGGGTCGTAGGACCGTTTTTCCGGCGGCGGCATCGCTGAAAAATCCATTTCTCTCTTCCGGGTAACTATGGCACTTTCCGGTGCCTGCTTTCCTTTGGAGAGTATAGGCATACATAGCCCTCCTCACCACCCCAAGCGAGGAGTTCCCCATGAAGACCACCGGCAATACCATCCTCCTCTCCGGCGGCGGCTCGGGCATCGGGCTCGCGCTCGCGCAGCGCTGGCACGATGCGGGCAATGTCGTGATCGTCACCGGCCGCAACGCGGCGAAGCTGGAGGCCGCGGTCGCGGGCCGCACGAACCTGCACGCGATGCCGCTCGACGTCACCGACCCCGACGCCATCGCCGCCTTCGCAAAGGATGTGACCGCCCGATTCCCGGCGCTCAACATCCTCGTCAACAACGCCGGCATCATGCCGTTCGAGGCGCTCGACGCGCGGCGCGGCCTGACCGACGCCGAAGCGACGATCGCCACCAACCTGCTCGGCCCGATCCGGCTGATCGACGCGCTCGTCGACCATCTGACCGCGCGGGCGGACGGCGCGATCGTCAACGTCTCCTCGGGCCTCGCCTTCGTGCCGTTGCCCAAGGCACCGACCTATTCGGCGACCAAGGCGGCGCTGCACAGCTATACGCAGGCGCTGCGCGTCCAGTTGGAAGGCAAGGCCGAGGTGATCGAACTCGTCCCGCCCGCGGTGCAGACCGAACTGACCCCGGGCCAATCGACGCGCGAGGGCTATATGCCGCTCGACGCCTTCGCCGACGAGGTGATGGCATTGTTCGCGCAGACGCCGACGCCGGCCGAAATCCTGGTGCGGAACGTCCTCCCGCTGCGCAACGCCGAAGCCGACGGCGCGGTCGCCGAACGGCTGGCGTTCCTGAAGGCCCTCTAATCTACACCCTCCCCTTCAGGGGAGGGCAGCGAGACTTACGAACTTGTTCGCTAGTCGCAGCGGGTGGGGCCGTCGACCTTGCGCAAGACCGACGGCCCCACCCCAACCCCTCCCCTGAAGGGGAGGGGCTTGAGATTGCGCTTTTCCTCCTTCCCCCCTATATGCGCGCGCATCATGCAGATCCCCGGCCATATCGACCCGGTCATCACCGGCACCGTTCCGCTGCGCGGCGGCAATCGCGTCGACCTCGTCGGCCTGACGCGCGAGGGGATTCGCGCCGCGCTCGAGGAAGCCGGGCTCGACGCCAAAGCGGCGAAGCTGCGCGGCAAGCAGATCTGGCACTGGATCTATCACCGCGGCGTCACCGAATTCGACGCGATGACCGACATCGCCAAGGCGATGCGCCCGTGGCTGACCGAGCGCTTCATCGTCGGCCGCCCGACGGTGCGCGAGGCGCAGGTGTCGAACGACGGCACCCGCAAATGGCTGCTCGCCGCCGCCGACGGTCAGGAATATGAGATGGTGTTCATCCCCGACGCCGACCGCGGAACGCTCTGCGTGTCGAGCCAGGTCGGCTGCACCCTCAATTGCCGCTTCTGCCACACCGGCACGATGCGCCTCGTCCGCAACCTCTCCGCGGGCGAGATCGTCGGGCAGGTGCTGCTCGCGCGCGACGCGCTGGGCGAATGGCCGAAGGGGACGATGGCCTCGGCCCCCGATGCCGACGACGAGGACGACGACGCCGGCCATTACACCGCCGACGGCCGCATGCTCACCAACATCGTGATGATGGGGATGGGCGAACCGCTCTATAATTTCGACGAGGTCAAGGGCGCGCTGCGGATCGTCATGGACGGCGACGGCCTCGCGCTGTCGAAGCGGCGCATCACCCTGTCGACCAGCGGCGTCGTCCCGATGATGGCGCGCGCGGGCGAGGAGATCGGGGTCAATCTCGCGGTCTCGCTCCACGCGGTGACCAAGGATATCCGCGACGAGATCGTGCCGCTCAACCGCAAATATGGCATCGAGGACCTGCTCGCCGCCTGCGCCGCCTATCCCGGCGCCAACAACGCGCGGCGCATCACTTTCGAATATGTGATGCTGAAGGACAAGAATGACAGCGACGCCGACGCGCGCGAGCTGGTCCGGCTCCTCAAGCAGTACAGGCTGCCCGCCAAGGTCAACCTGATCCCCTTCAACCCCTGGCCCGGCGCGCCCTATGAATGCTCGTCGCCCGAGCGGGTGCGCGCGTTCAGCAATCTGATTTTCGAGGCCGGCATCTCCGCCCCGATCCGTACCCCGCGCGGGCGCGACATCATGGCCGCCTGCGGCCAGCTCAAGAGCGCCGCGACCAAACCGACCCGCGCCGAACTCGACCGCATCGCCGCGGAAAAACAGGCCGCGCTCGGCTAACCCCCTTCGTCATTCCGGCGAAAGCCGGAATCTCGCCCATGGTCGCAATGCAACCGTCGGGATTCCGGCTTTCGCCGGAATGACGGACTCCCTGAAAACAGGCGCTTTCTTTCTATACCGTGTGGTAAAAATAACACAGGTAAGGAAATTGTCACAATCTGAACGATGCGTTCATTGAAGCGACAGGCGCGAACGCCATTTAGGGCCCGGGCCGCGACCCAAAGGGCGTGGCCCGGTTCAAAGCAAAGGAATAGAAAATGAAGAAGTTCGCAGTTGCAGCCGCTCTCCTCTCGGCCGTCGTTGCTGTTCCCGCCATGGCCGCCGACGGCGGCGAAGTCCGCGCCGAAGTGCGCGGCGGCTATGTGACCGGCTCGGGCCTCGACGACGCGACCCTCGGCGCCGCCGTCGGCTATGACTTCGACCTCGGTTCGACGACCTTCGCGGGCGCCGAGATCGCGGGCGACAAGGTGCTCAAGAGCGGCTTCGACGTCCAGTTCTCGGCCGGCGGCCGGATCGGCGCGAAGGTCGGCACCGCGGGCAAGGCCTATGTCACCGGCGGCTACACCTTCACCGACATCGACGATCCCTATGCGGGCGTCGGCTACCAGCATCGCCTGGGGGCCAACACCTATGCCAAGGTCGAATATCGCCACCAGTTCATCGGCAACTTCAGCGATTTCGACACCTTCGCCGCCGGCATCGGCGTCGCCTTCTGATCCTGTCGGACGGAAGATGAACAACGGAAAGGGGCGGTCCCGCGGGGCCGCCCCTTTTTCTTTTGGTGATGGAGGGTTGGCCTGCGGGAAGCGGAACAGCGGCAAACGACCGGTTGCGGACATAAGCGACGTGATCCCCGGCGGAAGCCGGGGTCCAGAGCGTTGGAGAGCCGGCGCTGCGCAGTCGCACTCTGGGCCCCGGCTTTCGCCGGGGATCGTCAAGCGACTACCATCCACCGAAGCCTGCCTTCTCTTTCATCGTCACCCCGGACTTGATCCGGGGTCCCGCTGGATACCAAAATCTGTCGGTGCCTCAAAAAGCGGGACCCCGGATCAAGTCCGGGATGACGAATGTCGGGAATCGACCGGAAGGCGACGATCGGCATTTCATAACCTTGTCATTCCCGCGAAAGCGGGAATCCAACGCGGGGTCAGCCGACGCACGCTCTGGATTCCCGCTTTCGCGGGAATGACAAAGGTGGAGGAACGGCTGCTTCCCACCCCAAGGCCAACGCCACAACCCCCTTCCCTTTCCCATACGCTCGCGCCACGATAGGACCATGACCGCTTTCGCCTATATCGGCGCCGCGCTCGCGGAGATCGCCGGCTGCTTCGCCTTCTGGGCGTGGCTGCGGATGGACAGGTCCGCCTGGTGGCTGCTGCCCGGCCTTGCCTCGCTCGCGCTTTTCGCCTGGCTGCTGACGCTGGTCGACGCCGACCATGCCGGGCGCGCCTATGCCGCTTATGGCGGGGTCTATATCGCCGCGGCGCTGCTGTGGCTGTGGGCCGTCGAGGGCGCGAAGCCCGACCGCTGGGATCTGGTCGGCGCCGCCGTCTGCCTCTGCGGCGCCGCGATCATCCTGTTCGGGCCGCGCGGGAGCTGACAGCCGGTCCCGCGCGACGCGGCCCTATTTGAGCGCGTCGAGCGAAGCGCCGAAGTTGATGTGATAGGGAAGCCCGCCGAGCACGAGCGCGGGCACCGACCGGACCCCCGCGGCCTCCGCCTCGGCGACGCGGCCCGGCGCTTCGCCCAGATGGACGCTTTCGACGTCGTAGCGCGCGGGGTCAATGGCGTCGGCCACCGCCTGTTCGGCGTCGGTGCAAACGCGGCATCCGGCGTGATAGAAAATCGCTTTCTCGGTCATGATCGTCTCCTGCCATCGAGTTATGTATCGACTCGATACCATTTACCTGCCACGCGCGCCGGGATTGCGCAAATGGTTTTTAGTCGATACCAACGTCGGATGACCGACCCGCTTTCCGACCTGCTGGCCCGCACCGCGCGGCTGATCGCGGGGGACGGCCATTCGGCGGGGCTCAAGCCCGTGCAGTGGCAGGCGCTGCGCTATCTCGCGATCGCGAACCGCTTTTCGCGCACGCCGGGCGCGCTCGCCGCCTGGCTGGGGCAGACCAAGGGCACGGTGTCGCAGACCGTCGCGGCGCTCGAACGCAAGGGGCTGGTCGAGCGGACCGGCGACCCCGGCGACCGGCGCCTCGTGCGCCTGTCGCTGACCGACGCGGGACGCGCGATGCTGGGACGGGCGCCCGAAAGCATCGCCGATGCCATGCTCGCGGGACTGACCGCGGCCGACCGCGCGGCCTTCGCCCCCTTGCTCACCCGCATGCTCGCCGACTTCCTCGCCGCGCGCGCCTATCGCCCGTTCGGGCTGTGCGCCGAGTGCCGGCATTTTCGTCGCGACGCCGCGCCGGGAACGCCCCATTTCTGCCGCCTGCTCGGCGTGCCGCTCGACCATGAGGATGCCGCGGCCATCTGCGTCGAACAGGAGGCCGCATGACCCATGTCATCGACGCCCTGCTGACCGGCAAGGCGCGCGTCTTTGGCGACCGGGGCGAGACGAGCGCGATCGCGAAGGATCCTGTCGAAGGACCGCACGCCGTCGGCTTCCTCGGCATCGCGGGCGACGAGCAGGCCGACCTGTCGGTCCACGGCGGCCCCGACAAGGCGATCCACCATTATCCGCGCGACCATTATCCCTTCTGGACCGACGCGCTCGGCGGCCACGCGCTGCTCGCCGCGCCGGGCGCGTTCGGGGAGAATGTCTCGACCCGCGGGCTGGTCGAGAGCAATGTATGCCTCGGCGACCGTTACCGCCTCGGCAGCGCGCTGGTCGAGATCAGCCAGGGCCGCCAGCCCTGCTGGAAGCTCGGCCACCGCTTCGGCGACGCGCGCGTGCCCGCGACCGTCGTCGCGACGCGGCGCAGCGGCTGGTATTACCGGGTATTGGAGGAAGGCCATGTCGCCGCCGGCGACGCGCTCGACCTGCTCGAACGCCCGCTTCCCGACTGGACGGTGGAACGCGTCTTCGCCCTGCTGATCGGCGGCGCCGGCAAGCGCGACCCCGCCGCGCTCCGCGTCCTCGCCGCGATGGACGCGCTGTCGGCAAGCTGGCGGGCAAGGGCGGAGAAGCTGTTGGCTTAGGACCTGTGGGGATTCATCTTGCGGAATCCGACCGGTGTCGAAAAAGCCGCGTGTCCCCGCGAAGGCGGGGACCCAGAGCGGCCTTGCGCCAACCCGCGATGGGTCCCCGTCTTCAGCCTTTGGCTGAAGTTCATCCTGAGCGCCCGCCCTGCGGGCAGTCGAAGGGCGGGGACGCACGGTTTTACCGTCACAGTGCCGCCGAAACCCGAACCCCAATATCCCCAGGATGACCGTTCTTGCGGCCCGGCGAAAGCCGGGGAAGCAATCTCCAGCTATCGGCAAGACAGGACGAGGGCTGGAGATTGCTTCGCCCCCGGATCAAGTCCGGGGTCCTCGCAAGGACTCCCAGCTATTCCGTATCCGGCAACGCCTCCTCGACCAGCGGCGCCAGCCCCTGCGCGATCACCCCCACCCCCTTCGCATTGGGGTGGATATGGTCGCCCAGCATCAGCGACGGGTCGGTCACGACATCGTCGAGGATGAAGGGATAGAGGCTCGCGCCATATTTCGTCGCCAGCTCGGGATAGATGGGGTCGAACGCCTTCGCATAGTCGGCGCCCAGATTGGGCGCGGCGACCATGCCGGTCAGCAGCACCGGAATGTCCCGCCGCTTGAGCTCGGCCAGCATCGCGTCGAGATTGGCGCGCGTCTCCGCCGCGTCGATCCCGCGCAGCATGTCGTTGCCGCCGAGGCCGAGCAGGACGAGCGCGGGCTTGCGCGCCGCATGGTCGAGCACGAAGGCCAGCCGCTGCCGCCCCGCCGCGGTCGTGTCGCCCGAAACCCCGGCGTTCTGGACCCGCGCGGTCACCCCGTCGGCAGCGAGCGCGGCCTGAAGCTGCGGCGCCAGCCCCTCCTTCGGCCCCAGCCGGTAACCGGCATAGAGGCTGTCGCCGAAGGCGATGACCAGCGGCGCATCGGCGGGGACGGCGGGCGCCTCGGCCTTCGCCGCCTGCTTCGCGGCGGGCGCCGCCGCGTCGCCGCACGCCGCGAGCGGTTGGCAAAGCACAAGGACGCAACCATATATCGAGGCAGAACGCCATCCGGCCGTTTTCATTTCCAAAGGGTCCCTTCGTGTCCGACACGCCCCGACACCAGAATTCTCTGGCGCCAGAGCCGGCGATCGCCGCCCATAATGTGACGCTGACGCTGGGGAGCGACAAGGCCCCGGTCGAAATATTGCGCGGGGTCGATTTCGAGGTGCAGGCCGGCAGCTCGGTCGCGCTGCTCGGCCCGTCGGGGTCGGGCAAGAGCTCGCTGATGGCGGTGCTCGCGGGGCTCGAACGCGCGAACGGCGGCAGCATCCGCGTCGCCGGGCTCGATTTCGGCGCGATGGACGAGGACGGGCTGGCGCGGGCGCGGCGCGGGCGGATCGGCATCGTGCTCCAGGCCTTTCATCTGCTGCCGACGATGACGGCGCTCGAAAATGTCGCGGTGCCGCTCGAACTGGCGGGGATCACCGATCCCTTCGGACGCGCGGCGCGCGAACTGGAGGCGGTGGGCCTCGGCCACCGGCTGACCCATTATCCCGCCCAGCTTTCGGGCGGCGAGCAGCAGCGCGTCGCGATCGCCCGCGCGATGGCGAGCGAGCCCGCGATCATCTTCGCCGACGAACCGACCGGCAACCTCGACACCGCGACCGGCCATGCGATCATCGACCTGATCTTCGCCCGCCGCGCCGCGCTCGGCGCGACCCTGCTCATCATCACCCACGATCCCGACCTCGCCGACCATTGCGACCGCGTCGTCACCATGCACGACGGCCGGATCGAGGAGCGGGCGGCATGAACCAACTCACCGGTGCCAAGGAGGGCTCGTTCCGATGATCCCCCTCGCTACGCTCTGGCGGATCGCGCGGCGCGATCTGGCGGCGCGGATTCGCGGGCTGCGGCTGCTCGCGCTGTGCCTGTTCCTCGGCGTCGCGACGCTCGCCGCGATCGGCAGCCTGACCCGCGGCATCACCGCCGAGCTGGAGGCACGCGGGCAGACGATCCTCGGCGGCGACGTCGAATTCGAACTGCCCCAGCGCGAGGCGGCGCCCGCCGAGCTCGCCGCCTTCCGCCGCGCCGGCGATACCTCCGCAACGGTGCGGATGCGCGCGATGGCGAACGCGCCCGGCGGCGACGCGCTGCTCGCCGAGCTGAAGGCGGTCGACGCCGCCTATCCGCTCTACGGCACGATGCGGCTCACCGGCGGCGCGCGGCGCGGCCCGCCGCCGCCGGGCGGCGTCTGGATCGGCCCCGACCTCGCCTCGCGGCTCGCGCTGACCACCGGATCGCGCGTGACATTCGGCGAAAAGACGTTCCGCGTCGACGGCATCATCGCCGACGAGCCCGACCGGCTCGGCGAGGGATTCACCCTCGGCCCGGTGGCGATCATCGGCATGGACGACCTGCCCGCGACGCGGCTGATCCAGCCGGGCAGCCTCTATCAGAGCAAATATCGCGTCCGCCTGCCCGCCGGCGCCGATCCCGCGGCGGTGGGCAAGCGGCTGACCGCCGAATTTCCCGACGCGGGCTGGGACGTGGGCGACCGCAGCAACGGTGCGCCCGGAACGCGGCGTTTCATCGAGCGGATGGGGCAGTTCCTGTCGCTGGTCGGACTCGCCGCGCTGGTCATCGCCGGGATCGGCGTCGGCAACGGCGTCGCCAGCTATCTCGCGGGCAAGCGCCCCGGCCTCGCGACGCTGAAGATATTGGGCGCCGACAGCGCCGCGGTGATGCGCATCTATGCACTGCAGATCCTGACCGTCGCCGCGGCGGCGATCGCCGCCGGACTGCTGGTCGGGGCGCTCGCCCCGTCGCTCATCGCCGCGGTCGCGGGCGACGCATTGCCGGTCAAGCCCGGGCTCGCCGTCTACCCGCTGCCGCTGGCGGTCAGCGCCGCCTATGGCCTGCTGATCGCCATCGCCTTCGCCCTGCCCCCGCTCGCGGCGGCGCGGCGAGTGCCCGCGGCGGGGCTGTTTCGCGCCACCGTCGACGGCCTCGCCCGGCCCGAACCGCGCACGCTGCTCGCGGTCGGCGCCGCGCTGGCGGCGATCGTCGCGCTCGCGGTCGGCACCGCGCGCGAACCGCTGTTCGCGCTCGGCTTCGTCGGCGCGGCGGCGGGGCTGCTCCTGCTCCTCGTCGGACTCGGCTGGGCGGTGCGCCGCGTCGCGAGCCGCCTGCCGCGCCCGCGCCGCCCGCTGCTCCGCCTCGCGCTCGCCAATCTCCACCGGCCGGGCGCGGCGACCGGGGCGCTCGTCGTCGCGCTCGGGCTCGGGCTGACCCTGTTCGTCGCGCTCGCCGCGATCCAGACCAGCATCACCGCCGAAATCGCCCGCACCGTGCCGCAGCGCGCGCCGAGCTTCTTCGTCCTCGACATTCCGCGGGACGGCGCGGCGCGCTTCCGGTCGCTGGTGGCCGGCGCCGACCCGTCGGCCGAGGTCAACCTGATCCCCGCGCTGCGCGGCCGCATCGCCGAATATGCGGGCCAGCGCGTCGACGAGCTCGCCGAACTGCCCGAGGGCGCGTGGGTGCTGCGCGGCGACCGCGGCCTGACCTACAGCCCGACGCTGCCGAAGGGCAGCACGCTCGTCGGCGGCCAATGGTGGCCCGCCGACTATCAGGGACCGCCGCTGGTCAGCGTCGAGCAACAGGTCGCGGCATCGCTCGGCCTCACGCTCGGCGACACGCTGACCGTCAACATCCTCGGCGTCGAGGTGCAGGCGCGGGTCGCCTCCTTCCGCACCGTCGAGTGGGACAATTTCGGCCTCAACTATGTGCTCGTCTTCTCGCCGGGCGCCTTCGACGCGGCGCCGCACAACATGGTCGCGACGGTCGCGGTCGGACCGCAGGCCGAGGCCGCGCTCGCGCGCGGCATCCCGCGCGCCTTCCCCTCCGCCTCGCTGATCGCGGTGCGCGACGTGGTCAGCCAGGTCACCGACCTGCTCACCCAGATGGCCCGCGCGATCGCCGCCGCCGCGAGCATCGCGATCCTCGCCGGCATCGCGGTGCTGATCGGCGCGATCGCCGCGAGCCGCGAGCGCCGCGTCTACGACAGCGTGATCCTGAAGCTGCTCGGCGCGACGCGCGGGCAGATATTGGGGGCGCAGGGCGTCGAATACGGCCTGTTGGCGCTGGTTCTCGCGGTGCTGGCGCTCGGGCTCGGGCTGGCAGCGGCGTGGTATGTGGTGACGCGGATCTTCGACTTCGCCTTCGCCCCCGATCCGCTGATCGTCGGCCTGACGCTGGCGGGCGGCGCCGGCCTGTCCTTCCTGATCGGCATCGCGGGAAGCTGGCCCCTGCTGTCGGCCCGCCCCGCCCGCGCCTTGCGGAGCCTTTAGGACGCCCGCCGCCGCGGCCGTTCCATCGGCCACGCCGGCCGGTGGGCGTCCGACAGCCGCTGCGCCTCCTCCGCCGCGACCCCCAGGTCGGTCAGCACCCGCACCAGCGCGTCGGCGGGCGCGACCGCGATGTCGGGCTGCACCCCGCCGCCTTCCCAATCCTCGCCGGTCACCGGATCATAGGTCCGCCCGACCGGGATGAAGGCCCGAAAGCCCCCGCCCAGCTCCTCGCCGCGCCCGAAATGATTGGCGCCGCCCGTCGCGCTGCCCACCAGCACGCCGCGGCGCGTGTGCTTCATCGCCAGCGCGAAATGCTCGGCCGCCGATCCGGTCCCGCCCGATGTCAGCACATAGACTTTCGCGTCGCGCAGCCGCGCGTCGCCGTTCGGCGTCACCCAATGCTCGCGCGTCACCATGCCGGGATCGCCCGCGACCAGCCGCAGCCCGACATCCTCGTCCAGCGGTCCCTCGCCCGATTCGTCGACCGAGGCGCGCGTCGCCATGGTGACGAGCCGCGTCGGCCTGTCGAAAAGCCAGGGAAAGATGACGTTCATCTGCTCGATCCCGCCGCCGCCATTGGTGCGGATATCGAAGACGACCGCCCTGGCATCGGCATGGTCGGCCATGAATGTCGCCGCCGTCGCGGTCACCGCCGCATCGTCGGGAAACAGGTTGAAGCGGATGAAGGCGATCCCCGGCGCGATCCACCCCGCCTGCTCGACCGGCGGCTTCGGCCCGCGCGGCCTGCCGGTGCGCCCGCCCGGCGGCGGCACGGCCCCCTCGGGCGGACGCACGTGCAGATGCCCGTCGGGCTGCACCGCGTTCACGTCGGCGTCGAGCGCGCGGGCGAGCGCCGCGCCCGCCAGCGGCGCATAGCGTCCCGCCGCGATGCCCGCGCGGATCGCGGCGGCATAGCGCCGGCCCGTCCCGGGATAGACATAGTCGCGTTCGAGCAGCGTCGCATAGCGTTCCGCGACGGCATTGGCGTCCGCCTCGACCTCCTCGGCCGCCGCCGGCACCGCCGGGGCGGAAAGCGCGGCGCCGCTCGCGGCGAGCAGCAGCGCGGACAGGATCAGGCGCGATCGACTCATGACAAACCTCCAGCACGACTCCCGGTCGGCCCAAGGCGTATCATATCTTCAATACGGATCAACTACATTTGTAGTCGATAACGCTCAGCGCCGCCGCCCGGCCCAGATCAGCAGCGCGCCGACCACCGCGAGGATCGCGCCGTTGCGCGTCCACACCCGCTCGCCGAGCATGAAGCTGCTCGCGGGCCAGCGCACGACGTCCAGTCCCTGCAATATCCACAGCAGCCCCATCAGCACCGCCGCGATGCCGACGATCGTCGCCAGCCCCTTGACGAACCCCATGCCACCTCTCCTCGCTCTCCGGCCCGCGACAGGCTGACACAAAGCCGAGCGCCTGTCACGCGCGCCGCTGCAGCCCGATCAGCGGCCGCAGCCAGCCGATCCGCCGCCCGCCGAGATAGAAGGCCCAGCATCCGGCGACCGTCGCCGCGACCAGGATCGGGAAGGAGGCGGCCGGCCCCACTCCGCCGAGCAGCAGCCAATAGCCGACGAGCACGATCACCGTCTGGTGGATGATGTAAAAGGGGAACACCGCCTCGGCGAGCATCGGGCGCCTCGCATGGTCGCGGTTCCAGAAGCGGTCGGCGATCCCGACCAGCGCGACGATCGCCGCCCAGCCCTGCACCAGCCGCACGGCCATGAACCAGGTCACGACCCCCGCCGGCGGCGGCCCCTCGCCGGGCGACGCCCAGATCGCCCACGCCACAGTGGCATAGGCCACGACCGCGAGGCCCGCCGCCGTCCGCCAGCAGCGCGCCACCGCCATGAACAGCACCGGCCGCACGCGCAGCAGCCAGCCGGTGAAGAAGGGCACCAGATAGTGAAGATGGTTCGGCCCGTCGTCGAACAGCGCGTGCGTCTCAGGGTAGCCGGGAAAGGCGAACAGGATCGCCATCCACGCCGCGAGCGGCAGGACCAATATCCCCCAGCCGCCGAGCAGCCGCGCCGCGCCATCGGCGATCCGCCCCCGCGCCGCCTCGGGCACGAGCAGAAGCGGGAGCACCGCCAGCAGCGTGTAAACAAAGAGATAGACGACGAACCACAGATGCTGCCACGTCGGCAGCACGATCCCTTCGAGCGTGCCGAAGCGGAAATAGTCGTGTGCCCAGAAATGCGCGAAGCTCCCGGCATAGCCATGCTGGGTGACGAGCTCGATCCACGGCTGCACCGGGATGACGACGACCATGCCGAAGGCGAGCGGGATCAGCAGCCGCGCGCTCCGCGAGCGCAGGAACGCACCCGGCGCGCCCAGCTTCGCGAACAGCGCCGCGCTCGCATAGCCCGAGACGAGAAACAGCAGCGGCAGCCGCCAGCTGTTCGTCGCCATCATCGGAATTTGCACCCAATCCATCGGGTGCGGGGTTTTGACGTGCCAGCCCCACGGCACGAAAACCATGCCGATATGATAGAGGATCAGCAGCGCGAAGGCGCCGATCCGTAGCCAGTCCATTCCATAATGTCGCTTTGCGTCCGTCACGGCGAATCTCCTTTGCCGGTTTCCGCCGCAGCCGCTAATCGGAAAGGCGACCGGCGGGCGATCCCGGCGGGACGAGCAGCGGAGCCGGTGTGACGGACAAAGAGGCGCGAGGGACGAGCGGCGGCGGTGCCGGGACGAGCGGATTAAGCGCCCGCGCGCTCACCGCGCTGCTGCTGACCGCGATCTTCCTCTTCGGGCTCGTCCGCATCGCCGCCAACGTCTATTCCTACATCGCCGACCGCGAGGGCGCGGGCCTCGCGACCTCGCCGGTGATTGCCTGGATGCTCGAGGGCAGCAGCCTCGTCGCCTGGGCGATGATGATGATCCCGTGCTGGTTCGCGGTCCAGCACATCCGCCCGCCGCGCGTTCCGCTGCCCGCCACGGTCCTGATCCACGCGCTGCTCGCGATCCCCGTCTCGCTCGGGCATATCGCGCTGATGGTCGCCTTCCGCACCGCGCTCTGGTGGATGATGGGGATCGGCTATCATTTCACCGCGCCCGACGGATCGCCGATCCTCTACGAATTCCGCAAGGACCTCTCGGCCTATGTCGAGCTCGTCTTCATCCTCTTCCTCGTCCAGTGGCTCGTCGCGCGCTACGCCGCCCCGCCCGCCGCGTCGCCCGAACGCCGCACGCTCGCAGTCGGCGACGGATCGGTCACCCACCATCTTCCCATGGGCGAGATCGAGCATGTCGCGGCGGCGGGCAACTATGTCGAGATCGCCTGGCGCGGCGAACGCCTGCTCCACCGCGCGACGCTGAGCGCCGTCGAGGCCGAACTCGGCCCCGCCTTCGCCCGCATCCACCGCAGCCGCCTCGTCCGCCGCGCCGCGGTGCGCCGCGTCGTCACCCACAAGAGCGGCGATTTCGACGTCGAAACCGAAAGCGGCGACACGCTGCGCGGCAGCCGGCGCTATCGGGAGAATGTGGAGGGGTGAAATAGCCCCTCCCCTTCAGGGGAGGGGTTGGGGTGGGGGCCATCGCCCTCGCGCAAAGCCTCTGGCCCCCACCCGCTGCGACTAGCGAACAAGTTCGCAAGTCTCGCTGCCTCCCTGAAGGGGAGGGCGTGGTTCAGGACCCCACCACCCGCCACGCCAGCCCGGCAAACTCGCACAGCAGCGGCCGCGTATCGCGCGGGTCGATGATATCCTCGACCCCGAATTTCTCCGCCGTCCGGAACGGCGAGCGCACCCGGTTCAATCGCTCGCGGATCGCTTCCAGATGCGCCGCCGGGTCCGCGGCCGCCTCCAGTTCGCTCTTGTAGGCGACCTCGACCCCGCCCTCGATCGGCAGGCTGCCCCAGTCGCCCGACGGCCAGGCGAAGCGATACTGGAAGCGCTCGGCGTTCGACATCGCGCTCCCCGCGATGCCATAGGCGCGCCGCACGACGACCGACGCCAGCGGCACCGTCGCGCGATAGATGGCGTTCATCGCCTGCACCCCGTACCGGATCGTCCCCGTCCGCTCGGCCTCGCCGCCGATCATGAAGCCGGGATTGTCGACCAGGTGGACGATCGGCAGCCGGAACTGGTCGGCCAGCTTCACGAAGCGCTCGGCCTTCTCGCTCGTCTTCGCGTCCCACGATCCGCCGAGATAGGAGGGATCGCTCGCCAGCACCGCGACCGGCCAGCCGTCGAGCCGCGCGAAGGCGGTGATGACCGCCCGCCCCCAGCGCGCGCCCATTTCGAAGACGCTGCCCCGGTCGAACACCGCCTCGGCGATGCGCCGCATCGAATAGACCTGCTTCGCCGCGCGCGGCACCGCCGACAGCAGCGCCTCCTCGCGCCGGCCCGCCGGATCGCCGCACGCCATCCGCGCCGCGCGCTCGTGGATCGACGAGGGCAGATAGGACAGGAACCGCCGCGCCGCCGCGAACGCCTCGGCCTCTGATCCCACCTCGTCGTCGACCACCCCGTTGCGCGTATGGACGTCGCTGCCGCCCAGCTCCTCGCGATCGAGCGTGTCGCCGATCGCCGCCGCGACCGCCGGCCCCGCCGCGAACAGTTGCGACAGCCCGCGCACCATGATGCTGTAATGGCTCGCCACGACTCGCGCCGCGCCCAGCCCCGCCGTCGGCCCCAGCGCCAGCGCCACCACCGGCACCGTGTCGAGGTTGGCGATGATCTGGTCCCAGCCCGGAACGTGCGGGATATAGGTATAGCCCATATCCTCCAGCGTCCTGACCGACCCGCCGCCGCCGGTGCCGTCGATCATGCGGATCAGCGGCAGGCGATATTCATGCGCCATCGCCTCGCACTGGACGAATTTGCGGTGCAGCGCCGCATCGGCCGCGCCGCCGCGCACGGTGAAATCGTCGGCCGAGGCGACCACCGGCCGCCCGTCGATATTCGCGCGCCCGAAGATGAAATTGCTCGCGGCAAGATCCTCCAGCTCGCCGTCGGGGCCGTAGGTCCCCCGCCCCGCGATCTTGCCGATCTCGCGAAAGCTGCCCGGATCGACGATCGCATCGAGCCGCGCCCGCGCGTCCATCTTGCCGCGGCCATGCTGGCGCGCGACCTTCTCGGCCCCGCCCATCGTCTCGGCCATCTCCCGCCGCGCGGCGAGCTCGTCGACTTCCTTTTTCCAGCTCATAGGCCCAACGCTACCTTACGTTAACGGAAACGTCATTCCCCAAAATGATTCCCCTCCCGCAAGCGGGAGGGGCAGCGAGACTTGCGAACTTGTTCGCTAGCCGCAGCGGGGTGGGCATCGACGCGACGCAGAGAGCCCACCCCATTGCGGCTAGCCAGCAAGCTGGCAAGCCTCATTGCCCCTCCCGCAGGCGGGAGGGGATGGCGCTTGCCCGCTCTCCTCCCGCTGCTATCGTCGCGCGATGACCCGCCGCCTCGCCTTCGCGCTCGCCGCCACGCTTCTTGCCGTCCCGCCCGCACCCGCCGCCGAAACCAGCCCCGAAAAGGCCATTCCCGGCGTCGCCGACCCTTACAAGACCGACGTTTTCGATCCCGACGCCGACCCGATGGCCGAAATCGACGCCGCGCTCGCCGCCGCGAAGGCCTCGGGCAAGCGCGTCCTCCTCGTCATGGGCACCAACACATGCCACGACAGCGCCTGGTTCGCGAACCTGATCGCCACCGACCGCTTCGCCGCCGTCCGCGACCGCTACGTCCTCGTCTATGCCGACATCGGCATGCCGCACGTCGATTTCGTCCGCCATCCCGAGGTGCCGAAGCGCTTCGGCTTCCGGATCAAGGGCACGCCGACCATCGCGATCCTCGATGCGGACGGCCGCGTCCTCAACCGCAAGGCGGCACCCAAATGGCGCAACGCCGCCAGCCGCGGCGCCGACGAAATCTACGACGAACTGAGGTGAAGAACGGCGTCCGCGTCAACAACTCAACATCGACGGCGCGGGCATGGCGGGTTTTCGGTAAGGTCTTTCCGTTCTGGACCTCTTCTTTCTCGTCACCCTGAACTTGTTTCAGGGTCCATGGCCTGCCGATTCCTTCGGCGCAGAGCAGGATGAGAGGTCCGGCCATGGATGCTGAAACAAGTTCAGCATGACGCGGCTGAGAGGCCGTTCCCGACCCCCTTTCGGCTGTTCCTTCCTGATCTGGCCGTCATGACGGGAATCGACCCCAAAGATGACGTCGCCCCAGCGAAAGCTGGGGCCGCTGCCGGCCTGTTCCTTCGCTGCCGTGACAAGGGGATGGCGGCCCCAGCTTCCGCTGGGGCGACGGTTATGGTTGCTTCGTCCGCTCCCACCTCATTTCGGACATTCGCAGCTGATCCAACCCCCGATGGCCGGTTCGACCGGTTGCGGACATAAGCTACGTGATCCCCGGCGGAAGCCGGGGTCCAGAGCGTTGGAGAGCCGGCGCTGCGCAGTCGCACTCTGGGCCCCGGCTTTCGCCGGGGATCGTCAAGCGACTGCCATCCACCGAAGCCTGCCTTCTCTTTCATCGTCACCCCGGACTTGATCCGGGGTCCCGCTGGATGCCGAAACCAGTCGATGCCTCAAAAAAGCGGGACCCCGGATCAAGTGCGGGATGACGAAATGGAATGAGCGTCCGTCCGCTCCCCACCCCAAAACCGCCGCCTGCGGCGGTCATTCCAAACGGCATAGCGCCACCGAAAAGGAGGCCGGGTCTCATCGCTCAATCTCCGCTACAGCCCTCCCATGCGCCCCGATTCGCCCTCGCCGCTCATCCCCTTCCTCGTCGCCTGCGCGGGGATCGCGACCTATTCGTCGATGGACGTGCTGATGAAGGGGCTGTCGATCGGGATCGGCGCCTATAATGCGGTATTCTGGCGCAATGTCGCGGGGGCGCTGCTCAGTGGCCTCGTCTATTTCGGCGCGCGGCCGGCGCGGCCCGACGGCGCCGCGATGCGCATCCATGCGCTACGCTCGCTGTTCGTCGCGATGATGGCGCTCGGCTTCTTCTGGGCGCTCGCGCGGCTGCCGATGGCGGAGGCGATCGCGCTCGCCTTCGTCGCGCCGCTGCTCGCGCTCTACATGGCCGCGATATTCCTCGGTGAACGGATCGGGCGGCGCTCGATCGCCGCCTCGCTGCTCGGCTTCGGCGGGGTGCTGGTCATCGTCGCGGGCAAGCTCGGCGGCGGACAGCGCGACTCCGAAGCACTGCTGGCGGTCGGCGCGGTGTTCCTCTCGGCGATCTGCTACGCCTACAACCTCATCCTCGCGCGGCGGCAGGCGAAGATGGCGGGGCCGATGGAGATCGCCTTCTACCAGAATCTGTTCGTCGCGCTGTTCCTCGCGCTCGCCGCGCCGTGGTTCGCGGCGCTGCCCGGCACCGCCCATGCCGCGCCGATCGCCGGCGCCGCGCTGCTCGCCACGATATCGCTCCTCCTGCTCAGCTGGGCCTATGCCCGCGCCGAGGCGCAGATTCTCGCGACCACCGAATATACCGGCTTCCTGTGGGCGATGCTGTTCGGCTGGACCTTCTACGCCGAGCCGGTGACGCTGCCGACGCTCGCCGGCGCGCTGCTGATCGTCGTCGCCTGCCTGATCGTCGCCCGCAAGGCCCCGCACGGCGACCCGATCGAGCCGGCGGCGGCTTAATCCCCCTCCCGCTTGCGGGAGGGGTTAGGGGAGGGCCTGTTTCGTCGGTCCGCTTCGCAACAGCCCCTCCCCCGGCCCCTCCCATAAATGGGAGGGAAGGAGATCACACCGCCGCGCGCGCCAGCCGGTCGTTGATCGCCGCGCCCAGTCCCTCGTCCGGGATCGCCGCCACCGCGATCCGCGGCTTCGCGCTCGCCGCCCCCGCGTGGAGCGCATCGAACAGATGCGCCGCCGCCTCGGTCAGGTCGCCCGCCACGCTCAGATCATAGTCGCCCGCCAGCCCGCCGAAGCCGATACCGAACTCGTCGCCCGCAAAATCCGCCGCCCCCAGCCGCACCGGCTTGCCCGGCGCATAATGGCTCGCCAGCATCCCCGGCGCCACCACCTCCGTCCCCCCGCGCCCCGTCACCGGCAGCCCGCTCGCTTCGCCCAGCATCGCCGCGGTCACCGGCCCCGGCCGCAGCACCTGAACGGCGCCGTCCACGACCCGCGCGATCGTCGATTCGACCCCCGCCGTCGTCGCCCCGTCGTCGATCACCAGCGCGATCCGCCCGCCCAGACTCGCCAGCACATGCCCGGCTTTCGTCGGGCTCACCCGCCCGCTCGCATTGGCGCTCGGCGCCGCGAGCGGGGCGCCGGTCGCGGCGAGCAGCGCCTGCATCGCGCGGTGCCCCGGCACGCGCAACGCGATCGTGTCGAGCCCCGCCGTCGCGATCCGCGCCACCGGGCAATCGGCCGACCGCGGCACCACCAGCGTCAGCGGCCCCGGCCAGAAGGCTTCGGCCAGCGCCCGCTCGGCCGCGCCGAACACGCCGAGCCGCCCGGCCGCCGTCCGATCGGGCACATGCACGATCAGCGGATTGAAATCGGGCCGCCCCTTCGCGGCATAGATGCGCGCGACGGCCTCGGCATTGCACGCGTCGGCGGCGAGGCCATAGACGGTCTCGGTCGGCACCGCGACCGGCTGCCCCGCGCCGACCAGCCGCGCGGCGCGCGCGATCGCGGCATCGCCATAGGGGGCGACCCCGGTTGCCACACTCTCGATTGGACGCTCGGCCATGCCGCGCTATAGCGCCGGGCGCAACGGAATCACCCCCCAAAACGGGACACCCCATGACCTACACCGCCCCGACCACCGAACAGCTTTTCGTCCTGGGCCATATCGCGCGCATCGACGCGATGGCGCAGCACGAGCGCTTCGCCGCCGCGACCCCCGACATGGTCGAGGCGATCGTCGCCGGAATCGGCGATTTCGCGGCCGAGGTCTATGCGCCGCTCAACCGCGTCGGCGACACCGACAACCCGAAATGGAACGACGGCAAGGTCACCATGCCCCCGGGCTTCAAGGACGCCTACCGACAGTTCGTCGAGGCCGGCTGGGGCAGCATCGACGCCCCCGGCGCCTATGGCGGGCAGGACCTGCCCTTCACCCTCGCCACGGTGGTGATCGAGGCGCTGGGCAGCGCCAACATGGGCTTCTCGCTCTGCAACATCCTGACCCCCGGCGCGATCCACGCGCTGAAGGCCTATGGCACCGAGGAGCAGCGCCGGACCTGGCTCCCCAGGCTCGTCACCGGCGAGTGGAACGGCACGATGAACCTGACCGAGCCCGCCGCGGGCAGCGACGTCGGCGCGTTGCGCACGGTCGCCGAAAAGGTGACCGACGGCGAGCACGCCGGTCTCTACCGGATCAGGGGGCAAAAGATCTTCATCACCTTCGGCGAGCACGACCTCACCGACAATATCGTCCACCTCGTCCTCGCGCGCACCCCCGGCGCGCCGGAGGGGACGCGCGGCATCTCGCTCTTCCTCGTCCCCAAATACCGCCTCGACGCGGACGGACGGCCGACGATTTCCAACGGCGTGCGCTGCGCCTCGATCGAGCACAAGCTCGGCATCCACGGCTCGCCGACCGCGGTGATGATCTATGGCGAGGAGGAAGACTGCCTCGGCGAGATCGTCGGCGAGGAAATGGGCGGGATGCGCGCGATGTTCGTGATGATGAACAACGCCCGCCTGATGATCGGCTGCCAGGGCGTCCAGATCGGCGAGCGCGCGACGCAGCAGGCGGTCCGCTTCGCCGCCGAGCGCGTCCAATCCGCGCTCGCCGGCTCGCCCGACCGCACCCTGGTGACGATCGATCGGCACCCCGACGTCCGCCGCATGCTGTGGCGGATGCGCGCGCAGACCGAGGCGGCGCGCGCGCTCGTCTATTATGCCGCGGCGCAGACCGATTTCGGCAAATTGGGCGACGAGGCCGCGGCGATGCGCGCCGAGATCCTGATCCCGCTGGTGAAGGCGCACGCGACCGACATCGGCTGCGAGGTCGCGAGCCTCGGCATCCAGGTCCATGGCGGCATGGGCTTCATCGAGGAAACCGGCGCCGCGCAGCATTATCGCGACGCGCGCATCGCCCCGATCTACGAAGGCACCAACGGCATCCAGGCCGCCGACCTCGTCGGGCGTAAGCTCGGCATGGCGGGCGGCGACCTGATCCGCGGCCTGATCGACGATATCGCCCACGGCGCGGGCGAGGAATTCCCCGAACTGGCGCAGCTCGCCGATGCCTGCCGCGCGGTCACCGACTGGATGGCGAAGGCGCCGCTGCCCGACCGGCTCGCGGGCAGCTATCCCTATCTGACCATGCTCGCGACGGCGACCTGCGGCTGGCTGATGGCGCTCCAGCATATCGCGGCGAAGGCGGCGCTCGAGGAGGGAACCGGCGACACCGCTTTCCTCGAAGCGAAGGTCGCCTCGACGCGCTTCTATCTGCAACAGATCGTCCCCGCCGCCGCCGGCCTCGCTCCCGCGGCGCTCGCCGGCGACGCAGCGCTGCCCGCCCTCGCCTGAATCGCGCCCGAAACCGCCCCTGCGCCGTCGCCGGCGCATGGCGGCGGCGGGACCATGATTAACGCGATGATAACCATCGGTGGCTAACCCCGTCCGGCAACGGCCGGAGATGCGCGGGTGCCGCTCATAGTCAAGAAGATGATCATCAGCTGGCGCTCGTTCGCGCTGTCGGTGCTGCTGTGCGTCGTCGTCGGCCTCTCGACCCTCGCCGAACCGCTCGACATGTTCGTCGAAGCCGCGATCGGCCGCCTCGGAAACCGGCCGGTTTCGGGCGATATCGTCGTCGTCTCGCTCGATGAGCGCAGCCTCGCGAGCGCCGACGGCGGAGATTACAGCCCCACGCATCACGCGGCCATCATCAACGCGGTGCGCAAGGCCGGCGCGAAGCGGCTATTCATCGATTTCGACTATCATCGGCGCGAGAATGACCGTGATTTCGGCGCTCTGACCGACGCGGTGAAGCGCTGGGGCGATCGCATCGTCCTGGCTGTGGCGACGCGCGGGGTGCCGGGTTCGCAGGCCGAAGACAGCTTCTTTCCCAGCAGCAAATTCGGCACCGCGGCAAGACGCGCGAGCATCGCCTGGGAAAGTGAATATTGGCAGGCTTGGAATTTGCCGCGGGCTTTCGTCGCCGACGGACATCTGCTTCCCAGCTTTGCCTCGGTTCTGGCCAGCAAACCGATCGGCGGACCCGAAAGTTTTCGTCTCGATCTCTTCTACGACACGGGCACGATCAGGCAGTATAGCGCAGTCGACGTCACCGACGGCCGGATCGGCGCCGGCGAGCTGGCCGGCAAGGACGTCATCTTCGCACCGACGGCCGCTTCCTATCAGGACAGCTTGTATCTGCCCGGTCACGACATGGTTCCGGGCGTCTTCCTGCACGTCGTCGGTGCCGAAACGCTGAAGCGTGGCGATCCCGTCGATATCGGCTGGACTCCAGCCTTCGCGCTTTCGCTCGCCATGCTCCTGCTGACCTTGACCACCCGGCTCCAGCGCTGGTTCACATCGATCGCGCTCGCCACCACCGTCACACTCATCGCCGCCAAGGTAATCCTCGCCGGCATGCTCGTCACCTCGTCGGTCGGCGCCGCGCTCTGCCTGGTCGCCGCGATCAGCGCCAACGTCTCGCGCAACCGCCGCCGCGCCTCGGCGCAGCGCGAGAATCCGGTGTCGGGCCTGCCCAATTTCGAGGCGCTGCGCGGCCAGGCGCCGTTCGGCAGCGCCACCGTCATCGCCGCGCGCATCGTCAATTTCGAGGATCTCGCCGCCTTCCTGCCCGGCGAGGGCAGCCAGCAGCTCGTCGACCAGGTCGCGCGCCGCCTCGCGCTCGCCAGTCACGGCACCCAGCTTCACCACGACCTCGACGGCAGCTTCGCCTGGCTCGTCCCCTATTATCAGCACAGCCAGATCGAGGGGCATCTCGCCGGTCTCGCCGCGCTGTTCAACGCGCCGCTGACCATCGGCGAGCTCAAGATCGACATCGCCATCGCCTTCGGCGTCAACGACGAGTTCGAGGGTTCGAACGCCCAGCGCCTCGCCGCGGCGCTCGTCGCCGCCGAAAAGTCGATCCGCACCCGCGCGCTGTGGACCAAATATACGCCGCGCCAGAAAGAGGACGCGGGCTGGCAGCTCTCCTTCCACTCGCAGCTCGAGGACGCGCTCGCCGGCGGCGACATCTGGGTCGCCTTCCAGCCGCAGTACGAGATCGCGACCCGCCGCCTCGTCGGGGTCGAGGCGCTCGCGCGCTGGACCCATCCGACGCGCGGGCCGATCCCGCCCGACGAATTCATCGTCCAGGCCGAAAAGAGCCAGGACATCTATCGCCTGACCCTGTTCGTGATGGATCAGGCGATCCGGTCCGCGGCGCAGCTTCGCGACCGCGGCCTCGCCGTCAACATGTCGGTCAACCTGTCGGCGGCGCTGCTCGACCACGGCGACCTCGTCGGCACGATCCGCGTCATGCTAACCGCGCATCATCTGCCGCCCGAGATGCTGACGATCGAGATCACCGAAACCGCGCAGATCGAGAACAGCCGCCAGGCGCGCCAGACGCTCGCCCAGCTCCGCCGCACCGGCATCCGCCTGTCGATCGACGACTATGGCACCGGCCAGTCGAACCTCGAATATCTGACCGAGGTCGAGGCCGACGAGATCAAGATCGACAAGCGATTCGTGATGACCATGCGCGATT